>Ga0172369_10002190_pt1 | contig 27253 bp, 23 predicted proteins | sample LakKiv25m_FD_114539 | JGI IMG/M metagenome (GOLD analysis project Ga0172369, IMG submission 114539) | Freshwater microbial communities from Kabuno Bay, South-Kivu, Congo - kab_022012_11.25m | ecosystem: Environmental > Aquatic > Freshwater > Lake | place: Democratic Republic of the Congo...
CATAGCCTTGGGCAGTTTAGCAAAATATGCTTCTTTATGACCATCATCCAAATAAAAGTGGGCCATTCCAATTAATTGCGTTTAGCAAAAGTCAACGGATGCTGAATTATCGCCTTTAAGGCCAAGCGACTGATTCCCGCTGTAGCACGAATATCCCTATGACCGTCACCGCCGCCTTGACCGGCAAAACCATAATTTTGTTTAACTTGATCAAGATAATTGCATAACTCCGGCGGATATGGCCCAGCCGATTCAGCGTAATATAATAAATTAACGCCCTGAATCGAAGAAAGCCCAAAAACTCCCAATTGGCTCCAATTTCTTAATGCCCACGGCAAAATAGTCATAAAAACTATTGCCAAATAGATTGCACTTGTTTGGATGAAATGTTTCCAGTCGCGCCTAATAATCACTCCGTAAATAAAAATATAACCGAGAATAAAAAGAGGAAAATAGATAGCTACGGGCTTAGCCAAAGCTGCCAGACCCAAAATAAAAGCCGACCAATACAAATATCGACGAGAGTTGCAATTTACATATTTAATAAATAAAATTAAAGAGATTAATATTAAAAATACCAATAAAGTATCCGGTTCGATATTGTTGGCCCAAAAATTCTGCGAGATACTTAAGGCGAAAACGAGTGCGGCGACAAATGAAATTTTTTTATTGTCTACAACTAATAATCCTAGACGATAAATTAGCACGATGGAAAAGGAAGCGATAATATTCTGAAAAACTATAGGTAGCCAAGCATCGACACTAAAAAACTGAAAAAGAGCCAGATAAAGAGGGTATAGTACGGTTCTAAAACTATTTAAATAAAACGGCGCCTGAGTAAATTCAGAAAAAACATGGTGTTGATAAAGATTCTTACCCAAATAAAAATATTCAACAGCATCGATATTGGTAATATAGTATGACTCGGAGCCATAATTGCGTAGTAATAAGAAAAAAATAAAAAAATGCGCAAATAGGGAAATAACCAATAGTACACCTTCTACTTTATATTTTTTAATTAAATCTAAAATCATAAAATAATTATATATAACCGATGATATTTAATATCATATCTACCATTTAAAACTGACAAAAATCTTAAGAAAATAATATATATCAAAAAATATGTCACCAGTTTTTAATCCACGCCAAAATCTTTTCCAAATAAAGCCGGGGCGCAGATACATGGCTCGATAAAATTCATTGTAATACTCAAACATCTCTTCATCACCGATATTTGGATGGGTAGCGACTCTTTTTTTCGTATGTAATACATAATCGCTCCAATTATTAGACCTAATAAGGCCTTGAGCTTGCCAGTCATTAAAAAATTTCGTGCCAGGCAACGGCGTAGCAATAGCGATTTTCGGTAAATCAACATCAATTTCCTTAGCTAAAGCCAATGTTTTTTGGAAAGTTTCTTTTGTTTCGCCAGGTAAGCCGACGATAAAGAATCCCAAAGTGTCAATGCCCACTCTTTTAGCTTGACTGACCGCATTTTTAATTTGCTGGATCGTTATCCCCTTCTGGGCCAAATTCAAGATATTCTGATCGCCAGATTCTATGCCGAAGCTGACACGATAGCAGCCAGAAACCACTAATTTACGTAGTAATTCTTCATCGACCCGATCAACCCTAATGCCATTATAGATATTCCAGCTAATTTTTAATTTCCGACGAATGATCTCATCACAGACGCCCTTGGCATGGTCTAAGTCAAAGGAAAAACAATCATCCCAGATATGAATTTCCTTGTAACCCAAATTAATTAAAATTTCCATTTCATCTACTACTCTCTTTGACGACTTAGCACGAAATTGCTTTTGAAAGATATGTTTATTGCAATAAATGCAATTGTAAGGACAGCCGCGACTTGTTTCAAGGGCAGCAACCGGGCTATGGCGCGAGGCTACCCTAGGACTGTGATAATTCTTGGCATTATATAGATAATAAGCCGGATACGGCAAAGTATCCAAATCAGTTATCAAGTCTCGTGGCTGATTAACTATAATTCTGCCGTCAGTGCCACGATAAGCTAAACCGTCAATGGAAGCCGGATTATGGCCATCAATCAACTCCAAAAAAGTAATTTCCCCCTCACCAAAAACCGAATAATCAAAACCATATTTAACTATCGGTTCTTCCGGAAAAACAGAGGGATGAGCGCCGCCAGCGATTAATTTAATTGAACTATCTATCTCTTTGATTCGTTTGACAATAGCAGACGCCTCATTACATAAACCGGATGTAAATGTAATGCCGATTAAATCAGGTTGATAATTCTTTAGGGCTAATTCTAAGTCAACAAATGGATTTTGGGAAATGCTTAGATCCAAAATATTCGCCGTATGGCCGGCCCTGAGAGCCACAGCTGCTAATGAAGCTAGCGATACGTAGGGAATACGTGGAATAACAATGCTGATTTTTGATTCCTTAAATACTTCGATGGCTGTATGAGGACAAATTAATAGAATCCTATTTTTCATTATATCGTATTATTAATTAAATATATTTTTCAAAGGGTAGAATAGTAACCTTGAATTTTAGTCTAAAAGCGACGATTAGATTCAACAGCCTTAAGAGTCCCAACGCTGCCAAAAGCTGATGCTTGTTATTTCCCCGACTGCGTTGAGAGTCTCTGTATGACCGTGATGTTATTTTTCTCAAAGTAATTAATTTTTCGAAATAGTGAACTTTATTTATATGACCATCACTCATCCAGGGAAAATATTTTTCACCCTGACCGATTATTCCCCAAGTTTTGAAAGAATCAGGTTCATTAAAGCCGCACTCAAGACAATATTTATATAATGGGGTACCAGGGTAAGGGATATAAATAAAGAGCATATTAGTCGACAGCTGGTTTATTTTATAGATTTTATTAATCAAATCAACGGTGTTGTATAATTCTTTATTTAACTTCTTGAAATCTGTTTTTTTATTAATCGACTTAATGGGGAAACAGGTAATGAATGAGTTCATTACATTTATTTTATATCTTGCGGCTTTTTTTTCACATTCTATGATTTGATCAATACTGATTCTTTTGTTTACTAAATCAAGCATATCCTGATCGCCAGATTCAGTTCCAATCAATATCTCTTTCACACCAGCCTCTTCCATCAATTGCCAATAATCATCATCCAGCTTCAATAATTGATCTGCCCTGACATTCACTTCTGCGAGGGATACTCTTATATTTCGTTTAATCAGGCCTTCGAGAATCGCGCGCGTCCTCACAGTATCGATGAAAAAATTTGTGTCGCGTATATCGATGCAGCCGATATTATAATTATTGACTAATAATTCAATATGATCCAACACCCTAGAAACCTCATGGGCTGTGTATTTACGCTTAAATTGCGGGGTTGATAAATAACAGAAACTACAATTATACGGGCAACCGTCGCTGGTAATTATGGGTAATGACCTTATTGAGTAAGCCAATGACTTGATATATCTTTCAATTTTATCGCCCAATAAATGATAAGGCAACTGAGGAAAATCAGCGATATCGGCCATAGGTCGATTATCATTTTCTATTATCTCGCCATTTTTTTTATAAACAATTCCAAGGACATCTTTGAGATCGCCTCTGCTTTGCAGACATCTTACCAATTCGTAAAAAGTAATTTCACCTTGCCCCTTAACAATAATGTCCACATACGGATCTTTTATCGTCTGAAGCGGTAGAATAGTCGCATGGACTCCGCCCCATACAATGGGCGGACTGTTTGGCTCCTCCTTAACCATCTTAGCGAACCGCAGACCATCGGTAATCTGATAGCCGGTCATAGCAGATATCCCTATACACAGCACATCATCTAGATTCCTAATCGCTTCCAGATATTCGTCCTGATCATATGAATGAAAAATTTGAATATTGTATTTTCCTTTTTCTTCAGCTAAAAAAGAAACCACGGCTAAAAGATTGATTAGTAATACTCTCCGGCCGGTCGCTACTGGCTGCGGGCTGAATAAAATAATCCTGTTTTTTTCTATTGACATAAAAGATAAGCAACTAACATATAAAATCGATTATTTCAGCCGCACGATTACTCCAAGTATGATTCTTTACATCCTCAAACGCCTGCTTGGCAATCTGTTCGGCTAATCTGTCATCTTTTAGGACCGTTTTTATACCAGCAGCTAAAGCTAAAACGCTGTCAGGTTCCACTAATATAGAATTATTCTTATTCAAGACGTCCCTGAGTGAAGAAAGGTTCGATGCGACAATCGGCCTACCAGAAGCCATGTATTCGAATAGCTTGAGAGGCGAAGTATAAATTTCCGAAATCACATTGCCACTATTATTAGGCAGAACCAAAACATCAGCCGCTTTAAGACAGTAGGGCATTTCTTGATGCGGTAATTTAGCGACAAGTAAAAGATTATCGGCTTTGACAGTGAATTTGATTTTCTCGATTTCCCTAGCTTTACCACCGACTAATACCAACAGGGCATCGGAAGGCAACTCCGGCAAAGTTTTTATTAATTTGTCCAATCCCTTCCAATCATACAGATAAAAACTGCCGCTATAAAGAATTATTTTTTTATCAATTGGCCACGATAACCTAGACCTAGCCTCCTCACGAGAGACCTGAATATTGAATTCCCCTAAATCGACAGCATCAGCGGCCACTAAAATCTTATCTGCATCTATGCCGCGTATGATCAATTCTTCTTTCAATCCTGAAGTGATTACGACGATTTTTTTGGCCTTCTGCCAAATCTTTATATGGAAGCTCTTCATCCTCACCGGCAGTTCGTGAAGTTCCAGAACAATAGTCCCCGACCGTCCGAAAAACCAACAAATAAACGGATCCCGACTATAAATAACTTTATTTTTTTTATGCCTAAGATACAGCCTTAAGCGAATATAAAAAGAAACCGTCGCCAGCCATAAAACCAGATTTCCCAATAAGCTGCTATATTTGAACAAATCAATGCAAGATAATTGCGTCAATATAAAGTTCTGACTGATGCCGTAATAATGGAATAAATCAGTCTTTATTTGGCTGGCCCGCCGTGGAATAATCAACTCAACCTCAACTCCATTGCTAGCAAAAGCCTGGCACATCTTTGCAATCTGCAAGCCGTGCGCTTTTTCCGTTGGTATTCGTGCATTGGCGATATAAAAAAAATTCATAATAAAAAATCATTATCACTCACTATCAACGTCGACATATGCAGTCAATATTAATTCGGGATTTTGAATTTTAAATATTTGCGCCAAAATCCTGACGATTGGATTTTTCGTCCGATCAAAATACAAATTATATGGTCTGCAGGCGTAACCAACTTTCTCTAAAATATACTTTATATGTTTAGCATCGTAAAGGAAATAATGCTTGCCATGTTCCGGGATATAGACATCAGCTTCATTATTCCAACCGTACCTATTGGGTATGATTAGTAACAGGGCGCCATTTTTTTTCAATAACTTTTTCAATTTCAATAATAAATTCACCGGATTTTTAACATGTTCAAAAACATGATTCATGATAATTAGATCAAATTGCTCTGTCAAATCAATTGTCTCCAGATTAGTTTTTATAAATTCAGCGTTTGACGGAAAATTGGCGCTTTGCCGCAAGTCAATGCCCAATACCCTGCCCGGATTAGTTTCAGTAATAATCCGATTTAACAAACCGCAATCGCCACAACCCAATTCCATGACGCTGCCGCCGGGTTTTAACTGGCCGGAAATAATTTTTAAAACCAACTCTTGCTGATTAATCATAAAATTATGGATTTAATTATCTGGCTTAATTCCTTCGCAAAATTATAAGTCGAGAATTTCCCAACTTTTTTTAACGAGACATCCCCCATCCTCTGACATAAGACACTATCGCTAATCAGCCTTAACATCGCCGCCCTTAAAGCGGCTGGATTTTGTGGTACCACTATAATGCCATTATTACCATCTTCAATCAAATGTCTTAAGGTGCTTCTTTCACTAACAATAACTGCCTTGCCGCAAGCCATAGCATCTAAAATTACGGTATGGCCTGAACAATCTGATTGATAAACTGTTTTATTTTCATCAACAGTCGGAACTACAACAAACATACTTTTTGAATATAGCGTCAATAATTGCTTATATGGCATGGTTTGAATTTTAATATTATTGCCAACAACCGCTTCTGAAGGAATATTATTTGGTTTTGCCACAATTATCAATTTGACCGGTAAATCATTTACAATATTAATCAAAGTCTGATAATCACGGCCATTATCATGTCCAACAGATAAAATAAACATCTCATCAGATATGGAATACTCGGGCTTATTTCTATTAATAAAATCCAAATCAATGCCAGTGGGAATAAAAAATAACTTATCTGAATCAAATCCAGCATTAATTAGATATTGAATTTGTGATTCTGAAGGACATATGATTATATCAATTTTCTTTATTGCCCATTTAATCATCCAATACTTTAACTTATTTGCTGAATTATTTCTTAAAATACTTCTTAAATTAATATTATAAAAATAAATCTTAATTTTTTTATTTCTGAATACACTTTTTAACAATAGAACAATTTTTAAAGAATGCGATAAGAATACCGCATCATAATTCCTAATCTTAAATATAACAAATAGATCTTTAAACTGATTGATCGCGAAATTATGGATTTTTTCAAATATATATTTACCAGCTGGTTTATAATCCATGTCAATATAATCTGCAGACAAGCCAAAATTATTTAAATGATTCCAACCCATTAAACTCGTATCGGGTCCAGAACCATTCATATACATATCCATAGTCCCCTTAATATTTTTAAACAAATATATGATTTTTATATTATGAAAATCCATTTTAAAATAATTATTCATTCCAAGTGGGGGGTAAATTCCTTCTGATTTCAATTTTTTCAAATTTATTCCCACTCTTTACCCCTACTTTTTTTGCCCAATCGCCCATTTTACTTACGCCCTCTGATAATGATACACTTGTTTTATAGCCCAAAATATCTTTGGCTTTCTGATGATCAGAGTAAGCGATCATAACTTCATTCCTAGCATCTAAATTTATAATCTTTGGCTTTACATTCATGGCATTAGCTACAGCATCAATTAATTCATTTATAGTGTATGGCTCATCTGCGCCAATATTAAATATCTGATTATAAGCTTCGGGTATAAATGGAGCTTTAGCCATTACATCGACAACGTCTTTAATATATGTAAAGGCTCTTTTTTGATTGCCATCGCCAAAAACAGTCAAAGGTTGCTGTTGCATCATCTGATTCATAAAAATTCCTATAACGTTACGATATTTATCTCCAATATTCTGCATTTCTCCATAAACATTATGAGGCCGGAAAATTATATAATCCATATCGAACATTTTTTTGCATGACTCTAATTCTAATTCAACCGCATATTTTGAAATGCCATACGAATCTTCCGGAAATGGCTTCGCATCTTCTTTCATGGGTACTTGGTTAGCGCCATAAACAGCTATGGAAGAAGTAAAAATAAAGCATTTTACCCCATTATTAACCGAGGCGTTAATCAAATTTATGCTACCAATCAAATTATTTTCATAATTAAATTTCTTGATAAAATGACTTAATCCTTCAGCCGCATACGCCGCCAAATGATATATATAGTCAAATGAATTATCTTTGAATATCCTATTAACTAGGTCTAAATCATTAATTGAACCATTGATAAATTTGGCTCCACTAGGGATATTTTCTTCAAATCCGCCGCTTAAATCATCTAAGATAATAACTTCATGGCCATTATCTAATAATTTTTGAGCTAAATTTGCTCCAATGAATCCCGCACCGCCAGTGACGAGTATTTTACTTTTTTGATACATATAAATCATTAATTAATGATAATAATTCGTGGCCCAATGCACTTGGAGTCAATCTTTCCTCATAAATCCTATAAGCATTTTCGGCTAATCTTTTTCTTAAATCAGAGTCAGCCTTCAAAATAATAATCTTAGCAGCCAAGTCATTAGCATCTGCATAATTACATAACATTAAGCTATTTTCATCGAATAATTCCCTGATTGCCGGAGTATCAGACGAAATAACAGGAATTTTCATGGCTACACATTCATAAACTTTGTTAGGAATCACCATTAATGTTTTTTTAGTATCACCAAATATTCCCAAAGAAACATCCGCGAAAGATATTAATTCTGACAATTCATTAACAGGCTTATTGCCGCATAAAATTATCCGATCTGATAATTGCATTTCATTTATCATTTTTTGGATCTTCTCAAATTCTTGGCCCCTGCCGTAAATATATAATTTAATATTTTCATTTTTTATGATATTGATAGCTTTAACAATATATTCCAATCCCTGTAGCGGTATAAATGTCCCATGAAATTCCAAAGTAAAAAAATCATTCGTATTATTCTCGGCATGAGTTTGCGGATTAAATGTATCTTTATCAGCGCCAATCCATATTCGAGAAAATTTATTCCTATTAAGATGATATTTCTTAATAAAATAATCAATATGAGCATTAGTGTCAATAATGACCTTGGAAGCCAATAAACATGATAAATAATCAAGAAATTTATAATAATATCCCAAGATGCTTTTAGACTTTACTGACTTGCGATCTTCTACGGCAGTATTATAAAGAGAATAAAATGCATCAAATATTATTGGCTTCCTAGTTAATAATCTAGCCAATATCATGGGCTGAAATCCAGGATATCCAACCACCATTACATCAAATTTATCATATAGGGAGGAAAACTTAATAGTTAAATTATAATATTTCTTCCAGCCATGGCTTCTATCATTGCATTCAATAACTTCTACTCCGTTGGCACGTAAACCGCTTATTAAAATCTTATTGCGGCTATAAGTCGGATCATATATTCCAAAATAACAAACTCGAATATTATTTGCTTTCATAACTCAATATTATATTCTTGATTAATGATGATAAATTATGATGGCAAACTACAATATTTCTCAATTCCGCACATAATATTGCTTTATCTTCATTAGTCATCATGTATAATGATTCGATTTTATCAGCCAATTGTTCGCTGTTCTTTTTTTCAAAAATTAAATAGCGCTGAAATGATCTTAATATGGAGACAAAAGCCTCATTACAAGTTATAACGGGTAAGCCACAAGCCATAGCTTCTAATACTGCCTTATCAAGGCTACCAGTATTACTCATGCTTACAAATATTTCATCGGCTTGAAGATACTTGACGATTTGAGACTGTGGCAAAGATCCCAATAGTTCCACATGTTCAGATAAATTCAATTCTTTAATCAATTCTTTCAAATATATCAAATATCTTTTCTGTTCTTCATTTCCCGGTCCACCGATTATCTTCAAATTAAAGTTTATACCCCTAACAGAAAGCGATGATAATGACCTTAATAATGTTTCATAATCCTTAACTGGAGAAATCCTTCCTATGGTTAGTAATCCCATCACTTTATCATGGCTTTTTAAGTTTGGATCTGGAATGAATATTTCAGTATCAATTCCATGGCCAGTGACGAGTATTTTATTACTATTCAATCTAAAGCTTTCCGGCGAAGCTGTAAAAATAATGTTAGTAAAAACTTCCGCTAGCCATAAACTATAAGGAATTGACCCATGCGTATACCATAAACCAATTTTTTTTCCCAGGATTCGCCATAATAATCCTCCCAAAATAACATACAATTGATTCATGTGCACAAAAACAGCGTCATAATTATTCCTTTCGCGCCAAATATATAAATAAAATCTAAACAGATATCCAATCCTATTGCACTTACGACAATTGTCTTTTCCTAAGCTTAAAATCTTAACATTCTTAAAATAACTATGTTCGCCCTTCTGCAAGCAGATAAGCGTTACAACTGAGCATTCTTTAGAAAATTCCTCTACCCAATGATGAAAAAATCCTAAAACTCCATGATTTACATCAATGATTTGAGTAATGATGAGTAATCTTTTTTTATGAATATATTCAAAAATTTCTTTCTGAATATTTATTGTCATACTGGCTCGGTATTTTAATACAAAATCTTTTCTAATATTATTAGAAAATTTATCCCATAATGAAGGTTGTTCAATTAATTCAAAAATTCTTTCTAAATAACCTTCAAGATCACCCTGTTCTAATACAAAGCTATTTTCCTTATTTATTATTATATTAGATACCCCGCTAACCCTTGTTGAAACTATCGGCAATCCTGCTGCGGCAGCTTCCATAAAAACTTTCGCAAAACCTTCATAGAGCGAGGAAAGAATCAATAATTGGCTTTTTGCATATATTTGAACCATTTCCTGACGCGAACATTCCTGCCGATAATCAATAAAATCACCTAAGTGATTGCGATTTATTTGATCTAATAAATAATGTCTTAGTGGCCCGTCTCCAATAATAGTGAAGTGAATTTTCTTATCAATAGAACGAGCCGTCACTCCCTTGATTATTTCGACTAAAAAGGGGATATTTTTCTGCTTCACTAAGCGACCAACAAACAATATCTCAAATATATCCCGATGAGGATTTCTTTTGATTCTTATAAATTCCTCAATATTGCTTGGTATAATTGGTTTCCAAAATACCTTATTACCATAACGATATTTTAACTCCTTTATATCTTCGAAGCCATCGGCTTGGATTACATTAGCTCTGCTAAGGATAAATTGTCCCAGATAAAACCTTAATCTATTACTAAATGATTCTTTAAGCCAATGAACATTGAAAATATTAGTGCCATAAACACTGACAATAAGCTTCGCTTTAAGCATCCTGGCAATCAAATATCCACATAAGCCGTAAAACAGAGGGTCTTGCGTAACCACTGAGCCAATTTTCTTATATTTTGCTAATCGCAGACTAGCTTTAATATAATAAAATGGCTTGAAAAACTTACAATAAGCATTGAGGGGGTATATCGTCAATTTGCCATCAGAATAAATTTTATTTTGATCGCAAAAAATTAGAACATCAATACTATTCACTAATTGAGAATATTCTTTCATTCTAATATAAGAATCATGCTTATGATCGAATATCTTATCATCAGAACTGAACATTATCACATTCATAATATTGATTTTATTTTCTCATTAAGCTGTATGCTTTTCTCAGCCCCTTGCCGAATAAACCTTTTTGTTCAATGGCGATACTTGCTAAATATTCCAACAAATAAATATCGACTGGAAAAAACCAAAATCGAGTCTTTATCCTGAATTCCAACCATTTTTTTATCGGACCAATATTCCAATTCAAAAATTTAAAATATTCCCTTATTCGCCAAACTATCCTTGCATTTATCCATGGTGAAGAAAAATCTTTTCTAAAACGATCAATATTACCCCAATCTATTGTCTTAACAGGCGGCTTAAATCCATTTTTAATTGCAAAATCATACATTTTTGAACCAGGATAAGGTAAATATGCACCTAATGTGAAGCCAGCCTTAGGATGAATTAGATATATATCATAAAATAAATCAATAGTAGACTCGAATTCTTCCTTCGTTTCAGTGGGCAAACCGACTATGGCTGAATAGCTGGCTGGTAAATCATATTTTGATATGACTCTAACACCATTTAATATCATATTGACTGTAAAACGTTTATCAATCAGCTCTAACATCCTATTACTCCCTGACTCAACTCCAATTAACATGTCAAAGATTTTAAAGCTCTTGAGCTGTTGCGCCAAATCATCAGTAATAGTATCAATCCTAATTTCAACATGCGCCGGTAAATCTATTTTTGACAAAATTTCAATGGCACGATCCTTATCAACGAAAAAATTGTCATCATAAAATTTTACAGCATCAATATTACAAACATCTTTAAGATATTCTATATCTTCAATGACCGCATTAATAGACCATGTTCTCCATTTATTATTATTAAATGAATTATTATAGCAAAATGAACAGTTATAAGGACAGCCTCTAGATGCCTTATACGCAATAACTCTTTTATATTTTCCCAGAGGAAAAACATACTTTTTTAAATCTAATAAAGAAAAATCTAGACGATAATCATCTAAGTTGCTAATAAATGGACGAGATTCATTGATTACTGGCTGATTATCCACCTTATAACCAACTCCTAAAACGCCGCTCATAGGCATATTGGATGCCAATTTTTCAGTCAATTCCAATATAGATTTTTCTCCCTCGGAAATAATTACGTAATCTATATAGTTCTCACTCAAGCATTGTTCCGGAAGAAGCGAGGGATGAATGCCGCCCCAAACGATCGGTATATTCTTTTTACTTTTTATTCTTATAGAAAATTCTGCGCTATGGCGAGTCTGAATGCCCGTCATTACAGATAAACCAATAAATAAAGGATCTTTGTCAATAATTTCTACTATTGTTACATCAATATCCTTTTCATTAATATTATACAACTCTACATCATAACCAGACCTTTTTAGTGCACTTCCAACCGATAAAATGCCTAGAGGCAAAATCTTTTCTGAATGATCTTCGCTAAAATTTATTTGTAATAAAATTATTTTATTTAGCATAGACTATTTTGTCACAAATTTCTTAGCTAATTTGAATTCAATGGGCCAATAAAAAAATTTCAGCTTCCAGCGCAGCTTACAAAGCAGGATAAAACATAATTTCAATAATTTGTTAGAAGTTATCGTAGAATTCATAGCGCTTCTGATTGAATGCGCGCCGAAACGAACATAAGCTTCCATCGATTCGACAAAATCCTTATCTCTGACCCAAGGGAAATTTTCCACTGACATATAGCTTAATTCGTTTTCCGATACCCTTTTCCAATCGTCTAACGACTGCGGCTCCTGCCAACCCTCTCTTATGCATTCGGCATATAATTCAGAACCGGGATAGGGGCGGAACGCTTGCGGCCCGAGTATTTGGACCCGATCGCTTAAAGCGACTAGACGATCAATTAGTTTTAGGGTCTCAAACATATCGGCTTTGGTCTCTCCGGGCAAACCGATCATAAAAGAATATTGCGGTATAATATCATATTTCAGACATAATTTTGCGGAATTATAGATCTCATTAGCTGAAACATCTTTATTGATCATTTTTAAAACCCTTGGACTTCCTGATTCAGCGCCAAAAGACAAAAGATAGCAGCCCGATTGCTTTAATTTCATCATTAATTCGTCATCTACCATGCCTGAACGGATGTAGCCGGCCCGTATCGTCGTTTCCCAGGGAATCTGCAATCCCCGCTCAATCATGCCGTCAATTATCGCTTTGGCGCGATTGATATCTACGAAAAAATTCTCATCCCAAAACCGCAATTTTTTATCTTTAAAATATTCCTTGCTTTTAATAATACTCAGATCTTCCAATACCTGTTCAACTGATCTGGCGCGCCAACGGTTCTTTAAGATGGCGTTGATGCAAAAAGTGCAACGATGAGGACAGCCGCGAGAAGTCAGCGACGGTATCAAATAAAGATGGTTCAAAATCTCCTCAGGCACTAATTCCCATTTAAACAACGGCATTAAAATAGGATTATGAAGTTCACGGGTAGAATTAATCTTAATTACGCCATTGTCTTTATAGAGAATGCCGCTAACAGAATCACTTGATTTGCCGGTTGCCAATTCTGCCATAGTCAATTCGCCTTCGCCGACGCATACAATATCAATATCCCTATGTTTGATGGTCTGTTCCGGAAAAAAAGTCGGGTGCGATCCGCCCCAAATTATCAAGGCATCAGGATTATTTTCGCGTACGATCCTGCTCACCTCTAGAGCCTTGCCTATTTGCATAGTCATTACGGATAAACCGATTATATCGTAATTCTTGGTCACATCTTTAATCATTGAAAGATAATTTTTTTGCCTGACACCATCTATCAATTTGACTGGTACGCCTAAAATATCCAAATAAGTGGCGATGCTTAATAGTCCGACAGAAATTGAACTGTCATAATTTTCTTTTGCTATATTGAATTCGGGATTGATCAATAAGACCTTTTTCATTTTATTTCATTAATAACATTTATCGTATTCTCAACAACCTTGCTCCAAGAAAACTTATCAGATTGAGCTGCAGCGGATTCGACGAATGCCATGGCCCGCTCATGATGCGTAAAAATATATTCTATCGCTTCTTTAATTTGAGTTTCATTATTATAATCAATTAAAATGCCGTTTATGTTATTTTGAATTACTTCAGAATTACCGCCTGCATTAGACGCAATTATCGGCACCCTCGCTCTGACCGCTTCCAGCAAAGTATGGGATAATCCTTCATAATAAGTATTCAGGATAAATACATCTGCGCAACCAAGATAACTAATCATTTCTTCCTGCCTGATGACTCCCGTGAAAATTACCGCATCTTGCATGCCCAAAGAATCCCTTAAGGCATGTAATTTTTCCAATTCGGGCCCGCTCCCCAATATCATTAATTTAACTGGAAATTTCTGGCGCAAGTCTTTAACTGCCTTAATCAATCCGTCAACGCCTTTCCACGGAGTCAATCGGCAAGCGGTCATAACCAACCTGTCAGTAATCTGTAAATTATATTTCTTAAATAATCCGTCCTTGCTTATCAGTCCTGCCCGTTCAAAATCCACGGAGTTATAAATCACCTTGATTTTATCTTTATTGACACCGACGGCTTGCGCAACATCGCTCATAAACTCACTAACAGCGATAATTTTATCAGCCGATTGCAAAATACGAGTCCGCCTAGCTTTTAATTGTTCAATTCTTTCATCATATATTTTCTTTTGAAAATCTAGAATATAATCACTCGTCCAATTATTACCGAATGCAGTTTCCCAGGCGCTATCTCCGGCAAAGCGGATTATATAAGGCTTGCGGAAAATCTTCTTTAGCAGATAGGCGAAATAACCGACGCTGTAAGTATCCGTTGCATAAATGACATCCGCTGAAAAAGACATTTTTAATAATGCTAATAAATATGTAAATTTCGCCAATCGCTTATTCTTATCGATTCTAATAACCTGATCGTTAGATTCGCTGCCGGATGAATAAGTAATAACCTTTACATTATAACCGCGGGCAGAAAGAGAATTTTTCAATTCGCCGACTATCGTGGCTGGCCCGCCGATATCGGGTGGATATATTCCAGTTGCGATTAAGATTTTTTTTCTGTTGCCTTTCATTTCATCAATCCGTTAAGAATATTCTTTATGCTCTCTGAAATATTTTTCCAGTCATGCTTATCCTCGACTAATTTCCTTGCATTATAAATAATTCTCTTTATTTCTTGCTGATTTTCAGGGTTTAAAATATGCTTGATTTTATTCGCAATACTATGAGGATTATTGGCTTCGCAAAACCAGCCGGTTTCACCATCTGTCAAAAAGTCAGGAATACCGCCAATAGGCGTGCCGACAGCGGGTAATCCTACAGCCATCGCTTCCAAATAGGCATTGCCCAGGCCTTCGGATAATGACGGCCTGACAAATACGCTCGCTTGAGATAATTTACTGAACACCTCGGCTGGCGGCAGATGACCAAAAAACCTTATCCTCTGATTCATTCTTAAATCTTCAACCAATTTCCCTAATTCCATTCTCAATTCACCGTCACCGATTATCCATAATTCTCCCTCAACGTCTTTCATGGCTTCAATAAGGCTTCTGACCCCATTCTTCTCAACTAATCTGGAAACCGTTATAATAATTCTTTTTTGTAAATTTTTCAATTGCCATGCCGACTTGAATATTTCCAAATCGACTCCATTGGGCACGACTTCAATCGGACATCCTGCTCCGATACCCTTTGCCCATAACGCCAAGAAATTGCTGATCGGCTGGATAAAATCAGCGCGTTTGAAAATCATGGCAAACAGCGGATAGATTATTCCTATTCTTTTCTTAATATAAGACAAATCATCACCTTCCTGCAAAGTCAATAAAAATTTAACTTTTGGCTTAATAATCTTATAAAATAATCCGGCAAATCCTCCATAACTGGCCATGATCGCCCAAACAATTCTATAATTATTTTTTACATTTAGCCTCAATGCCTTAAAAAAACCAAGGATCGGCAATAATAATTTATCAATAATATTACCGAATCCGATTCTATAAACATAAACATTGCCGATTTTTTCAAAACTGGGCAAACCCGATTTGATTTTTGCAGTGATCAAATGAAATTCATAATCGGGAATATGATCAGTGATATTTTTAACCGCTAACTCCGCCCCGCCGATAAGAGGCAAATAAGCGGTGGAAAAAATCAAAATTCTATCTTTTTTATCTGGGCTATTCATTGTCTTTTTATTGCTTCTTCGCCATAAACGCCTCTTAATAAATTCAAATCCTTATTGCTTTTTAAAAGCAAATCAATATTCTTATTCTCCATGCTTTTAAACACTTCATCAGCTGATATATCACGGACTTTTTCTTGATAAAATCTTCTCAAAGCGGCCAAATCCTTAATGAAGCATTCGCCGCCTGCTCCGCGCCCGCTTTTATGCACCGGATCAATATGCATAGAGCCGAACCATGGATCGCTTGCCATAATTTCCCTCAATATTTCCCACCTGCAGCCCAAATTCCTTGATAAATCATAAAGAATATTCATATAGATTACCTTGGAATAAAAAAAGCAATTTCTTAAATATTTGAATAACTCCGCCTCCTTGGCAGAAGTGATGATTGAAAAATCAGCTTGAGGCAAAACAGACATTACTTCTCTGGCTTTGATCTTATACTCCTCATTGTCAACCGGCATGCCGACAATATTCCTCTGGGGATGGCGCGAATCTTCATAAGCGGTAGAGACTGATAAGAACTCCGGCGAATGAAAAACGAATATTTCAGGATTATCCGATTGGATGGATTCTGTCGTACCGGGCAATATCGTCGATTTAATAACCGCGATTTTTTCCCGGCCGATTAATTTTATCACGCCTCTTATGATCGAATCATCGAAGCCGGCCGGGGTAGTCGGAGTAGGCACGGCAATGAACACGGTATCGCACTCAGCTATCTTTTCCTTATTATGAATATGCGGTTCTTCCAAAGAATACCTGACCACATCATAACCCCTCTCCTCGAAATCATCGGCATAGTTCTTGCCTATCCAGCCCTGTCCGATGAATCCGATTAGCTTATTTTGCATAAATATATAATATATATTAATAAAAAGGGATAAATCCCCCCTTGCAAATTTGCTGTTTTTACCATAATATTATAGCAGATATCAGCCAGATAAATCAAGTGTTTATGACGATTTTATATGTAATAACTCAAGGTGAAACAGGTGGAGCCCAAAACTACGTAGCTACTCTTGCAAGGAGCGCCATTGGCCTAAATTGGACTGTAAGCGTGGCCATAGGCGAAAAAGGAGATAATTGGCTAGGACAGGAAATTGAATCGATAGGGGGCAGAATTTGGCCTTTAAACCGCCTTAAAAGAGCGATATCGCCGATTAATGATATTTTGGCAATTTTAGAATTGTCTAAATTATACCAAGATATAGCACCTGATATTATTCATCTAAACAGCTCCAAAGCCGGCGTATTAGGTTCGCTGGCAGCTATCATATACCGCGCCAAATCAAAAAAATGCAAAATCATATATACTGCCCATGGCTGGATATTCAATGAAGAAATGCCAGCGCTAAAAAAAATGATTTACATATCATTGGAGAAGCTCACTGCCAAAGCAAAAGACAAAATTATTTGCGTTTCTGAATATGATCGCAATACTGCGCTGATAAAAAATATCGCTCCGCCTGAAAAATTAATGACCGTTCATAATGGCATTAATACTGAGAGAATTAAATTCTTAAATAAGGAATCGGCTCGCCAAGAAATTTTTGGCGCCGATACGCCCCAACAGGATGAAACCATTATCGGCTGCATCGCAAATTTTTATCCGACCAAAGGATTGGAATATTTAATTGATGCCATTAAAATTATTTCTCAAACAATAAAAATAAGATTAGTAATCATTGGCGATGGCGATCTTAGGCTGGAATTGGAAAAACAGATAAGATACAATGGCCTGGAATCGATAGTTCTATTGATTGGCAAAAAGAAAAACGCGCAGAAATATCTGCCGGCCTTTGACTTGGCTGTTATGTCATCCGTCAAAGAAGGTTTCCCCTATTTCCTCTTAGAAGCGATGTCGGCCGGATTGCCGATTGTCGCCACTCGTGTCGGCGGCATTCCAGAAATTATCACTAATGGAGAAACAGGCCTACTAACAGAACCAAACAATCCAAAAGATTTGGCTGAAAAAATACTTCGGCTGGCAAGTGACGCCAATCTAAGATTAAAATTCGGTCAGGCTGGACTGAAAAAAGTCAAACGCGAATTTAATGAAGCGGAAATGATTAATAAGACGTTTAGCGCTTACCATAGTTAAAAAAATCTCCGCCATAGCGGAGAGTTTTTTATAAGCCCTATTGCGATTCAAACCATTCGATTGTTTTCTTAATACCCTCTTCAATACCTACTTCCGCCTGCCAACCGATTAATTCTTTAGCCAAAGAAGTATCAGCCAAGGTATCATGCGGTTCCAAGCGCGCAGCAATATGCTCAATCTCGCCGCCAATCAATTCGGCGATTTGATTAATAGACTGATTATTGCCAGCGCCGATATTCAAAACCTCTCCCTGGCCAACTCTGTCGCTTTCCATAGCCAGAATATTGGCCCTTACGACATCTCCGACATAAGTAAAATCCCTTGTCTGAGTGCCATCGCCGGTAATAGTCAATTTTTTACCCTCTCTTTTTTGCTTTAAAAACTTGGCGATGACTAAGGCATAAGCGCCTTCGGCGCTCTGATTGGGACCATATACATTAAAATACCTGAGACAGACTGTCGGCAAGCCATATATCTTGGAAAACATCCGACAATACAATTCTCCTATGTATTTTTGCAAACCGTACGGACTTTGCGGATTAGCCGGCATATTCTCCTTAAGCGGCATCACGGATTGATCGCCATAAGCCGAAGAAGAAGCCGAATATATTACCTTTTTGACATTCGCATCTTTGGCCGCAATCAAAATATTCAGCATGCCGCAGACATTAGCATCATTTGACTCGGCAGGATTCTCAATGGAGAATTGTACCCGCGGCAATGCCGCCAAATGGAATACATAATCAATACTGTCAAAATACGGCTTGATTTCTTCCAACTTAGTGATATCTTTCTGCTCAAACTTTGCTCGAGAATCGATATTCTCAAGCTTTCCACCAGACAAATTATCTATTATTAAGACTTGGTTGCCATCATCAATCAATTTCTTAACCAAATTTGAACCGATGAATCCGGCGGCGCCGGTCACCAATATTTTTGCCATAAATTCTATTTTAACGACTCCAATTGGCTATTCAATTGCGGATATTTCGGATCTGCTTTTAAAAGCCAATTCAGAATTAATCTCATTTTATCTTTTCTAGCCGCAATTGTCTTTTCATCTTCTCCGACATTCACGTTTTTCTGCCAATCTATCATTTGAGCCGTAATATCAGAAATCTTTTGTCCTTCAATATCCTCTTCCGTTACCGCTAAGGCATATAATTCGCCCGATGAATTGCCGCTGACAGATATCAGATACTGCGATAATTGGTCAAAAGCCATAGAATTATCAATATTCTTGCTGGCGCCAAGATAAAATTTGGCTGTAGCCAGCCGGAATTGCTCCTTAGCCTTAACATCATCTTTCAAGTTCTGATAATAATTGCCCAAATAATAATTGGAAGTCGCCGCCTCGTAATATATCTGCGGTCTGCCCGGAGAAAGCGAAATCGCCTGATCAGCAAGATCCACCGCCCTGAACAATCTGTTCACATCGAAAAAATACGACATGTTATAGAATCTCAGCAGTACCAGATAATTTGAGACGCTATAAGGATTTTCCGTAATCTGGTCGTTAAGCTGATTTTCTATCTGCTTGGCGAATCCGGCCATTCTTTGATCATTTTCCGCGCTGCGGTTTTCCTGCTTGCTCAGATAATCCATCATCGTCTGTTCATAAAAATTGAAATAATGCCGGCGATATTCCTGATTGCCCAATGTGTTGCGGGATAAGACATCTTCAAAAGCGGTAATCTTATTCTCCATACTTGGCGACTGCGATGACAATGCCTTGATGAAATCAACATTGGCATAAAGCGGAGTCAGATTAAAATATGGCACGGCAAAAATTACGAATATTGCGCCAACAACAATCAATCCGATTTTAATATTTGCATCTTCCCAAAATTTGAAATCCCAGCCTTTGCTGAATAAGCCGACAAAACTTAATACCATGATAAGCGGCACATAAGTCGCAAGCGCTTCAAAGATGAACATATTTTGGATAATGTAAGCCAAAATAAGAATGCTGAAAATAATCGGCGTCAAATATCGTCTGGCAGCCCTTTCTTTCAGATCGGCCTTTTCACTATATTCCTTGCGGTAATATTTCCAGATCGCCCAAAAAGGCAATAATAATAAAGCCAAATATGACAACAATCCGGCAATGCCGCCGGTAGTCGCGCGATCACAGATCATGTTATGGCAGCGATCGAACCATTGCTCGGAATTCTTAGTTGAATAATATTTATCAAAAACCTGATAAAAATTTTCCTGTCCCCAGCCCAGCAAAGGTTTTTCGTAAACTGCTTTTAGGCCTATGCTCCAAGTGACCATGCGATTTACAGCCGTGCCGCTATCCAAGGAGATTGAAGATATGCGATTCAAAATAACATTCTTTTTGATGAAATCAGAGTCTTTATAAGCGAATATGCCACCGACACCAATAACACTGATTAAGATGACTGCCGCTAAAGCTAGCTTTAACCGCCTATCATTGAAATAAAACCACATCAGATAAATTGCCGAAATGCCGAAATTAAGCGCCAGGGCCAAATAGGCGCCGCGAGTCTGGGTCTGGACAGCGATGAATAATTCCAAAATCAAGACTCCGATATACCAAGACTTAGCCCAGACATTTGATCGCTTCAAAGCCATAAAAAGCGACATGAAAATGCCGAACACCATATAGCCGCCGACATAACCGGCATTGCCGATCGTGGCTGCAAGCCGCGCGCCATTGCTGGAATCCATGAAGTGCGCCGTCCAAGCTCCAGGATAAGAAATTGCCAGATATTGGTCCAAAGCCACTAGGCCCACGCAGAAGCTAGCGGCGATAAACAGATCAAACAGCCAGAGCCATTCTTTGACCGAACGGAAAAAGCCGGTCAGCACCACCGAAAACAAGAAAAGATGGAAAAACATCAATATCCCGTCGCCTCTTTCATTATTGGACCAGAAGCTGTGGTAAAAATCATTGCCGGAAAATGCCGAAGCGATCGTCAGGATCGCCAGATAAGCCAGCATCAGCATGACGGTCAGATTAGTGTGGATGCGGTATTTCTGATCCGCCCAACACAACAGAAGGAATGCCAAAAGCATCAGCTCAACGCTGATCTGGAAAGCGTAAGTCTTGGTGGTAATGAAGGGAAAGAAAAGCTGAGAACTGACATAAAGCGGCGAAAATAATATCACCGCCAGACACGCCCAGATAATGCCTTTCAAAACCCAGGCCACGCTTGATTTGTCATTCATAAAGAAGTGTTAATAAAACAAAAATGGTACCGCCACGGGGAATCGAACCCCGATTACAGCCTTGAGAAGGCCGTGTCCTAACCGTTAGACGATGGCGGCATAATTCAAAAAAATTTTAACACTAAATTAAGTTAAAATCAAGCTAATACTGGTATATGTAGATATTGGAGGTATGGATCGGTTTTCTTGTAAACCTTGAATAACGAGGCGTGGCGCTCACGATCTTTGCCGGCACGGCATTGGGCATTTTAAAGGCATAGGAAATTACTTTCGCCCCCGGCTTAAGCTCCGCCTTAAACTTCGGCTCCAATTGCGCCATAATATGAGGGAATAAATAACAAAATATCACATCGGCTTTGGAGATATCGGCATACATAAAATTCTTGGCGCGGATTTCCACATCGGCTTGCTGCCGCCAGACTCTCAGTCGTCCCCAGATATTAGGCCAAAGCGCGATCTCATAACCGACTCCCTTGACGCCGAAATTCCTTGCCGCCATCGTGAGTAAGTTTGCTTTGCCGCAACCGAGATCATAGACTAATTGTCCCGGCTTGAGCTCGGCTACTTCGCATATCCTGTACCAATCATTTTTCGGCGTAGATACAAAAGGTATGCCCTTGGTCAAAATCAATCCCCAAGCGATTGATGCGGTAATCAAAAGCATTAAAAAAGCTAAAGCCACCATGAAGATCAAGCTGGCATAAGCGAAGATGACGGGCATAAATATTGAGTAAATGAATTATAATTCAATCTGTTCAAGCAATTTTCTCTGATTGCGGCTTAAATTTTTCGGAATATCAACCACCACATCAATGATCTGATCGCCCCGGCCATGCTGGCGCAAATGCGTCACCCCCTTGCCCTTGAGACGGAATTTAGTCCGGCTTTGCGTGCCTTCAGGAATCTTTAAATCAACTTCTCCATCAACCGTCTTGACCTTTATCTTATCGCCTAATATCGCTTGTTTCAAATTTATATGCGCTTCGCTTAGGATGTCATCGCCCAGTCGAACAAAATTTTTGTTCGACCTGACTCTGATGCGGATATACAAGTCTCCCGACTGTCCCCTTTCGCCCATTTCGCCCTTGCCCGTGAGCTTAACCGATTGGCCGTCGCTGATGCCGGCCGGAATAATGACTTTGATTTTTTCCACGCCCTTGGCATGTCCGCTCCCTTGGCATTTTGCGCAGGCTCTCTCCGGCTTCTTGCCTCGGCCATGGCAATCTGAACAAGCCGCCTGGGATTGGAAATTGCCCAAAATAGTCTGTTGCATCCGGACTACGCGTCCGGACCCGCCGCAAGTCTTGCAAGAAATTATCTTGCTGCCGGTTTCCGCGCCAGTGCCATGGCATTTATCGCAGACGATCTGCTTATTCAGATTCAATTCTTTTTCCGTGCCGAAAACCGACTCTTCAAATTCAACTTCGATCTCGGTTTCCAAATCCTGTCCGCGGCCGGATGGCGCTTGGCCGCCGCCGAAAAAATTACCGAACATATCGCCCAAATCTCCGAAATCAAAGTTCACATTAGCGGAATTATAACCGCCGAAACCTCCCTGCCCGCCAAACGGATTGCCTCCGCGGTTAAAACCGCCGCCTCCGGTCGGACCAGAACCGGCGCCGGAAAAAGTCTGGCCGTATTGGTCGTATTGCTGGCGTTTTTCCTTATTACCCAATACCTGATAAGCCTCGTTGACCTCCTTGAACTTATCATTATTGCCGGTTTTCTTATCCGGATGATGTTCATGAGCCAGCTTGCGGAAAGCAGCCTTGATTTCATCAGCCGAAGCAGACCTGTTGACGCCCAATATTTTATAATAATCCTGTGCCATCGTATAAATTATAATTTAAAGCCGATTTCCTGCTTAGGGCTTTCCGACTCTGTCACAGGGCCGAAATTTTCCTCATACTTTTTCATATTATCCGAAAGAGCCGCGATCATCCGCTTGAGATGCCCCGGGCTGGTGATTATTTTGGCGCAGACTCGGCCCGATGGAGCGACGATATTGAAGAATGTCAAAAGCGCCTCGTCCTTAGTATGAGCCACCTGCATGGCATTGGCGTATTCCCCGCCAGCAAAATTGTCGGCAATTTTAATCTCTTGCGGATTTTGGCTTTCCATAAGATTATTTTTTTACTTCTTCAAACTCGGCTTCAACCGGTTCGGCCTGGACCGGCTCTTCGCCGGCCGGCGCGGCCTGCTCGGCCTGCTGCGCTCCGGCGGCAGCCGATTCATACATCTTGGCGCCGACTTTCTGTATCGTTTCGCTCAAAGCTTCATAATTCTTCTTGATCAACTCCTGATCCTCCCCGTCTTTGACCTTTTTTAAATCCTCCACTTTGTCCATGACATCCTTTCTGGTGTCGGCATCAACTTTTTCTCCAGCATCTTTCAATGTTTTCTCAGTAGTGAAAATCAAGCTCTCAGCCTGGTTCTTCAAGTCAATCAATTCTTTCTTTTTCTTGTCTTCTTCGGCATGGGCTTCTGCGTCCTGCTTCATCCTTTCGATCTCATCCTTGGACAAGCCGGATGAAGCGGTAATCGTGATCTTCTGTTCGCGATTGGTCGCCTTGTCAACCGCTTTGACATTCAAGATGCCGTTGACATCAATGTCAAAAGTCACTTCAATCTGCGGCACGCCGCGAGGCGCCGGCGGAATGCCGTCCAGCATGAACCGGCCCAAAGTCTTATTATCGCTCGCCATCGGCCGTTCGCCTTGCAAGACATGGATTTCCACGCCCGGCTGATTGTCGGCCGCAGTGGAAAACACCTGGCTGCGCGAAGTCGGAATAGTGGTGTTTCTTTCGATAAGCGGAGTCATGACTTGCCCCATCGTTTCAATGCCCAAGGTAAGCGGGGTCACATCCAAAAGCAGAACATCATGCACATCGCCTTGCAGGACGCCGGCCTGGACAGCGGCGCCCAAAGCGACCACTTCATCCGGATTGACCGTGATATTCGGCTTTTTGCCGAAGAATTCTTCTACCTTCTTCAAAACCAAAGGCATGCGGGTCATGCCGCCGACCATAACGATCTCTTGGATATCTTTGGTGGACATCTTAGCATCGCTTAAGGCTTTCTTGACCGGAGCGAAAGTCTGTTCAACCAAATCCATGACTAACGATTCCAACTGGGCGCGAGTAATCTTGATGTTCAGATGCTTCGGGCTGGAATCCGGACCCATGGTAATGAAGGGCTGATTGATCTCGGTTTCCATCTGAGTGGAGAGTTCAATCTTGGCCTTTTCCGCCGCTTCCTTGACCCGTTGCAGGGCAGTCGCGTCTTTGGACAGATCAATGCCTTCCTGCTTCTTGAATTCAGCCAAGATCCAATTCATGATTTTCTGATCGAAATCATCGCCGCCCAAGTGCGTATCGCCATTAGTGGATTTTACCTCAACCGTGTCAGACGCCACTTCCAAAACCGACACATCGAAAGTTCCGCCGCCCAAATCGTACACTACGATCTGTTCGCCGGCCTTCTTGTCAAAGCCGTAAGCCAGCGCCGCCGCAGTCGGCTCATTGATTATCCTCTTAACCGTCAAACCGGCGATCTCTCCGGCGTCTTTCGTCGCCTGCCGCTGGGCATCATTAAAATACGCCGGCACGGTAATCACCGCTTCGGTTATCTTTTCGCCCAATTTGGCTTCGGCGTCTTCCTTCAGCTTGGTCAGCACCATGGCCGAAATTTCCTGCGGGCTGTAATCCTTACCATCCATCGCCACCTTAACTCCACTCTTGTCGCGCTTGATTTCAAACGGCATCAGATGCAGATCACGCTGGACTTCGGCGTCATCACAAGCCCGGCCGATCAAACGCTTGATGGAAAACAGCGTGTTTTTAGGATTGGTGACAGCTTGGCGCTTGGCAGAAATGCCCACCATTCTCTCACTTCCCTTAACCGCAATAATCGACGGAGTAGTCCGCGCGCCTTCCTTGTTTTCCAAAACTTTCGGCTGTCCGCCCTCGATTATCGCCATGCACGAATTGGTCGTGCCCAAATCAATACCTAGAATTTTTGACATATGTTTTTTACTGATTAATTATTTTATTATTTTGCCACTTTGACTTTCGCCGGCATCAGCACCTTATCATTGAGCAGATAACCCGGGCTGATTTCTTCAAATATTTGATCCGTCTTGTAGCCATCCGCTTCTTCATGCGTCAAGGCTTCATGCAGATTGGGATCGAATTTCTCGCCGATTGTCTTGATTTCCTTAATGCCATAGCGATCCAAAAAATCCGAAAATTGCTTTTGTATGAGCATTACTCCCTGGACCCAGCCTTCTTTTTTTTGTTCTTCCGGTATATGCTTCAACGCCAGCTTAAAATGGTTATAAACCGGCAGGACTTCCGACATGACCGCGGCATTAGTCCACTCGGCCACTTCTTGCGCCCTTTTAGCTTCTTCCTTTTTCTGATTGGAATAATCAGCCTTGGCTCTCTGCCAGCCCGAGAGAAGCTCGGCGGAATGCTCCCGTTCCTTGATCAGTTCTTCTTGCAGCTCTTCAATGGTTTTTTCTTCATTCATATTCATTAACAATTATAATCGTTTCGATTATTCAACCTCTTTTGGATATAATCCACCAGATTAAGATTCCTGGCATAATCCATCCGCATCGGGCCGAGTATGGCCATTACTATTTCCCCGTCATCAAAGATCATCTTTGACACGATAGCCGAACAGGATTTGCCGAATGGATTATTATCGCCCAGGATTATTTCGCTATCATCTCCCGCCTCCTCATAAACTTTGCCCATTACATTATCTAAACTGTCTATAATCTCCGACATTGACTGCACGGTGGCGCTGTCCACGAATTCCGGCTGGGAAAATAAGTTGGCAATGCCGGTATAATAGACATCGAACGGCCCGAAACTGACTACGACGGCGTCATGAGAAAGTTCAGCTAATTTTTTTGCCAGCGCCTTGATATTCTGACGATCGCCGGATAGCTTCAAGCTGTTCAAATTATTCTCATCCTTGGGCGACAATCCTTCATCATTTTCCAAGCTATCCACATAATGCTTGAAGCCCGATAAGGTCGGTATCCGGCCGGCCGAAGTGTGCGGCTGGACGATATAGCCGGCATCCTCCAGCTCCGCCATCTCATTGCGGATAGTCGCCGAGCTTAATTCGGGAAAATACTTTTCTGCCATCAGCGAAGAGCTCACCGGCTGAGCGGTCTTGATATGTTCTTCAATTATATACTTGAGGAGATTTTTTTGCCGATCCTCCATATGATGTTTTTTATCTATCCGCCGCGGCGGACAGCTATTTTACTGATTAGCACTCGTGCTATTAGACTGCTAATATAACTATATAACATAGCCGATATGCTGTCAAGCAGGCTATTTGAAAGGTCAAATAAGCCGACTTGTTCAGGCGGCTGGAAACAAGCAAATTTTATTTTATAACCGCATTAGGCGATGTCGTGGCGGCATTCCTGGGGGTTGCGGCGGCATTGGGAATCGCTGGAACAGACACCCGCTGAACTCCCTCCAAAGCCTTGACCGCGTCAGCCGGCCGGCCCAAGAAATAACGCTTGCCATCTTTCGGATTGACATACCACGCTTCATTCAATCCCTGGACCGACAGCAATATCTTGCCCTTCTGGGCCGCGGCGAATTTCAAATCGATCGGATATTTGTTGGTCTTGGACAACGGATCATAGCCGCCGATGATTTCCGCCTTGTCATTATAGCCATCGCCGTCAGTATCCGGA
>Ga0172369_10002196_pt1 | contig 27216 bp, 32 predicted proteins | sample LakKiv25m_FD_114539 | JGI IMG/M metagenome (GOLD analysis project Ga0172369, IMG submission 114539) | Freshwater microbial communities from Kabuno Bay, South-Kivu, Congo - kab_022012_11.25m | ecosystem: Environmental > Aquatic > Freshwater > Lake | place: Democratic Republic of the Congo...
ATCACCCTGGTGCCCGAATTGCAGGCACATGCCATGGGGCTGCCCCACCTACGCTACCTGCTTGCGGATTCGCAGATGGCGCCGCTGCTGGCCCGCGAAGGTTGCTGTCTGGTGCGCGTGCCTCTGCCGGAGCGGTTCGCCGTCCACAAGCTGATGGTGTCGCAGTTGCGCGTCGACCGGAGCGCCATGAGCCAGAAGGACGTGGGGCAGGCCCGCACGCTGCTGGCCGTGCTGGCCGAGCTGTTCCCAGGCGCAATCGAAGCCGCCGTGGCAGCAGTGCCGGCGAAGGCGCGTCGCTACCTGGCCCGGGCGGTGCCGCTTGCCGAGCCGCTGTTGGCAACGACGCATCCGCGGGCGTGGGAGGCGCTTGGCGATGCGGTGGCCGCCTGGCGGCAACCTGGCTGACCTCGCGACGATGCCCGTGCTCACCGGCCTGGCTCTCGGCGACGGCGCGGGCCCTGTGGGCAGCGCGGGCAACCCTTTTGGGCTTCTCGTGGTTCTGTCGCGCCACACCTGTGGACGACAATGGTGTGGTCGTCTGACCACGCGTATGCGAAGCCAGCCCGCCAGAGCCGCGGCCGCGAGGCGCGCGCCGCCGGTCGCTTATTATCAGGTAATACAACGCAACCCGCGCGCCATTCCTGGGATATGGATGGTGACGGGAACTCTATCCGTCTCGGTCGGGCGTGGCCGCGCCGCTTTGACCTCAGCGGTGGTGCCAACACGACGTCCGTTGTCGCAAGCCGACCAGTTGATCGCTTGGGGATGGCCAGGACTGCGCTACAGTTGATGGCGTGGCCGTGACGTTCACGGTCGCGCGGAGCTACCAGAACTGCCGGCCGGGCCGCGGGCACCATGGCCCCAGTGACACGCGCCCACGCCAAAGGAGGCAACATGAAGATCCTGCTCGCGATCGTGCTGCTTCTGTCGTGGAGCAGTGACTACGACTTCATCCGCGCCATGCGGCTGCACTCGACCATCGAGCGCACTCGGTGGTGGAACTATCGGACAGACCAGGGGATCCAGGAAAGCGAAGTGGCGCACCAGAGCGCCGCGGCCGGGCGGGCGGCCTAGGGCACGGGCAGGCATCTGGGCAGCCGGGTGCCTGCCGCCTGCGAGCGTGATGAGCTACCGCATTGTTCTTATGCCAGAAAACGGTGGTAACTTGGACAACGGGCGCCTTGCGACGCCGACCGGCACTCGTCCGCGCGCCGATTCCGTTGGCTACTTGGCCTGCAGCCTGAACATGCGCACGACGCCGCGCAGTTGGTCCACGCTGAGGCGATCGATGTGGCGGCCAGCTTCGGCGCGCAACTCGTCGCGGCCAAGGCGCGCCACTTCATCGCCCACAAGGCTCGCCAGATCGATATCGAGCGCCTTCGCCAGCTTCTGCAAGACGTCCAAAGACGGATTGCCTTCGCCGCGTTCGATCTCGCCGAGGTACTTGTCGTTCATGTCGGCGCGCTCGCCGAGCTGGGCCTGCGACAACCCACGGGCCTTGCGCAGAACCCGTAGATGCTCCCCGAACTGCTTCATCTCGTTCGCCATCGCGCCCGCATTGTCGCGGTCTAGACGGCGGCATCACACCTGACTCATACTGCTTGCGGCGCACAATGGGTGGATATAGACGTGCAAACCGGACTGGAAGACTGGAGGCTAGGATGGCGGACAGCGGTACGACAGCGACGACAGCGACGGCAGCGACGGCAGCGACCGCGTGCCACGCGTGCGATCAGACGAGCAAGCTCGTGGACTGCGTCGGATGCGGGCAGAAGGTGTGCACGGCGCACCGAGGAGCAGGCGGCGCCAACTACCGTACCTCCGGCGACAAGGAGGGCTACGCCTGCCAGGCATGTGTCGCGGCGGGCCGCGCGGCCGAGAAGGGCACCTTTGCCGACTGGCACACGATCAGCGTCGGCGTGGGCCGGATCGGCGACACACTATCGAATCTGAAGACGGATCTCCTGCCAGCGGTCATGAAGGAAGTCGACGCCCGACTGGCCGAGATCCGTGAAAAGACTGCGCCGGCCATCACGGACGACGCCGTGGCGAAGCTGACGCTCAGCTCGCAGAAGATCACCGAGCAGCTCAAGGACGGGATCGACGGCCGCATCGACAAGCTGACCGCGGCCGTCGAGACGCTGAACCCGAGCAAGCTGCTGTGGCAAGCGGGGCTGGTCTTCGGCCTGGTCAACGTCGCGACCGTCATCGCCGCGATCTACATCGCCAAGCACATGTAGAAGAAGGGGAGTTTCATGACCAGCAAGGATGCCAAGCACGAGCAAGTCCACGTCACCGAAGCCCAGGCGAAGGAGGCGCTCGACAAAGCGACACGTCGTGTCAAGCGGGCCGATGTCGAGACGATCGTGCAACGCCAGCAGGAGCTCGACGAGAAGCTCAAGCAGGTTCCCGGCAAGCTGCTCAAGATGATCAACCAGGTCAAGCTGTTGTTCGAGATGATCCGCGACTACTGCCAGGGCGCCTACAAGGAAGTGCCCTGGGCCAGCATCGCGATGGCGGTCGGCGCGCTCGCGTACTTCCTGTCGCCGGTGGACTTGATCCCCGACTTCATCCCGGTCATCGGGTACCTCGACGACGCGATGGTGGTCGCGCTGGCCATCAAGGCGATCCAAGAGGATCTGCGCGCGTACTGCAACTTCAAGAAATACGAGACCGTTCAGTACTTTGACTGATGCGACCGGCGATCCTGCTGGGGCCACGGCTCAGGGAACGGCCGGCGCGACCGTGTCGCCACCGAAAGGCCCCGTCGGCCAAGGTAGCTGGCGAGACCGACCCGTCTGCTCGCTCAGAGGCTCGAAATGAAAGCTGATCTCAAGGCGTGTCTACTCTTGTCGGCGGTACTTGCCGCGGTGCCGGGTTGCGGAAGTGCGCCGGCACCCTCCACCACGGCTGCGACCTGCGTGGCCGGCGCCCAGGTGGCCTGCGCGTGCCCGGGTGGCGGCCAGGGTGCCCAGACCTGCCAGGCCGACGGCAAGGGCCTGGGGGCGTGCGCCGCCTGCACAGCTGGCGCCGATGCCACGGTGGCCGACAGCACGCTGCCGGGTATTGATGCAGTCGGTGGAGCCGACAATGTCATGGACGCGCCAGCGGCCGACCAGGCCGCGCCCACGGATGCCCCGGACGCCGCGGCGCAGGACGTGGGCAAGCAGGATTCGGACGGCGGACAAGGCATCGACGACACGAGCACCGACCTGATCGCCGTCGACATTGTGCCTGCACCCGACGAAGTGGCGCCGCCTGACCTCGTGGACGTCACCGCTCAAGACATTGGCTCGGACGTTGCGGTGGAGGACGTCGGCTTGGATGCCGCGGTTCCGGATGTCACGGTTCCAGACGTCCTGGCCCTGGATGCCGGCTTTGACGCCGTCGATGTATCCACCGGTCCAGATGTCCCATCGGCGTGCACGAACGGCCTCCTTGACGGCCTCGAGACCGCCACGGACTGCGGCGGCCCCCTGTGTCTGGCCTGCGTGTCCGGCAAGGCCTGCGTGCTCGGCACCGACTGCCAGAGCACGGTCTGCACCAACAAGGTCTGTCAGGCCGCGACCGGCTGCAGCAACGGCACGAAGGACAGCCTGGAAACCGACATGGATTGCGGTGGCGGCGCCTGCCCCGCGTGCCCAGACGGCAAGGCGTGCCTGGTACAGACCGATTGCACCGACAACTCGTGCGTGAACGGAACCTGCTCGGCGGCCGCGACCTGCACGGACGGCAAGAAGAACGCGGCCGAGACGGACGCGGATTGCGGCGGTCCGATCTGCAAGAAGTGCGCGGATGGCAGCAAGTGCCTCGTGGCGGCCGACTGCGCCTCGACGGACTGCTCGGGCGGCACGTGCGGCGCCGGGGGCGGTTGCGGGGACGGTGTGACCGACGGCAAGGAGTCCGACATCGATTGTGGCGGCGGCACGTGCAAGCTGTGCCAGAGCGGCCAGCACTGCAACGCCGGCACCGACTGCACCAGCAAGCTGTGCGTCAACACCCTCTGTACGGCGCCATCCTGCAGCGACCAAGTCAAGAATGGCCTGGAGACGGACCTTGACTGCGGCGGCGGCGGGGACTGCGTGCCCTGCGCGATCGGCCAGCAGTGCAAGGGCGCGCCAGACTGCCTCAGCCAGTTGTGCTTCAACGGCCTGTGTAAGGTTCAGCCGACCTGCATCGACGGCATCAAGAACGGCAACGAGACCGGCAAGGACTGCGGCGGCAGCCAGTGCTCGGCCTGCAAGCCGGGCCAGACCTGTCTGGCGGCCAAGGACTGCAACGGCGGCGCTTGCAAAAACAACGTGTGCCAGCAGTTGGTCTGCACGGATCTCGCGACCTGCGACGACGCCAACCAGTGCACGACCGATGCCTGCGATCCGATGGCAGGCTGCAGCCACATAGCCATCGCGGTCGGCAAGGCGTGCGACCTCGATGCCAGCAAGTGTACGACGGACCTCTGCGGCGCAAGCGTCTGCATGGCCGGCGCGCCCAAGCTGTGCGACGACAAGAAGCTGTGCACCACCGATGCGTGTGACGCCAAGACCGGCCTATGCGTGTACACGATCGTGACCGATGGCGTCGGCTGCGACGACGGCAATGCCTGCACGGCCGGGGATGCCTGCGCGGCAGGCGCGTGCACGTCGGGTTCGCCCAAGGTGTGCGACGACGGCAACCAGTGCACAGCCGACACGTGCTCCAAGTCTGCAGGCTGCGTGTACACATCAGCGGTGGAGGGGAGCCCGTGCGATCTGGACGGGACCAAGTGCACGCCTGACACGTGTGCTGCGGGCGTGTGCCAGGCCATCGCGGCCGCCAACTGCGACGACACCAACGCGTGCACGACGGATGGCTGTGACCCGGCAACGGGTGCCTGCACACATGCCAAGCTGCCCGACAACAGTCCGTGTGACGACGGCGCCGTCTGCACGGTAGGCGACGCCTGCATGGCGGGCACGTGCAAGCCCGGCCCATGCACCGGCGCTCCAGCGGTGGTGGGCTGTGCAGACGGCTCACGAGAAGGCTTCTCTGATCTCAAGCTCTTCCCGTCGCTTGCCGCGTGCGGAGGCGCCTGGGACCAGCCCGGCATCTTCGCCATGCCAACCAAGTGCGACCGCGCCGCGGGCAACGACGGCAAGAACGCGGCTGGCATCGGCTGCACGGTCAGCGACTTGTGCACTGTCGGCTGGCACGTCTGCACCGGAAAGGCTGACGTCGTCGGACACAACCCTGCCGGCTGCGAGGGCGTGATGACGGGCGCGGCAAGCCCGGTGTTCTTCACCAGCCAGATGTCCTCGACCGGTGCGTTCGAGTGCAAGAGCGGCGCCGACGCCACCAACGATCTCTTCGGATGCGGCAACCTGGGCTGCGACTACAGCTCGAACGTCACCGTCAAGGCAATGTGCGCGCCGCTCAGCATGTCGTCGCAGGATCTGTGCAAGGGCCTGCGCAACGACCTCGGTGGCCCAGCCTGGTGCAACCACCTGGGCAAGTACCCTGGATTGCCAAACTCCTGGGATTGCGGCACCGACGCGACCAAAGAAGCCGTCAACGTCAAGAAGACGCACGCGGAGCAGCAGGGCGGCGTGCTGTGCTGCTTGGACTGACCGGTGCTTCATGGCAGCGGCTGGATCTGGCACCAGGAGCAGCCATTCAACAGGCGCGGGCATGTCTATTACTCGGTAATACCAATACGCATCCGGTCTTCACGTCTACGACACGACTGGGCAATGCACCCGCTCCTCCGGTGCCGACGAAAATCGCGTCGCCGTGCGAACTTACGTCGTCACGACAATGACCAGATCCCGGTGAGATCGCGAGAGACACGCCTATGAATCTGTGATGCTTGATGATTTCCTCGAAGTCGGTGCGCCTTAGGGATGCGTCTTGTCTATCCTGATGTACAAAACAACCATCGGCGCGCAGTCAATGATATGATTTTCTATTGAAATTGACGAACGCGGCGCCGCGCACCGCCGATGATCCTGCGACACGCCCAAGGCGATGGTGCAGCGGACAGGGGTGCCATCACCAACCCTCTCGCACGAACCTGTTGATCCTATTCTCGATTGTGCGGGTGGCCTCCATCCAGCCCTGCTGATCGCTCTTGACGCGTTCCGCGCACGCGCCGCAGGTCACGCAGCCGTGTGACCCATGGCGCCGGCCGCGCCGAATGCCCATGACGAGCAGGGCGCGACCCACCGTGTCCTGGCTCGTCTTGGCGCCGCAGCGTTCGCTCCAGGCTTCGGCGAGGCGGACCTGGTTCCAGTCTCGGTTCTGGGCGACCAGCTCGCGCAGGATGGCCAGACGCTCCGGAGTCGCGAACGGCGCGCGGCCGCGGAGCCTGGGCGCCGGCTCCAGCGAGCCGGTCTCGCGCATCCGGCGGATCCACCGCTTCAGCGTCGCAGAGCCCACCGAGAAGGTGTCGGCGACATCTTGAATTGTATCACCGCTTTCCCAGGCGGCGTAGGCACGCTGGCGTAGAGCCAAGGGCAAGGATGCTGTCATCGCGACCTCCAGGTTGCGCAACACAGGATGGCAGTGCCGATCCCGGCAACAAAGCACATGACGGCTGGATCTTGGGCGCTGCGCCAAGGTTTCTGACTACCCCGAAACGAGCGAGCGAGCCGGCAAAAGCCAAATGGTTGCAATCGGGTCCGGTGTCGATCTCAGATCGCGTCCTCCTGCGTGACGACCAGCACGGTGCTGCGCACCAGGCGCCCTTGACCCGGGCGGACGAACCCGTGTACGCGGAGTGCAGCGCATCTGTTCATGTAAAGCCGCGCAATCCAACCCTGTCCGGCAGTGAGGCTGGTCACGATGCCGCTCCCATCGCGCTCGACACAGGGCTCGCGCCTCGGGCGGCTGTACACCTGCTCGAAAGCGTCGGCGCAGGAAGCGCTGGAGAACTTCACGACCGAGGCGTTGGCGCTGGCCATTGCCGACGACGACCGACCGATCCGCGCCGCCCTTGTCGGCCGTGGGTGCGGCATATCTGTCCGGCATGGCCTGGAGCACTGTCGCGACACTGCGGCCGCGGACCCAGCAGTACGCTCCAGGCGGCGGCTTCCTCGACCTCGTGCTGGAAGCCATGTCCGACGTCGGCACGGCCGTCGGAAAAGTTTGGATCGAGGTCAAGATCGGGGCGCCCGAGTCCGGCAACCAATTCGCGTCATACCTCGAAAGGGCCTCAGGGCGGCCACGTCGACGTGGCGCTGGACGCGGGCCACCGGCTTTGCCCCCACCGTGTAGCACACCGGAGGAAGGCCATGGGCGCGATTGTCCGATTCACCTGCAGCAGCTGCTCGTTCGACTCCGGCCGCGTCATGGTTGGCCCGTCGCCCAACCCGGAGCGCTTCGACCCGGTGCTGGTGGCGTGCAAGGCGTGCGAGGTGCTGACCGTGCTGCACCAGCCCGACGTGGCCGCCGGATGTCCGGTGCACGGCACGCCGCTGACGCTGATGAAGGGCAAGGCCAATCCGCCCTGCCCGCGGTGCGGTGCCCGCCTGGTCCAAGTGGCGGAAGGTCTTTGGGATTGACGCGCTTCCATCGCCAGAGCAACTCGCTTCGTCCTGGATCGCGGGGCGGCCGAGCATGGACGCCAAGAGCGGCGTCGACCTCAGCATCGTTTGCCAGCCACCGGTCCCGCGGACCGTCGGTGCCGTGCCGACGGGCACGGCGCGGGTGCGTCCCGGGGCCGTCAGGCATGTAGGCCAGTCGACATATTACCGCATAATAGGTTGGCACCACCAAGACCACGGGCACGTGAACGGCGCTGGGCGCGCTCTGCCGGTCCATGGCGTCGACGGTCCCGCGGTGGGTGGCGGCGCCTGATGCTGCCGTGTTGGCAGCTCGTGACGCGCCACCGCTGCGTCCCGATTCTGAGGGTCCGCCAACGCGATGTTCTTTCAAGTATCCGGTGGTTCGTGGTCAGATTCCGTCGGACGACACGAGACCGCAGGAAGCGCGATGGCACGCCACCGGAAAGGGTCCGACAAGCCGATATATGCTGTGATTCACATGGGATGCCTGTCGATTTTGCTGTGGAACTGGCGGACGTCTGCGGGTCACAGCGAGATCCGCGCAACCGCCGGCAGATGTGGCCAGCGCCGCGACCTACTTCGACGAAAACTCGGGCATCCCCTTCGGCGGCATGTCCCGCTTGAGCTTGGGCCCGAAGCCGGGGAACAGGCGCTCATACTCCTCGTGCATCATCTGCTCGAGCAAGTCGATGTCCTCCACCCAGACCCGGAAACTGTCGTGGATGCCCACGATCGGCTTGCCCATCTGCGTGAACCGCTCGACGATGTTCAGCGCGATGGCGCCGTCCAAGCTCTGAAGGTAGGCACCCGCGCCGGTGCAGAGCTGGTCCGCGATCGCTTCGTGAAACTGCAAGATCGCCCCCAGCACCGCCTCTGGCGTGACGACAGCGGGGAGTTCGTAGCTATTCCACTTGTTGAGCGTGTCCTCGAAGGTCGGGCCGTCGATTCCGCCATCTTCGTCGAACTCGCCGGCGAGCAGGCGGCCCTCCGGCGTGCCCGGCATCTCCCTCGCACGTTTCCTCGCCATCGTGCTGGTGAACTGATTGATCTGCTTCTCGGCCATGTTGATGATACCGCAGATCGTCTGGTTGGCTGTCCGCTCCTTGCCGCCACAATTCGGCAGGGCGAGGGACAGGACCTTGACCAACGCCACCTTGAGCGGGTCGTCGTCGGGCACATCCCAACCTGGAATCGGTATGGCGTAGCAGCCGACCGGACACGGCATCCCTTTCCCGTTGTACAACATCGCCATGTGGTGATTGCGGTAGTCGGCCTCGGCGGTTGGCTTGCCGTCGATGTGGAGGGTCTGCCGCAACGGCTCAAAGTGTGGGTCGCTGAAATGATTGCGTTGCGGCAGATTCTGGAGGCCGCAGTACATCCGACCGCCCGAGTTGATCGACTGGTTGTTGTAGACGACGCGGTACATGGCCTGACCCGAATGGACTTGCGCGAACTCGCCCTGCTCCACAACGTGGTACGTGTGCTCTAACGCCCGCTCGTTTATGACGGCGACACGGGCCTCGACGGACTGTATGTGCTGAGCTTGCTCGGGCGTGTAGTCTTTCGGATCAACGAGTTCGCGCCCAGCAGTACGGTACTGTCGCTTCGTGACGTACCGGCCGGTGCCGCTGTCCCAGACCTGCCTCTTCGGCATGTATGACTCGGTTCGGCGGGGAGTGCGGAGTTCAACGATCCCCCGGCGGCTCAGCACCACGTGTGCAAGCTGCTCGCTGAACGGCGGGAAGCGGTCCGTGGCCTCGAAGAAGCTGCAGCGCAAAGAGCCGGTTGAGGGGGCAATCGTGATGTAGCCACGCTCGGCCATGAACTGGAGCGTGCGCGTGAAAACCGCGTGTCCGGGCATGTCAATCGCGCCGTCCTTCTTCGTGAAGTACTTGGGGTGCGACAGGAACCCGACCACGCAGCGCTTGCCGTGGTACAGGTGCTCGGCACGGGCCTGAGCGACAGCGTAGAAGGTGGACTGCAGAACCTTCAGGTGTTCTATGGGCTTGCGCACTTCTGCCTGAGAATCCGCCCACGACCGGAACTCGCGAAGCAGCGCATCGACGGCAGCGCCAGCAAGTCCGAAGCGGAAGTTGAGTAGCTTGAAGTTCGTGTCGGGCACGCCACGCAAGGACTTCATGCCGCGAGGCTGGGTTGCGGTGAAAGGGCACCCGTACAGTATCTGGTGCAGCCGTCGGCCAGCCGGCACAGGCGAACTGCACGGCGCTTGTTCAGGATGGTCACAGCCCAGTTCGCCACCAGCGTCAACAACTGTGCTCATTGGCCACCCCCACGCACCGAAGGAAGCCTAGCTGCAGCAAGCACATAAGACCGCGCGCAGCTCTGGCTCGGCCAGCGACACTCAGGCCCAGCCAGAACTACGGACAGGACTGCTGCACCGGCGGCGGCGGGCACGCGCGCGGCGCGCCCGCCACCGCCTCCTCCTCCATTACTGTAAATTACACTAATGGAGGTGGAGGCGCGCCGGCCGCCCGCGGGCGGCCGGGGCAGTGTCGTGCAAGGTGCCCGGCTGGGACGGCGACCCGCCGGTGCAACCTGGAAGCCTGTGTTGCGGCCCGCCGGTTCTACACCGTGTCGGCGTCCGGCATTTGCCATGTATTCCATTAACCTACCTCCTTCGCGGCCCTGAACGACGTGCATGCGAAAGGGCCGCCTGGCGCGACGGCGTGTGGTGGCCAGCTGCCCCGCAAGCTCGATCATGCCGCCTTGACATGTACGACCCGGTACTCCCTGCCAGCGTTGCCCCTTCCGAGGCTCTTCAAGTGCCGACCGCCTACGGTGCGGTCCGTGAGCTTCTTGAGGGCGTGCCCTAGCCTGAGCGGACTGAGCGACTGCGGCCTGACGCCCAGCACCACCTCTAGCGCATCGACCAGTGCCCCGACTGCACCACCATTGAAATGTAACCTGTTGGAACACTGAAACATGTCGTGCAGCACCGCAGCCGTGAAGTGCGCGCCGCAGGGATACAGCACTTCAAGCGATTCCAGCGCGATGCCGAAGGCTTCGGTCTCCAGGTCAGCGTCGGCGCGAACGTGCGCCAATTCCTCCAAAGGATCAGACAGGCCGGCCCACACGAGCGCCGATCGCACGATGCGACTCCAGTTGTCGAAGCCACGCATGGGCTTGAGCCCCATGTCTGGCGAGCCGGCTACCATGTAGGCTCGGCAGATCGTGATCGCTGCGGCGATCAGTCGCCCGCGGTTCTCGAGAAGCAAAGCCTGCGCGTCGGGGCGATGCAGCGGGCGCTCGCCCGGCGCTTCAAGTTCCGTTGCCAGCCTGACAATCACCACCCGGCCGAGCATGTCCGCGTGGTACGTGGCGTGATTGCCTGTGAAGTAAAACACAAGCTCCATCGGTCCCGACAGCATCCGGTTCGACCCCAACTGGCGCCCGGTCCAACGCCGTGACGTGAGAGCCGACTCAATGGCGGGTCCGCCCAACTGCTTGGTGCCGTTGTCGAATGCCACCAGCTTGTCGCCCGCCATGACGTGGCCCGTGATTCGCTTCTCAGTCTCGGCATCGCCGCGCGGAGGCTGCACTTTGGCCGGCTTGCCGGTCGCTATGAGCGACCCAAATTGAACCAGTTCCGACTTGCCGATCCGGGCCATTGGCGCATCGAAGACGAACCCTGGGACGCAGCCGTCGATCGCGCTGCGGACGACGGGTGTGATGAGCGCAGCGACCGCCCCTGCAACGTCGCGTGGCGCCGCGAACAAGGCGTCGACCAGGAGGTCCCGGAAACGCTCCACCTCGACCATGGCATCGGCGAGCGTTGGCGCTGGCGGGATTGGCGGCATGGCCAACACCGGATCCGGTGCGTAGAAAAGGCCAGAATCTCGGTCATATCCCGGCTGGTCGATAATCCGGCCATCGGGAAGCATCGTCGGAATGTCAACCACGCCACAAAGCCGAGGAAATGGCCAGGGCCCGAGCAAGAGCGCTCGAACCAGCGGTTCAGGAATGTTCATCGGCACCGTGTCAAAGAACGTTTCGGCCACAAGCTCAAGAATGTCAGATAGAATGACCTTCAAGTGCACAGGCGTCAGTCTGATGATCCTGCCATTGCCTTCGCCAGTTCCTGGCCCGCTGACGACGACGGTAACCAACTCGTCGCGATAGACGAAGAACGGAAAGCCGCTGGCGAGCATGATGCCGAGGACGGCAAGACGGAACTTCCCGAGCTTGCCCAACTCCCACAGCAACTTCACACGGGGCGCACTGGGCGCCTCGGCGTCCTGGCCTGGTTGCTCCTCCACTTTCGCGTCTGGAATCTCGTAGCGTGTGCGACCGATGACAACCATGGCTCCGTCGGTCTCGTCACGATCGTCACGATCGTTGCGATTCGATGACGGGCAAGGGCTTTCGTCGTCCGGCGGATCGTCACTTTCTGCCTGGCCATCGTCACCAAGCTCGTCACCAATCGCGGCATCGTCACCGTCGACCGCCGTGTCGTCCGACGGCTTCGAGCGCTTGTCCGCCTCGCCGCCTGGCGGCGCAGCATCGTCGACGGTGCCGGCGTCGGACTCAATCGGCTGCCGGCGGCCCTGGCCGACTTCGCCCTCCGGACCGCCGACGCGGCTGAATCGCACGTCGGCGGCGCCGCGCCAATCCTGGCCGACGTGTGCCTGGTAGGTCACGCCGCCTCCGGTTCGGCCGGGTACACTGTCATCGCGTCGCCCGCTCGCGGCAGATTCCTCATTGTTGATATCTGGTTCCATCAGGTTCTCTCAAGTTGCCTGCGGTCAGTTGGCCTATCTGGTCTACGAAATCCGCTGGCGCTAAATTACCGAGTAATACCTCTCGAAATAGCTGCCTGGGTGGGCGCCGCGGTGGGGTGCGTCCAGACGCCGAGCTCAGTCTCGGCGCCCGGACGCACCCCCTGCCGTAGCGGCGGCGCGCCTACTCCTCCGCGCAGTCCCGGAGGAGCTGCCAGGTGAGCGGCGCGACGGCGACGCGGATCGTCGTCTTGTTGACCATGAATTCCGTCAAGTACCCGTGCTGGAAGAGGTCGAACAAGAGATCATGAAATTCCGCGAAGTAGCAGTTGAACGTGATCGAGGCGACGGCCCCGGCATCCCAGGGATCCATCGTCACGCCGTCGCCGCCGTACGTGAACTCGACAATCAGGTCGGCGTCGGCCGCCAGTCCTTCGCCGTTGGCGACGCGGACAGCAAACATGAAGATTTCCGCGGCTACCCGGATTTCAGCCTCGTCCCTCCTGTTGACAGGGCAATCAAACGGCGCGAGCCACTTGTAGATCCGGTCGGATTCCTGCTTGCTCAAGGGCGGGATTCCGAAGATGCCGGCATTGGGATCCATGAGATTCTCCTACTTTACTTTGGTCCGTGCTATGCCGGTCGTCGTCCGCCATCGTGGCGTCGGCGTGTTGTTCGTTGCGACCCCGTCGCGCCTTCGCTCCGTCGCTCCGGGGCTGAGCGCTGCCTGGGATTCCAGGCCGCCTCGTCAGATCTGCTGGCCGTCCAAGAACTTCTGGTCCTGACCGAGAAGCCCCACGTAGCAGGCGGGTTCATGGCGTGCTGTCGTCACGCACGACCGCCCACCCCTCACGCCTGCACGAGGCGCAGCCTGGGTGCAGACATCCTTGTAGTCATGACCAATTGTCTGCACGCACGTGCCGACACCGCCCCGAATCGGCGCGCCATGGAGCGGGCCGTCACGCGCGATTCAGCGGCGCACACCACTTGGCGGAGGCGTTGGAGTTCAGCGATGGACACCGCCGTCTCCATGGCCTTCTGGACCTCCAACATGACGTCACTGAACGTCACTGGGCGAAGCCTGCCGAACCCTTTCACGTCCCGTGGACTCGGGCGTTCCACCGCCGAAACAAGGGCTCCTTCCGCGGCATTGAGCAACTTCTGGGCGGCCGGGTCGTTCATGATGGCGATGGATGCCGCCACGACGTCGTCCAACCAGCCGTCTGGCGCCTGCCCTGAGCCGTCTCCGGCCTGGGTCCACCCCAATGCCTCGACAGCGCCATGCAACGTCTCGGCCCAGCAGCGGTTACCCATCACCCTGTCCGCGTCGAACACATTCCGCGGGAGCCGCTGGGAAGCATGCGTGAGCGCAATCGCCCGCAAGACGCACACGGTCACGGATCGCAGCGGTCGCGACCGGAACTCGCCGAGGATCGACGGTTCGGCGTAGTTCGACCAATGCGCCGCTCCAACCCGCTCGCACGGGGCGACGTTGGAGACCCCAGCGACATGACAGGCTAACTTCTCGATCGCAGCGAACAGCCAGTTATGCGGGTCAGGCTTCACACTCTTGGGCATCGTGAACTCCTTGGGCCATGTTGCAGCCGGTTTCTTCGTGGTCTTGTCTGAGAACTGTCGCGACGACGGACGCGTCAGCCGCGTCGTTGGTCATCGCCAGCAGGAAGGCGTCGCGTTGCTCGGGTTCATGGCCCCGGTGCATCACCGCGTTGGCGGCGTTTCCGATGCCGACCGTCTCGTTGGGCCGGCTGCTGGACGGTCGGCGCACCGACTTCTGGCAGCGCCCGCCCCCTCTTGGCCGGCGCCGTGCGCGACGCCATCCACTCAATAATTTCAGCGCGTTTCCAGACCACAACGCCCGGACCTAGCTGGTAACGCGACGGAAAAGTCCCGTCACGTGTTGTCAACCTGTAGACGCCGCTGGGTGAGATCGCCAGCAAAGTCACGAGGTCGCGCAATCTCAAGAATCCGTCATCACCAGTCATCAGGCATCTCCATGACCGATCACCTTCGGTCAAGAAGCATTGAAGCCCGCCGGCGCGATTCGCGCAACCACAAAAATCGTGTTATACCAATAAGTTGGCAATCATGTCGCGACTTTGGCATTTGCCAAGTTCGGTGGCGTCCTCGCGGACCGATGCCCGCGTCGCTATCGCGACAATGGCAGCGTAGGGTGCGTTGCCAAGAGTTGGTGCGATGCGGCAGCAGGCGCGGGAGTCGGCGACGACCGGATTGCGAACCGGACGCGACGCGACACCCTGAACCCATTGTTTTCGTTTAGAGAATCTTCACGGCGTCAGGAACCCGTCGAATTATCGATAGATTCTGTCCGCTCGTCGTCTTCTTCCCGGGCGAGTTGGCCAATTGCGGCAAGACCGCTGTCGATTAGACCCTTCTTGATCCGCTTCCGCGCAGTGCGGTCGCTCATGGCCTTGCCAGGCTGCAACCTCTCCAGGCGTTGCCGCGCAGCATCGGCGACGGCCTTCACGCTGATACTACCACCGTGTTGATAGTCCTCGTCATCGGCGAGCAGGGACGATAGCGCACCGATGATGGCAAAATCGATCGCCGACTTGTTCTCCTCGACTTTTTGGGAAGGAGCGTCAGGCACTTGTTCCTTGGCATACTTCCGCCGGAAAGCGGCGTCGGCTTCCCACTCCTCCACGTCCGGCAACTTCAATCCAGGACGTAGGTCAGAGAACACAGCTTCCGCATCCTCGCGATGGACAAGAATGTTGCCCATGGTGAGCTTGACGCCCCACTCGCAAAGCTTCTGGGGCCAAGGCGGGTCTGGCGCCGCTTTGTGGCGCGGACCGCTGCCGTCGGGTCGAATGCTGCCAAGTTGCTCCGGCGGCCGTGGCGGAACCAGTTCATCGCGGTCGCTTTCGTCGTCTGGCGAGGACACAGCATCAGGCAACTGCCAGATCCGGACGAAGGTACATACACGAAGTTCCAACACTCCGAGGATGGCATCTATGGCGAGGTTGGGATCGACGAGAACATAGCCGCGGTAGTCTTCGTAGTCGGGGTGGTGTGGCTGGTCGTCGGGCACGAGATGACCGTAAAAGCCACGCTCGCGCACATTGATCCAGTGAACTCTTATACCCTTAAGTTCACGGCCGAACTGCACTCGACGCTTCTCGAGCGCATCGATGAACTCATCGTTGCCGGCACGCCCGCAGTGGGCGCGCAGCCTGGCAAGGGCCATCGTCTGAACGTAGTAGGAGGATCGAGCTTGAGGCACCGGCTCACCGGGGTTGTTCGGCGGGAGCTTCTTGCGCGCCATCTCAGAACCCTAGCCAGAACCCTAGCCACGAGCACTTTCACGGTCAGGGTCGATGAACTTTCTCAATGCTTTCGGAGCCAACACCGGGACTTGAACCCGGGACCTGCTGATTACGAAATGGACCAGTAGGGTTTTGTAACCGTCTGACCACAAAGAGAAAGCTGCGGGAACTGCAAACTCGTCGTGGGTTCACTGCGGGGTTAGTGTCTTGAAACTACTTGGTTGTGGGTGGACCCACGGACGAACAGGACCGTCATCCTTTCGACCCTGCTCCGCCGGAGACGACATCCATTTGCAGCAGCCGGTGCCCCTCGAACACCGTGAGAACTTGGAGTTCATCGCCCTTGACGCGGTACACGATCCGGTACGTTCGGACGAAGACTTCACGAACTTCAGGCAGGTCCGCTTCAGGGACGACCCGACCAGCCAATGGCGCCATCGCAGCGGCCCTTGCCCTCGACTGCAACTTGCCAACCCACTCCCGTGCCGCTGCGGGGTCGTCGCGGGCGATGTAGCGGCGGATGGCATCGATGTCCCGCAGCGCCTGCGGCATCCATCGCAGTTTCATGGCAGGTCGAGCGGGCCGAACTCGCGGTCAAGCTCGGCGGTCAGGTCCGCATCGTCAATGCCAAGCCCGGCGTCAGCCTCGGCCAGCCCTTGATGGATGGCCGCGACGAACCGCTCCCGCTCCGTCAGGCGGTCGAAGTCCGCCGTGGGCACGAGAACCCCGGCAGGCTTGCCGTTCTGCGTGATTACAATCGGGCGGCCATTGGCCCGCAACTGCCGCATGATGCGGGAGGCGTGCGTCTTGAACTCGCCGATGGGGATGATGTCGTCCTGAACCTGAAGAGCCTTCATGTGACCTCCGACGCTAAAGCCCGGTCCGTATTCTGGTCGGTTTGCTGGTCGTATGCAAGGGCGAGTCGGTTGAGGGTGCAGCATGGCCGCGACGTTGCGGAGCTGTTGCCGCGCGCGTGTGCCGGCGTTCTTCCGGGTGGCCTCGGTCACCACATCGCCTCCAAGTAGGGCCTCATCACATTGGAAACACGGGAGATGAGGGCGTAGCGCCAGATGTGATCAATGGAGACACTGCCTTCGCGCCGAACTTCACGCAGGGCTTCCAGTGCGAAGTCCAGGCCGACCTTGCTGCGGAACTTGAAACAGTCCGCTACGGTCTTGGCGACCCGTAGACTCGGACGGTGCCGCCCAGGGCCTGGTGTTCTTCTACGCCCGCGGTGAGCGACGAATCCCAGAACCAGGCGAGCCGCATCGCGCCTGGCGCCTACGATGATCGGGAGACTGCCATCCAGACCTCGAAATGCGCCTGCGTGGTCAGGCCGTGAAAGCGCAGCGCCGACAGCAGGCAGATGACGCCGTTCGGGACAGACTTGCACGCGGTGACCAAGCTCACGTTTACGCCGAAGTCGGCGTCGGCAAGGGCGGAGAGACCTCGGCCAAGCCGAACGACCTCGCCTTGTTGCAGCAGGCGGGCAGGTACATTGGAGCGACGCCAGCGGCGGCGAGGGTCGGTTGCGTGCACCCGTTCGCCTGCGGGCCGACAAGCACTTGGAGCCAGTCAATCCCCAAGGCTGGCTGAGAGTACCTTGTTTCCAAACACATCACCCCCAGCCAACGCCGTCAGATCTCCATGTTGTCAACGGCGTCCTGGTAGCGGCACCGCTCCTCCAGTTCATTCATGAAGGCGTCCTTGTCGTTCATTAGGCCGCGCAGTTCGTCTGCTCTGGGCTGCGCAATCTGGATAGGCAGCCCAGAGTCGGCGTAGTTCTTGGCGTACCAGCCGAGACTGTGGTCCTCGAACAGTCCAAGCAGGGCATCGAACGCCGCGAACATGCGCTGCGCCTCACCCGCGTCAATCGTCGAGAAGAAATTCATGCTCGGCTTGTCGAGATGGTCGTATGTCATCGGAATCAGGCCGACCCCCTCGATCGGGACGTAGAGTACTGGATCGGCGTGCGCCCAGATATTGCGATGTTCCCTGCGCGCGCGCAGCACGTCCTCGTAGATGGACTGGGCTTGACCGGTGCCCACAGCGAAAAAGCGTGTAAACCGCTCTCCCCAATCGAGTTTTCGATACTCCATGAAGGTGTGTCCACCTCTGTCGCCGAGGGCAAAACAGCAGTCGAGCAGCACCTCCGTCATGGCAAAGAAGAACATAATCGCCGACAGGGAATACGCTTCCAGTTCCTTATCGAGCCCGAAGCGTTCGTTCAGGAAATCGGCCAGCCCCTCGGCGATATCGAGTCGGCGATTGCGTCGGAACTCGTCGATCCTCTTCAGAGTCGTATCGACGTGGTTCCTGAAGAACTCGTACATGTTCTTGACCCGGTGGTAGTTGTTTTGGAGAGCGAGTTGGTCCTGTCCGACCATCTCGCGCCCGAATTCGAGAATGGCCCCGTCCAGAATCCGGGATGCGGACGTGAGCTTCTTGGCGAGCGTGTCCGCTGCGCTCCGATTGCCGGGCGGCCCCCAGAGAATCCAGTCCGACCGTCTCCGGTCCTGGATGCACCACTGGATGCCTTCAAAGGTGAGCCCCGTTTCCCAGGCTGACTTGTCGCCGCCCGAGTAGACTCGGCCTCCGGCCAGCAACTCGATGACGGCTCGGACCATGTAGGGTGGCGGACGTGACCATCGCCCGTATTCATGAGAGCCGTCCATACGCCAGGGAGATGGGTAGTCAGACGAAAACTCCACGCCGTACAATGCTTTTGAGATCCGCTTCTTCGCTTTTGATGACAGCATGTTGACGGTCTTGCCTCCGGTCCACCGTGTCCCCAGGACGAGAAGAAAGAGACACCTTGCGTCGAGCCCACAGGAGCGATCGCTCCTGGCCAAGCAGATCATCGGCCTTCAGTTGCTGCGGCGCAACTGCTTCAGCGCCGCCCTGCATGCGCCACCCGTGACGGCTGTCTGGACACGCCACTGCATGCTGCTGTGGCGGGCGCAAAGACCGTTGGCCCCGCTCGGGGCAACAAAATGGGTATGGACTTGATGCCGGGTTTTCCGTGATCCGTACAAAAACAATACGTTTTCAATCGGTTCTGCTGATTTCCGGGTCAACCTTCGGAGTCTGGAGAACCAGAAACGTCCTTTCAGGGCTCAACCGAGCACGTTCACGCGTAGTGGCATCGTTCCCATCTTGGATGAGGTAACCTATGCCGGCGCCCGCCACGTCCCCGAGCCCGAAGACCACCAGGGTGGCAATCTACGCCAGGGTCAGCACGACCGGTCACGGCCAAGACGTTGGGTTGCAGCTCGAGGAGTTGCGGCAGGTCGCGTCTCAGCGCGGCTGGCGCGTCATCGGGGAGTACGTGGACGAAGGCATCTCCGGCTGCCGCCAGGATCGTCCAGCACTTGGACGCCTCCTGATCGACGCCCAACGTGGCCGCATCGATACGGTTGTTGTTTGGAAGTTGGATCGCCTGGGGCGATCGTTGCAGCACCTCTTGCGTCTGCTCGATGACCTCCAGCGCCTTGGGGTCGGCTTCGTCAGCGTCCGCGATGCTGGCATCGACACTACGACGGCCCAGGGTCGGCTCATGCTGCAGGTACTTGGCGCATTTGCCGAATTCGAGCGCGCGCTGATCCAAGAGCGAGTACGCGCCGGTGTCGAACGCGCGCAAGCAGCTGGCAAGCATTGCGGGCGGCCCAAGGTTGAAGTCGATGTCCGGCCCGCGCTGGCGCTGATCAAGGAAGGCCACGGCCTCAAAGCCATCTCTACGATGCTCAAGATGTCGCGATCCACGTTGCGCCGCCGTCTGACCGAGGCCGGCGCGTGGGACACCGCCAGCGCGAACGCCGATGGAGGGCTTGGATCCACGCCAACTTCACCGCTCTGACCGCCACTCGGCTGTGCCCAGGAGCCGTGCCCCCGTGTCCGTACCGCCGCGGCCCACGTAGGAGTGGTCGGACAAGCGCGCGGCAACGAAGTCAACGCCAGGCATCTCCATAGCCAGGGCTTCCACGGCAGGCCGATAGCCCACGAGCGCCACGACAACCACACGCTCGGCGCCGCGTGCACCTACCTGGTCGAGTATCGCTCGGAGCGACCGACCGGTGTTGATGACCGCGTCAACGACAACAACGAGTCGCCCGGCGGGAATAGCGTCGATGTGGTTGCCGCCGTGGTTGTGCAAGACAAGTGCGCTGCCAGGAAGTCGCTCCCAGATGCCCTCGGCGACAAAGAGTCCAGCCCGGAGCAGCGCAACCACGATGGGTTCGCTTCCGGCGCGGACGCGGACGCCGGTTGAGCGCCCTGTCACATGCTCGATCTCGACTTCATCGAGCGGCAGGTAGCCGGCGATGGTGCTGGCGAGCGCCCTGCCTACATCACGGTGAGCTTGGGCGAGCTGTGGCCCCTGCACACCCGCGCGCCGCGTCGCGTCCAGCAACAAGCGCATCTGCGGTTCGGCGGTCCGGTCGATCAGCATCTGGATGCCCTCCTTCGTTCAAAAGTTCAATGAGTTCGGCAACGGTACAGGTGGCCAAACACGGGAATTCCCGGGCATCGACGCTGAAGTGCCGCGCGCCGGACACTTCGTGCAGTCGAGCGACCAGACCCGGACTTCCCTTGTGGTCTGGTACGAACAGGGGCACGTCGGCCGCCCGTAGCATTGCCAGATCGATGAGCGAGTCCCCGGCGGCGACAACCGACCATCCGGCAGCCTGCAGGCCGCCGACAAGTTCTGCCTTGGTTTCAGGACACACGACGTACGAGTCGAGCGAGGGATGGCAGCCGCCCACAACGGGGATCGCGCCATGGCCGTGGCGGTGAAGCACATGCCGCCACGCCTGAGGAATGCCCGCCGTCACGACGATGACGGGGCACGTCGCGGCGACGGCGGCGAACACCTCCAGCCAGGCGGCGTGCGGCTCGACGGTCATGCCGACTTCGCGGACAACGTCGAGGTACGCCGCTACGTCGAGCGTTCCCCATACGGCAGCCACCTTTGCAAAGGCATCTTCGGCGTAGCCGTGGTGCTCGAACACGCAGCGGATCGCGTCATCGACGCCAAGTTGACGACCAACGAGCCTACCGGTGTCAGCTGGCGCCAAGGTTCGGTCGGCATCGACCACGAGACACCGCCGCCCGCGTCCGCGGGCCAGGTCGAAACCCGACTTGGCCATGTCCTCAGCCATCTGTGCCCAAGTAGCCCGGCGCAACATCGCCTTCACTGTGCGGCCTCCAAGCGGGCGTGGGCGTCGAGGAAGGCGCCGAGCGCGGCAAGGCGGCGCGCGGCATCCGCCTCGCCGATGATCAACAGTGGCACTTGCATCGCGTCTGCGAGCCGCATGGCTTCGAGCCGCTCGGCGTCAATTTCTTCTTGGATCTGCCTGATTGAGGTCTTGCCGCGATCACGCCCGTCGCGCTCACGCCATGCCATGACTTGCGCGGCGCTAGTTTCGAGCAGGACCAGTGCATCGTAGAATGCTCTGTCGCCGCTGGTGAACACCGCTTCGATGGCGCCCGTGTGTCGATTCCGCAGTGTGAAATGGCCATCGACCAGCAACCTGCCGGGCGTCGCGGCGCGCATGACATCGAGGCGTCGGATGGCCTCTTCGCGTATGGCGCTTCGGTCTGTCTCCGCCCAGCCATCCAGCTCATGCACGGTCGCAGGCGAGATGACAGCCTTGACGACGGAAGACCCCGTCAATTGCCGGTCTCGGGGTTCGACGGCGTCCACGTGTGCCTTCAGCAACGTCGTCTTGCCGACGCCCGAAACGCCACCCACGCAGACGGCGAAATCGCGACGGTGCGGTTGAAGTGCGTCGCCAGCCGGGGCTGTCGTGAACGAATCTGGTTGCTGCATCGACCTTTCTCCATGGCAATGCTGTTCATCACGTCGAGCTGTTGTTCGTCTTGGCGCTCGCTTGGTCGATCGCGTTCGCCAACCAGACGATGGCGCGGCGCTGCAGTCGTGGGATTCGGTCGTCGGGCTGCTGGCCGGCAGGAACCGTCGGCAGGCCCATCATCGGCGTGCACGTTGCACAGGACGGCAACGCCTCGGGTCGATGCAGATGGCTCTCTACGTCGGCAGCGGTGGTGTCGTGTGTCAGCGGCAGCCCTTCCCCATCCCGGAGGAGCTTTGGTATTCGGGAGCAGGCGAACAGTTGCCCGCGCTCGATCGTCACGCAATGCTTGCGGTACCAGCAGCCGTCGTACATCGCCTGCGCCTTGGCGCGCGGTACGGCAGGGGCCTCCTCCCATGCGTCCCAGCCGCCGGTGACGGACCGCGGCACAAACTCAACGTGCGGCGCGACAAGGCCAATCCACTCGCGCCACAGGTCAAGCAATCGCACCTCGTAGCCGTAGTCGCTGATCGTGAACCGGTTGATACGCTCCAGCGCCTCCGGGCTTAGCCCTTGTGGCGTCAAGCCATTCGACACGACCTCGATCCGTTTCGTGACATCCACGTCTGCAAGGCGCTCTGCTGCCCGGGTCAGCAGCGCGGCGTCAATGGTCGGCTCGCCGCCAAGGAGGGCGAGACTGCCGATGTGGATCCCGCACCGACGCAGCTGTTCGAGGCCGAACACGAGTTCGTCCACGGGATCGCCATGTGCCGGTGGCGGCTGGTGTGGAACCAGAAAGCCGCAGTCCCGGCAGGCGAGCGTGCAGCGGGCGGTGATCGACACCTCGACCTCGCGGATGATGCCGTCCTTCAAGATGGGGCCGATGGACACGTGGACCTCGCCGGACTCGTCACGTCGCGCTGCGCGCTTGCCGGACGCCGCAACCGCCACGTTGAACGGCTCATGCCCATACGCGATTCAACCAGCGAGGTCTACCTCGCGCCAGCGCGGGAGATGAGCGAATGTCGATCGACCGCGCCCGTCCTGGGCTTACGCCTGCAGGCATCTGCGCCGGTGTCCACAAGTCCGCCGCTCGGAGCCAGCCCCAGACGGGGTCCACAGGCCGTGTCCCGAAGTTGGCCAGATGTAGATGGTTGTGGCCGCCGATGACTACGCGCGGCCCGCCCAACGGGCGACGCCTTCTACAACCATTCACACGGCTGGGGTATGTCGAGTCCGGTCAGGCGTCGGCACTCCTCCACGATCCGGCGGTCGCACTCCTTGATGCGCTCGCGGCGGTCCCGCTCAAGGCCAGCGAGTACCTTGAGGGCGTCCTGTGGAACACCGCGCCAAGCGACCACCTCCTTGACGACCGCCGCCATGTCGTAGTCGTTCAGCCGGTGCATTCCCGACGGCAGGTAGATCGCCCACCTCTTCGCCATGTCGCCGTCCCAGTCCACCACGGTCAGGTTGTCCGCGACTTCGTCGATGATGTCCTGGGGCACATTCGCGTCGTGCAGAAGTTCGGTGATGTCCTCTCCCGAAATATAGTTGCCGGGTTGGTCAACGAGAAGCGAATAGTTGATGTCTGTCTGCATTGGCATTTTGGATGATCCTCCCAACCCCGGCCACCGTGAGCCAGGCCGAGGGCGGCTTGGTGTTCGTGGCTCACAGGTGATCTACGCACTGGGGAAAGGGATGGACCCCCTTCTTGTTCGCTTGCGCGAAAGAAGTCCACCGGCGCGTACAAGATCGTCGAGGACATGGTGCCAGAGAAGATACCCAGGAGTTCCCTCGCACACAGAGAAGCACGGATGTTGAGCACATCACCTGGAAGTTGTCGTCGGTCGCAAGGAACCTTGAGGATGGTGCAGATGACCATTCCGACCATGTTGTCGTGCTCGAACACATCCTGAACCAGTCGGGCGGGATCATCATCATCGCTGACTGCGACGTTGATGTTGTCGTGGCACTTTCCGGCGGCAACGGTGCTCAAGACGTGACCCGGCTGCTCAAGGTCTGTCGCCAACCTCCTCCAAGAAATGGGGCGTGACCAATCACCTTTTGCCGCCGCCGTCGCCGCCCCGCTCGCGCAGTTTGCGCGTGAGTTCAACTTCTGGCGGGATTTCGACCGTAGATGCTGGAGCGCCCCGGCGACGGCCAAGCTCAAGGCGGCATCGGAGCGGTCAAGAACGGTGCCCAACCCTGGGGGTTGATCGGTAGCAACAGGGTGCTACTTGCCAACCTGCTGCCCGGCCAGCGTCTCGTCTTGGCGCTTGTCGAGGTCAGATGCAGGGCGGCGGCGGCGCTTGCTCGCCTTGTCAAGCGGCGCGGGGGGTGTAGCGATCTTTCGGGGTCGGCTTCGTACTCATCTGATCTCCTTCGTAGAACGCAATGTTGTTCTGTGCTCCGTTGCGATGCTGGCGGCAAGAAGTCCCCCTCGGAGAAGTCGCAGAACCGGGAACCTCGTGCCGCCAGGTGCTTTCGCGTGGTCGTCCGTGAACCGGATCACGACCGTGGCGGCCCCATCCGCAGCGGGTTCCACGGATACCGACACTGTTGTCGCAGGCAGTCGAACTCGCTTCTCCTTCAACATGGTGAGCGCCTCCATCCTTTCTACCCCAAGTGACGAGTCTGCGAGTCCCCCGCGTCTTCATCGAAGTCGTCGTCGAGCGGATCGCGCCAGTCATCTCCCCGTTCCGACCAGGCGTGCATTTCGTCGTCCTGCGTCGCTGCAGGCGTCGGCGTCACGAACTTGTCCCAGTTGAACGCCATCTCGTCGTCGGCAGCGGGACTGGCGCTGTTGGTGTCGCGCAGGCCCTTGGCTGCGGCTCGTCCGCCAGCATTGCGACGCTTGGCGGCGATGTCGTGCCGCTTCTTTGCCTCCTCGACAGGATCCGCAACGGGCTGGGGGCCGGTGACAGAGCCCGACGACAACTTGGTCGCCCGAGTCTTTTTGAGGGCTGCCTGTGCCACCGCCTTCAGGGTCCAGAGCCCCGTCCTCGCATCTCGCCATTGCTGCACCTTCTCCACATCGACCGACACCCCCCAGTCGCTTTCCTTGCCGATTCTAGTCAGGGAGTTCAGCGTCCAGGCGATGTGATCTCGTGGCTGCCAGGCCGAGTTGCTGTTGATGTTCCGCGTGAGGATTGCATCGATGGTGAAGAGTGCCACCTGGAGCCGCAGGTCCTTGTCCTCGATGACCTTCAATGGATGGTCGCGAGCGTCAAGAGTTTGAGGCGCCTTGAATTCCCAGAAATCCAGCGTCGCCGGGTTGAGCAAATCAATCAGATCAGAGAGAACATGCGGCCAGTTCCGCTCGCTCTTCATTCCAGCAACCAGGATGTCCGGCAGGTTGTCGATGCGCGCTCGCAGTTCGAGAAGCCCGCGTTCACCTGGTCGGCAGAAGGTGACGTTGGGGATCTTGTCCGACAGGATCTTCAGGGCTGTGTCGTCCATCAGGCCTTTGCAGCCAGCCGTTGGACGGTAACTGTAGAAGTGCCGCCCCTGCTGCTCCTCGTCTACCTTTTCCAGGCGGCCAACCTGCACCAACCGGGTACGGGCTTGTCGGATGGACTCACTGTTCGGCGTGCCGTTGGGGTTCATCCATCCGATAACTTGGGCAATCTCCGCGTCCGCCCAGCAGGGAAACCAAGCAGCACCGTTGCCGTTCCTCTGGTAGCCGAACAAGTCGTAGAACAGCATGAGGCGCTCTGGCAGTTTCATCCAGCGGAGCGCGTCCAGGCTGACAAGCTTCTTGTCGTTGTAGTTCATCGGGGCATTCTCCTCTCGCTTTCAGAGTCGAATGCCTCCAGCCCGAGAGCAATCAGATGGCGCAGCACAGCACTACGACCGACTTCCTTCGGGTCCCAGTGCACGAGTCCCTTTCCCTTGTTCACCTTCACGACGACTCGCTCGACGGCCTCAACGATCTGGTCAGTGGCTCTCACAGTCAGCACCTGCACGGTGTACCTCCGTATACGCTTTGAGTTCAGAAACGGCAGCTTTGCTGGCCTCCGTTCTCACGCTACCCACCGTGTTGATGGTCTTGATCCCCTCGTGCTCACTTTTCTTTCGGCCAGCTTGTTTTTTCGGTGATCAGTCTGGTGATCAGGCCCGTGGACGCGAAGCGTCCACGGACAAGCCCTCCAAGGTGCTCGGCCCGTTCAGCCACGGGGCCACGGTGGGTGTGGGCGGCCGTAGGCCGCCCACACCGGCCCGCTGGGGCCTTGGAATCTGGATGGCTAGAGGGATCTTGAGCTACTTGAGGGCACTCTGATGGTAGTTGCGTGCTACGCAACGTGCCGTGCGTGCTACACACAGCAACGTAACTGCGGCGCACGGGTCGTGCATAGAACGCACAGCCCGTGCGTAGCACGCACAACCGAGCAGTCGGAGCAGCTTCTGCCGATCAGGCCGCAACTCCAGGGATCATAGTCATCCTGGCTGCTTGATGTACTCTGCCAAGGTCGGCCATCGCTCCGAGCGAGGCAGGCGGATGTAGGAGGCAATCGTCGCCTTCTTGGGCAGGAGCCTGCTGAGAGGCTTGGCCTCAACCACCTGGTCGGACTCCTCAAGGTCGCGGTTGAGGCCCGCTGCTTGCTGCACGAACAGGTGGACTGCGTCCTGCGGGTCAAACGCCTGGACGATGCACCTCGTGAAGACCCTGGGGCTGTAGGCCCCCGACAAGAATGTCTCCGTGTCAAAACCGTCGGGGATCTTGGCGTGCGACTGGATCGCGTACCAGGTGCGCCGGGGCTTCGCTCTTGCCGAGCCTGTAGGCCGCGCCTGCGTCTGTCCAGCGGCTACGCGCAGCTTGAAGCCCAAGAGTTCCGCGACCGGCAGATCGGCAGCAACCGTGGCAACGAAGTCGAGCAGCCACCTCTGGGCAAAGTCGCGGTCGGCGAGCTTGATGTGAGCAACAATGTGCCTGGCGTGATAGTTGATCACTTTGCCAGCGTCGGTGCGAATGACGTCTCCCGCGCCAAGGTTCTCGCCGACGAGGTCTGTGAGGAGGGCATCCAGTTCGTGGGGCGTGCTGACTGCGGACATGTCCATCGGCGTCGGCGGCGACGTTGCGCCTGGGCGTGCCGCCAATTCGCCCTTGACCTCATCGCCGAACCACTCAAGAACCTTTGCAGTACCGGAAGATAGGGTCTCCAGCCACTGGAAGTCGTCGTCGCCCAACGATGTCAGATCGATGCCGAGCAGGCTGTGCGCCTTCTTGTAGAGGAACTTGACCGCCGCGACAGCCTCAGAGTCAGGCCTCGTCGGGGCGGGCTTGCCTCCTTGCTTGCCCGCGTTGGCTTTCTGAACAAGTGCGGCCACATCGTCAGGCCTTAGGTCTTCCTCTACGGCAACGGCGGCAATCCTGGCCTCGTCGGAGGGTCTCCTGCATCGTGCCACATGATACCGTTGTGTGAGTGGCAGGGTCCTCACGCTTGCAGTCAACATACCCTTCGAGATGCGATGCTCGAAGCGATCCCGCTGAATCGCAACCGTAATGTAGTTGGCGATGGTGCTCCGACCGAACCCAAGTTCTGCAAACTCCGGCTTCTGCATGAGCGCCCGAAGCGACGGCGAATTTCGGCCTTTGTCGGTGTAGGACTGCGGATCTCTGTGGAAAAACTCGGTGTAGAGGTAATCGCCGATGGATAGTGCTTCGGCGAGCTTGTTCTTGCCTGCCTTTGCCCGCTCGGCCTTCACGAACGCCAACGCCCTGGCAATCTTGGCCTCATCGATCTTCTCGACCGACATGTCTGGCGTGATCGGCCGCCGCTGCCAGCGCCCCTTCTTGGGTGGCGCGTCTTCGCCCGTCATGCTGTCCTCC
>Ga0172369_10002198_pt1 | contig 27197 bp, 28 predicted proteins | sample LakKiv25m_FD_114539 | JGI IMG/M metagenome (GOLD analysis project Ga0172369, IMG submission 114539) | Freshwater microbial communities from Kabuno Bay, South-Kivu, Congo - kab_022012_11.25m | ecosystem: Environmental > Aquatic > Freshwater > Lake | place: Democratic Republic of the Congo...
CGGCACGGTGTGTACCGAGGGCGGACAGCCCGGGTGCTGCGCCAGCTACTGCCTCGACCTCGCCACGGACACCGAGTCGTGCGGGGCGTGCGGAGCGGCGTGTACGCAGGGCACGAACCCCGGGTGCTGCGCCGGCACGTGCAAGGATCTGGACTCCGACGCGCAGAACTGCGGCGCGTGCAGCGACGGCTGCGGCGCGGGCACGTGCGTGGAGGGCTCGTGCGTGGAGGCGTGCGTGCTCCCCGCGCTCGCCTGCGAGGGCCAGTGCCTCGACGTTTCCGAGGACGCGCAGAACTGCGGCGGGTGCGGCGTGGTGTGCGACGGCGTCTCGCCGGCGTGCTGCAACGGCGTGTGCGCGGACCTGGACAACGACGCCGGCCGGTGCGGCGAGTGCGGGAGCTCGTGCAACGGCGGCGCGTGCTGCTCCGGCCAGTGCGCCGACACCACCAGCGACCCGTCCAACTGCGGCGGGTGCGGCGTCACATGCGACAGCGGCGCGTGCGAGGGCTCCTCCTGCGTGGAGATCGTCGATCCCGGGGAGGAGGGGTGATTGGAAGGATGAAGGATGAAGGATGAAGGAGGGGCTGTGCCGGCAGCCGCGGGCGGGGTGTGCAGTGCTTCCCGGCCGTGTTCTGTCGGCGAGGTCCGCGCCTACTCCGGCGCGGCCGTGCCGGACCCGGACGGCGGGGCCTTGGCGCGCACGACGCGCCGCGACCCGAGCGGCGGCACGTGCCGATCCGCCGCGCGCGTGCCCCACACCACGACCGCCGCCTGGCGCGCCTTCTCGTAGCGCTGCCCCAGCAGCGTCCAGACGCGGTCGCGCAGGTCCGCCGCGGCCGTCTCCTCGGGCGTCGCGGGGCGCTTGCTCGCGCCGGACGGCCGCAGCAGACCGCGCACCTCCACCGCCAGCGCGTCCGCCTCCTCCACCATCGCCGGCGTGACGAGCGTCCTGCCGGCCAGGACCTCCGTGCGGAAGTGTCCGCACAGATCCGCGAGATCCTGGGCCGCGTCGAGCGGACCCGTGCCCGCGGCGATGTCGTCGTACGCCTTCTGCGGCAGCAGCTCGAGCGCCACCGCCGACTCGAGCGTCGAGAGCATCGCGCGGCGCAGTTGGAACATGCGGGGCAGCTTCGCGCGCAGCGTCTTCTCCGCGGGCTGGACGCGGCGCCACAGCGACATGGCCCACAGCAGCGCGAGCGCGAGCGTCCGCAGGGAGAAAAGCCCGGCGAAGTCGGTCTTCGGGAGCTGCTCCCGGATGTCCTGCTCCCGGGCGCGCAGCTCCCCCTCCGCGAAGTGCGCGGTGTCGCAGACGAGGTCGGGGTCGGCGTTGAGAACGGCGATCGCGTTCGCAGGCAGCGCCGCCGCGAGCGGCCGGACCTGTTCGAGCGCCTGCTGCTGGGTCGCCTCGGCCGGCACCGGCTCCGTCTTCTGCTCCACCGCCTCTGCTTTCGCCGCCATTCGGAGCTCCTTTCGCCGGGCAGAGCCTCCTGGCCCGCCTCGGGGGCGCACCCTAGCACCCGGCCGCGGCGGCGCGGGGGACGAAAACGGCCTGGAAGGCCTTCCCGGGGGTGTCGGGAGGCGCTCGACCGCCTCCGCGAAACCTCGGAGGTGACTGTGGAGGCGGTCGGACGCCCGGGACGGCACCTCGGAGGTGACTTCGATGGCGCCCGATCGCCTCCGCGCGGCCTCCGACGTCGCGACGAGGGCGTCCGCACGCACGGGCTGGCACCTCGGAGGTGACGCGCCGGGCGGTCGGGCGCCCCGGGGCAGACCTCGCGGGTGTCCCCGGGGCCGCGCGCGGGTAGCTGCCGGAAACCGTTCCGTGCTAGGACGCCGTCCGCGATGGGGGCCCGACGAAGACTCGCCTTGGTGGTCGACGACGAACCGGCGGTCCGCCAGCTGGTCTGCGGGCTTCTGGACCGGGAGGGCGTCGCCTCGGTGGAGGCGCAAGACGGCCGCAGCGCCATGAAGCAGCTTGCGCAAGCGGCCTCGGCTGCCGACCTCCCCGCCGACGGGACGCGCGCTCCGCGCTTCGACCTGATCGTCACCGACCTCGTCATGCCGGCGGCCGGCGGCCTGGAACTGCTGCGCTTCGCGCGCCGGGTCCAGCCGGGAATCCCGGTGATCGTGCTGACGGGACAGGGGCGCGTCTGCGACGCCGTGGAGGCGTTCGGGCTGGGGGTGTCGGGATTCCTGGAGAAGCCTTTCGACCCCGACCGGCTGCGCGTCGCAGTACGCGAGGCCTTGGTGCGTTCGCTGCGCGGACGCGACGCGGCGCGCGCCGGGGCCGGCGCGCCGCAGCGGCTGCTGGGCGACTCCCCGGCGATGACGGCGCTGCGCGCGTTCGTGGCGCGGGCCGCTCCCGGCGACAGCACGGTGCTGCTGCTCGGAGAGAGCGGGACGGGCAAGGACGTCGTCGCGCACGAGCTGCACCGGACGGGCCCGCGTGCCGACGGGCCGTTCGTGGCCGTGCACTGCGGGGCCATTCCGGAGGCGCTCGTCGAGAGCGAGCTGTTCGGCCACGCGCGCGGGGCGTTCACGGGGGCGGTGGCGCCGCGGCCGGGCCGCTTCGACGCGGCCGTGGGCGGCACCCTGTTCCTGGACGAGGTCGGGGAGATGCCCCTGTCGGCGCAGGTGCGGCTGCTGCGCGCGCTGGAGACGCGCACGTGGGAGCCGGTGGGCGGCACGCAGCCGCACTCCGGCAGCTTCCGCGTCGTCGCGGCGACCAATCGCGACCTGGAGAAGGCGATGGCGGCGGGCGGGTTCCGCCGCGACCTCTACTACAGGCTCGACGTGCTGACGGTGCGGGTGCCCCCGCTGCGCGAACGGCCCGGCGACGTGGCGACGCTCGCGGCGGCCTTCGTCGAGGAGCAGAACCGCGAACGGGGCGGGCGCCTGCTGCCGCCCGACGCCGCGTGCCTCGAGGAGCTCGAACGCCATTCGTGGCCCGGCAACGTGCGCGAGCTGCGCCACCTGGTCGAGCGCGCCGCGGTGCTCAAGGACGGGGGCCCCCTCACGGTCGAGGACCTGCCGGAGTCGATGCGGGCCGGCCTCGCGGAGGGGCCCGGGCCCGCCTGCCCGAACCTCGCCCGGGAACTGCAGCGCTACGAGCGGGAGCTCATCCGCGTGGCGCTGGCGCGCGCGCGGGGCAATCGCAACCGGGCGTCCGTCCTGCTGGGCGTCAACCGGACGACGCTCATCGAGAAGATCCGCCGTCTGGGGCTGCAGGACGAGGTGCCGCAGCGCGACCCGTGCTAGCGCCCCAAGGGCGGGTGCGCGAGGTCGTCGCACGGCCGCGCTTCGACGGGCTCGCCAGAAGCAGGCCCGAGCCTCGGAACTCCTGACCTCCGGCACGGAAAAGGACGGTCCGCACGGTGAACGGCCGGCAGCTGCGCGAAACCGCTTTGCCCGCGGACGACGACGGCCGTCGGCCGACGACCGCTCCGGCCATCGGCCGCAGCCCCCAAAAGGCCGCGCGGCACCGGTCCCATTCCCGTTCCACCTCGGATGGGCGGCGGGTCGGGAGTTCCGAGGCCTTGCACGGGCGTCGCCGGGGGCGTCGGGCCGGTCAGGCGGCGGCGCGGTCGGGCGGGGCGAGCAGTGCGTCGAGCGCCGCACCGGTCCACGGCTTCTCGAGCACCGGAACGGGCTCCGCCCCGAGGGCCCGGCGGGCGTCGTCCGGGCACCCGGTGAGGATGGCCGCGCGCAGGTCCGGGCGCAGCCGGCGCGCGCGGCGCACGAGTTCGGCCCCCGTCATGTGCGGCATGTGGAAGTCCGCCACCAGCAGCTCCACGGACTCGAGCGCCGAGAGCTGCAGGGCCTCGCGCGGGTCGGTGGTGGAGAGCACCCTGGCGCCGAGGTTCTCCAGCATCCGGACCAGGCAGTGCAGCAACGCCGGGTTGTCGTCCACCGCCAGCACGGTCGGGTTTCCCATGGCAGCCTCCTGTGGGTGTTTCGTCACGCCGGAGCGTTCTCGATAGGGACCGGCTCGTCCGCCGGCGCCAGCTCGACGGCGAAGACCGTGCCGTCCGGGCCGGTTTCGTACGACAGCGTGCCGCCCATCTCGCGCACGATGTCGCGCGAGATGGCGAGTCCCAGTCCGGTTCCCTTGCCCGGGTCCTTGGTCGTGAAGAACGGCTCGAACAGGTGCTGGGCGACGTGCGGCGGTATGCCGGGACCGTGGTCGCGCACGCACAGACGCACGCGCCCCGGCCCGGCCTCGCCGCGCAGGTGCAGCCGCCCGGTGCCGCCCGTCGCGTCCAGGCCGTTCTCCAGGAGGTTGAGCAGCACCTGGCCCAGGGCGCCCGGGGCACCCCGCACCCGCGGCAGGGAGCCGAGTTCGTCGTCCACGCAGGCATTGCGGTGGGAGCCGCGGAAGAGCGCGAGCGCGTCCCGGGCCGCCGCCGCGGGGTCGAACTCGACGCGCTCGTCCGGCCGCTGGCGGGCCACTCCCCTCATGGAGCGGACGATGGCGATGATGTGGTCGATGCCCGTGAGTGCGTCCGCCAACGCTTCTCCCGCCGACTTGAGGAAGTCCCCGAGGCGGGCATCGGCGTCGGCGTCGGCGCCGCAGCGCAGGGTTGCGCCGGCGCGCGCGATTTCGTCCTGCACGGCCTGCACGTTGAGCTTCACGAAGGTCGCGGGGTTGTTGATCTCGTGGGCGATGCCGGCGGCCAGGCGGCCGACGACGGCCAGACGCTCGGACCGGGCGGCCGCCCGGGCGGCGCGCTGCAACGCGGCCTCGGCCGCCTTGCGCAGCGTCACGTCGCGCACGAGCGCGCGCAGGAGACCGGCCGGTGCGCCGGATTCGCCCGCGTGGACGCCGATTTCGCAGTCGACCTTGCGCCCGTCGGGGAGCGCGAGCTCGAATTCCCCGCTGGCGCAGCTCCGGGGGCGGGCCCGGACACTCAGTTCGCGGAAGCGCGTCCGGTCGTCGGGCTGCAGCAGGTCCGCGAACGGGCGGCCGACCAGGTCCTCGGCGGCGCGACCCAGGATGGGCACGAGCCGCCCGCCCGCGGAGGCGACAAGGCCGTCGGCCGTCAGCTCGAGAACCGCGTCGGGCAGATTGTCCACGAGGGCCCGGGTGCTCTGCCTCTCGTGCTCCAGCGCTTCGTCCTGACGCGCCCGCTGGAGGAGCACTCCCACTGCGTCGGCCAGACCGTGCAGCAGGCGCAGCTCGCCTGCGCCCAGCCCGCCGGACGGCCCGACGACGAGCAGAACCCCGGCGGCCGTTCCGCGGCATCGGACCGGCAGGGCGATGGAGCCCAGCGTGTCCGCGCCGGCAAGGGCCCGATCCGGCGGGAAGGGCGAGCGGACGAGCGGATTGGCGACGACCGGCGCCCGGGTGTTCAGAGCGTGCTGGACCGAGCCGACCGAGCCGGCGGGACGGTCCTCGCGCAGAGACGCCATCGACCGGGGCACGTTGGCGTGCGCCGCACAGGCAAGACGATCGTGCTCGCGCTCGTAGAGGACCAGCGCGCACCCGGGCAGAACGGCGGCGAGCGAGGCCAGCACGCGTTCGGCCGCCTCCCGGGGGTGGAGCGCGTCGGTCGCCACGGCCAGAAGACGGCGCAGCAGGGCGATCTCGGTCCGGAGCCGGGTCAGACCGCCGTGCTCCAGAAAGCCGACGAACTCCGGGCCGGCGGCCGCCCGGACCAGCAGCAGCCGCACCTCGCCGCCCACTCCGAGGCTGACGGTCGCCTCGACCACGCCGCCCGATTCCGTCGCACGGGTACACATGGCCGCAAGGCGGCGCTCCAGCTCGGGTCCGGCCGGACCGTCGACGAGCTGTTGGGCCGCGGTGTTGGCCGCCCGGCGCGCACCGTCGGATTCCAGGAGGACGACGCCCAGCGCCAGTTCGTCCATGAGGCGCGCGAGGGCTCCGGCAATCGGGTCCGCGCTCGCGCCGGGAACGGCGGCGACCCGCGCGTCCGCCAGAATGTCGATCCCTTCCGGCATGGCGGACCCGGATTGCATCCGACGTGCCGTGTTCCGACGTCCTTCCGACCGGTGCCCGCCCCGGCGCGCGCACGACCCCCGCGGCCGTCGACCGCCCCCCGGCTGCGTCCGTCGGCCGGACCCCCGGGGCCGCTGCTGCCGACCAAGGCGCGAACGAACCTGCGGCGACGTCCCGTGGCCGCGGTCCGACCCGCCGCCGACGGTCGCCTGCCTGCGTCAGGGAAACGGGCGGGAGTCAACGGGCCGACACCCCGCGGGAACCCACGCCCGGCACGAAACGCAGGCATTTCCAAGCGACGGTGCAGGTCGGCCCCCCCTCAGGGGCGTCAATCGGTTGACATCCGGGCCGCCTTCCCCCCTTCGCCGATGCCCGGCACCCGGCGCTGCTTGCGTCCCGCCGCGGGGCGGCCTGGCTTCGCTCTTGCTTGGGACCGTTTCCGGACAGTTCCGCCGTCCGGGGAGGAAAGCCGCCGATGCCGGCCACCATCCTGCGCCTGTCCGACCTGCGCGCAAGCCTGGGAATCGTGCATGCCGAGAATTCGCCCGTGGCCGCCATCGTGCGCGCCTGCACCCGAATCGCCGCGAGCAACGCCACCATTCTGCTGCAGGGCGAGACGGGGACCGGCAAGGAGGTGTTCGCGCGGCACTTCCACCGCACCAGTGCCCGCGCGGGCGGCCCCTTCGTCCCCGTCAACTGCGGCGCCATCCCCGAAACGCTGCTGGAGAGCGAACTGTTCGGCCACGTGCGCGGCGCGTTCACCGGCGCCTCGGGGCCCAGGCGGGGCAGGATCGCGCTTGCGGAGGGGGGAACCCTCTTCCTGGACGAAGTCGGGGAGCTGCCGCTGCCTCTCCAGGTGAAGCTGCTGCGCGTCCTGCAGGAAAGGACCTACGAGCCCGTCGGCAGCAGCGAGCCCGTGCGGGCCGACTTCCGACTGGTGGCCGCCACGAACCGGGACCTGGGTGTCGAAGTCGAGGCCGGCCGCTTCCGGCGCGACCTCTACTACCGGCTGCTGGTGTGCCCCGTGGCGATTCCGCCTCTGCGCGAGCGGCGCGCCGACATCTCGTGCCTGTTCCTTCACTTCTGGAAGATGCGGGGAGAGACACGCTCGGTCGCGTCCGCGGTATTCGAGGCACTCGAGCGCTATTCCTGGCCGGGCAACGTGCGCGAGCTGGAGAACCTGGTCGAGCGCCTCTCGGTCTGCGCCGAAGGACCGAACGTGGTCGTGGACGACCTGCCCGCGCAGTTCCGCTGCTGCGCGTCGCCGTCGGGCTTCGCGCCCCCTGCGGTGCGCTTCCCGCCCCAGTCGCTGGCCGCCCTCTTCCCCCCCGAGCCTGCGGGAGAACCTGCGGCGCCCGCCCGCCTCAGGGAGACGGGAGCGTCCGAGATTGTCGCGGACAGGCTGCCCCCCGTGCTGCTGCCGGTCGAACTGCCCGGGCTCCTGCGGCGCATCGAGGAGCTGTACATCGACGAGGCGCTGCGCGCGAGCGGCGGCTGCCGGAAAGCCGCCGCGGAACGCCTGGGCCTCCAGCGCACCACGCTCGTCGAGAAGCTGCGCCGGCGCCGCGGGTCGCCGGGCGCGCCGGAGTAGGCGCATGCTGGCCGTGCTGCTCGCCCTTGCCGCCGCGGACGCAGCGGACGAGGCCCTCGCCGCGGCGCGGGCCGGAGCGGCGGCCGGCACGGTCGCCGTGGAAGTCCTGCCCCTGCCGGCCTGTGCGGCGGGCGCCGTCGCCGACACCGACGCGCTGGCCGGCGCGGCGACGCTGCGCACGCGCGACCCGAAGTGCCTGGCGGCGGCGCTGCACGGGCGGCTCGGCGGCATCTGCCCCGGTCTCGACGCGACGACCGACGGCGTGCGCCTGCACTGCCGCACCCGGCGACTGCACGTCCGGGTCGAGACCGGCGCTCCGGGTGCGGCGCAGGCGGTGATCCGCGAGCTTCGGGGTCTGCCGCGCGGAGCGGCGGACGACGCCGTGCCGGCCGGACCCTACGCCGAGCTTCCGACGGCGGCCGGAGCGGGAGCCGCGCTGCGAGCCGCCGAAGAGGCCGTCCGCGACGGACGCGGGGACGAGGCGGGAGCGCGGCTTCGTGCGCTGCTCGACGGGCCGGAGCGTCAGGCGGCCGCACTGCTGCTGGGCGACCTGGCCTCCGAACCGGAAAACTCCGACCGGGCTCTCGCGTTCTACCGTCTCGCGGCAGGTGCGGGCGTCTTCGGGCGGCTCGCCACCCAGAGGCTGTGCGAGCTGACGGGTGGCTGCGCCGACCCGGACGCGACCCCGGTGCCCTACGACGCCACGGGGCTGCCTCCGGCGGCGGCCCGGGAGCTGATGCTGCGCGCGGCGCGGGCGTTCGCGTTTCTCGGACGTCCGGCGCGGGCCATGTCGGTGCTCCTCGCCGGCATGGAGCGGGAGGGCGGCGCGGGCGCGTGCGCCGGCGAGGCGCGGCTGTGCCGCAGGCTCGCGGCGGACGCGCTGGGCTCGGAAGATCCCGAGGCCTGCGGCGGCGCGCTCGCCGTCTACCTGTCCCTTTCCGACGCGCGACGGGGTTGGCGAGCGGCGCAACTGGCCCGCCTTGCAGCCGAAGCCGCCGCGCGGCGGGGCGCGCCCGTGTTCGCGGGCCTGCTGCTGTCCGGCACGCTGGACGCCGTCGCGCACCCGGAGCGCGAGGCCTGGCTGCTGGCGGCGGCGCGCTACTTCGCCGAGGCCGGCGAGAACGCCCGGCTGCGCGTCATCGTGGAGTACGCACGTTCGATGCTGGGAGACGCCCGCCTCGCGAATCGCCCCTGGAGCGCGTTCGCGCAGCCGCGGCCGCCGCCCGTGCCGGAACCGGACAGCGCGGCCCTCGTTGCGGCTCGGACCGAAGGCGCCCCCGCGGAACTGGAATCGGCCCGTGCACGACTGGTGCTTGCACGGGCGCGGGCCGTCGGGCCGTAGGCACGTCGACGCAATCCATTGGCGAACGACGCAGGGCACCCGCGCGCAAGCCGCCGCAAAAGACGGATCGACGGTCGGCCGCCGACCGGCACATGCGCGCGACGACCACCACGGCCATGGTTCGACAGGCTCAGAACTCCTGACCTGCGGCCCATCCGGCGTGGAACGAGAATGAGACCGGCGCTGCGTCCTATTGGGGGCTCCGGCCGATGGCCGGAGCGGCCGTCGGCCCGAACCCCCAATGGCTGCGGCACCGGTCTCATTCACGTTCCACCTCGGATGGCCGCGGGTCAGTGGTTCCGAGGCTCGCCACGAGCGAGCCGACGACCGTTCCGGCCGTCGGCCGGAACCCCCGGGAGTTCGCTTCCCTCGTCGAGCCCCGGGAGTCGGCTGCCCTCGTCGAGCCCGGGAAGTTGGCTTCCCTCGTCGGGCGCCGGGAGTCGCCTTCCCTCGTCGAGCCCGAGGAGTCGGCTGACCGCGTCGAACCCACGGAAGTCGATCGTCCGCCTCCAGCCCCCACCCGTCGGCCGTCCGCGTCCCTTCGAACGGGGAGCCGACGCCGAACGGCACCCGGCACGCCGCTCGCAGATGAGGGCGTCATGCTGCTTTCGGATCGCACGCTCCTGCTGCTCGAGCGTTCGCTGGACGCGCACCTGGTGCGGCACAACCGCCTGGCGGGCGACATCGCCAACGTCGAAACGCCCGGCTATCGCGCGTCGGATCGCGGATTCGAGGCCGAGATGGCCCAAGCGCTGACACGCGACCCGGAGCCGGGCCAGACGCCGCCGCTGCCGGCCGTCGAGGCGACGCAGGCGCCGGACGCCGCTCCCGGCAGCGACAGGGTGGACCTGGATCGCGCGATGAGCGAACTGGCGGCCAACGCGGGCGGCTACTCGGCCGCGGCGCGGCTCGCAGGCCGCAGGCTTGCAATGTTGCGCCAGGTCGTCGCGGACGGAGCGGCCTGACACACGGGAGGCGTGCCATGGACTTCGCGAGCGCCATGCGGGTGAGCGCGTCGGGGCTGTCGGCGCAGCGGGTGCGCGTCAACGTCGCGACGAGCAACCTCGCCAACGCCGAGACGACGCGCGGCCCCGACGGCGGACCGTACCGGCGCATGGAACCCGTGTTCGAGGCCGTGCCGGTCGAGGAAGGCGGCGCGTGCGGGGTGCGCGTGGCGCAGGTCTCGTCGGACCCGTCGGCGCCGCGGCGCGTCTACTCGCCCGGCCATCCGGACGCCGGCCCCGACGGCTTCGTGGCGCTGCCCAACGTCAATCTCGTGGACGAGGTGGTCAATCTTCTGTCGGCGTCGCGCGGCTACGAGGCGAACGCGGCGGCGCTCGACACGCTCAAGTCGATGGCCCAGCGGGCCCTCGACATCGGGCGCTGACCATGAGCCCGCTGGAGGCCGTCGGATGGGTTCCCGCCCCGCCCGCCGCGCGCGCAGCCGAGCCGGCCGCGCGTGCACCGTCCGAGGACTTCTCGCGCCAGCTCGACGGCGCCGTCGGCTCGCTGCTGGCGGCCCAGGCCGACGCCGACCGGCAGGCGGCGCGAGTGGCGATGGGCGGCGGCGGTCTGCACGAGGCGGTGCTGGCCGCGGAGAAGGCCGACCTGTCGCTGCGCCTGGCGGTGCGCGTGCGCAACCGGTTCGTCGACGCCTACCAGGAAGTCATGCGCATGAGCGTCTAGGGGCGCCGACATGGAACCGCTGCTCGCACAACTGCGCCAGCTCCCCGTCCGGCTGGCCGCCATGCCCGCGCGGGTGCGCCTGCTGGCGGGCCTCGGGGCGGCGGCTGGCGTCGCCATGGCCGTCGCAGCGGCCCTGGCGACGCGCGCCGGCGATTTCCAGTACGCGTTCACGAACCTCGCCCCCGACGACGGAGCCGAGGCGGTCGCGCTGCTCAAAGGGGCGGGCATCGCCGCGCGGCTGGAGGCGGGCGGCACGACGCTGGCGGTGCCGGGCGAACGCGTGCTGGACGCACGGCTGCTGCTCTCCGGCTCGGGCCTGCCGCGCTCCGGCGGCGTGGGCTTCGAGCTCTTCGACCGCAACGACTTCGGCGTGAGCGAGTTCACCCAGAAGGTGAACCTGCGCCGGGCCCTCGAGGGCGAGCTGGCCCGGACGATCGGCCGGCTCTCGGAGGTGCGCTCCGCACGGGTCCACGTGACGCTCGCGGAGAAAGGACTGTTCCGGGACGAGGACCGGACTGCCTCGGCCGCCGTCGTGCTCCACCTGAGGCCGGGACGGGTCCCGGAGCCGCACACGGTGGCCGGCATCCGGCACCTCGTCGCCTCGGCGGTGGCCGGACTCGCCGCGGGACAGGTGACCGTCGTGGACGCGCGCGGCGCCGTCCTCGCCGACGACGGGGACGGAACGGGCGACGGGTTCCGCCGGCGCCTGGAGCGCGAACTGGAGCAGCGGGTCGTGGGACTGCTGGAGCCGGTGGCCGGCCCCGGCGCGGTGGTGGCCCGCGTGAGCGTGCTGGCGGACGAGACCGAGGTCAGCACCAACGCGGAGGTCTTCGACCCCGAGGCGACTGCCGTGCGCAGCGAGCGGCGCACGGCCGGGGCCCAGTCGGGCGACGGGGCGACGCGCCCGGCCGGGCCCCCGGGCGGCGCTGCGCTCCCGGACGCGGCGCCGGCCGCGGTGCCTTCCGCCGGACGCGGCGGTTCCAGCACCGAAGAGGAGCAGCGCAGCTACGAAATCAGCCGCACCGTCACCACCACGGTCACGAAGGCACCGCGGGTGCGGCGTCTGTCCGCGGCGATTCTGGTGGACGGCGTCGACGGCAGGCCGCGCGGCGACGAGGAGGTCGCAAGGTTCGCCGAGCTGGCGCGGCGCGCGCTGGGATTCGACGCGGCCCGCGGCGACCAGGTCGCTGTCACGAGCGCTCTGTTCGCACGTGCGGAGGCGCCCGCGGAGCCTCCGCCCGCGCAGGTGCAGCCGCAGCTCCGATGGCTCGTCGGGGCCGGGGCGGCGGCGGCGTGCGTGCTGGTCGGCCTGCTGCTGGCGCTGCGGCGGCCGCGCGCGTCGAGCTCGGTGGTCGTCGAGGCGGCTGCGGGCGGGCCGCGCGGCGCGCTGGCCGGCACGGTCCCGCCGCCGGCCGATCCCGACGCGGCTCTGCGCGAGCGGGCGCGCGTGCTCGCCTCGGCACAGCCTGCACGCGCCGCCCGGCTGCTGCGGGCCTGGCTGGCGGAGCCGGCGCCCGTGCCGGCGAGGTCCCCGGATGCCTGAGGGCGGCGAGGCGCTCGGACCGGACGGCAACGACGCCGGCGAGGGCGCCGTGCGTGCCGCGGCCGTGCTGCTGGGGCTGGGACCGGAGGCCGCGACCGGCGTCTTCCGCCTGCTCGGAGAGGCGGACATCCGCGCCGTTGCCCGGGGCGTGCGGCGGCTGCGCAGTTCGCCGACGCACACGGTGGCCGAGTCGCTCCGCGCTTTCGTGACTCTGCTGGAGCGTCCCGTCCCCGACGCGTCGGTGGCCGACGACGAGCTGCGCGAGATCGCCGCCCGCGCCGTGGGCGACGAGACGGCCCGTCGTGCGTTCGACGGCGTCGCGGCGCCGCCTCCGCCCGACGAGGTGCTGGGCGCCGTGGTCCATGCCGATCCCGAGGTGCTGGCGATGGTGCTCTCGCACGAGCAGCCCCAGACGGTCGCGCTGGTGCTGAGCGCGCTGGGCCCGGAGCGGGCTGTCTCGGTGCTGGAGCGACTGCCGGAGACGCAGCGGCCTGCCGTCGTGCGGCGCATGGCGACGGTCGAGTCGGTGTCGCCCGACGTGCTGCGCGAGGTGGGGCAGGCTCTGGCCGCGGAGCTGCGGGCCGTGCTCGCCGGGGGCATGCGCCGCGTCGACGGCCGGGGAGCGGCCGTGGGTCTGCTGCGCCGGAGTCCCGGGCCGCAGCAGGCCGAGGTGGTGGAGCAGGTGGAGCGCGACGATCCGGCGCTCGCCGAGGAGCTGCGCCGGCGTCTGTTCACCTTCGACGACCTGTCGGCACTGGCGGATCGGGACGTGCAGGTGCTCGTCAAGGAGGTCGACTCGGGCCAGCTCGCGCTCGCGCTCAAGGGCGCAGGGCCGGCGATGCGCGAGCGCTTCCTGCGCAACATGTCCTCGCGCGCCGGCGAGATGCTCGGCGAGGAGATGGAGGCGCTGGGCCCCGTGCGCGTGGCCGACGTGGAGAGGGCGCAGGCCGAGCTGGTCTCGGCGGCGCTGGCACTTGCGGACAAGGGACGCATCGCGCTCGTGCGTCCGGCCGATCGCATGGTGTAGCCGCGGAGAACCCGACCGATGCCGCCCCACCGCATTCCGGACTTCCTCGCCGCCCGCGCTGCCCCGAAGACGCCGCCGGCGAGGGCCGTGTTCCCCGACCTCGCGGCACCGGAGCGCGCCGCCGGGACGGGGACGGACGCGGAGCCGCCGGGCCCGGTTCCCGCGCCCGCTCCGCCCGCCCGGCCCGCGGCGGCCCCCGTCGCGTCCGCGCCCGCGGTCGACGCGAATGACGCCGCCGACGCACCTCCCGCTCCGGGGGACGCCGGCATCGCGCCGGCGGTCGCCGCGGAGAGACTGGCCGGCGCCGTGGAGCTGCTTCGCAGCACGAGCAGCCGGCTGGCCGAGCAGGCGCGCGCGGACGCGCTGGAAATCGGGGTCCGCGTCGCCCGGCGCATCCTGGAGCGCGAGCTGGCCACGGGGCCCGAGCCGCTGCTGGCGCTGGTGCGCTCGGCTCTGCGGCGCGCGGGCGATTCCCGTACCGTGACGGTGCGGCTGCACCCGGCCGACGCCGCGGTCGTGCGCCGGGCGGGACGCGAGGCACTCGGAGCCGTGCACGTGGCGAAAGTCGCTCTGTGCGCGGACCCGGACCTTGCGCGGGGCGACTGCGTCGTCGAGGCGGACTTCGGCGTGGTGGACGGCAGGGTGTCGAGCCGGCTCGCGGAGCTGCGCCGCGTGCTGGAAACCCCGGACGACGGCGCCGCGCAGGCGGCGGAAGGGGACGCGGCATGAGCCTGTGGAACCCGGGCAGCGTCGCCAGGACCCTGGAGGCGTGCGAGCCGCTGGTGGTCCAGGGCCGCGTGGTGCGCGCGGCGGGCCTCGCCGTGGAGGCGCTGCTGCCGGGAGCCGCGGTCGGCACGAGCTGCGAGATCCGCACCGCGGACGGCCGCGCGGTCGCCGCCGAGGTCGTCGGGTTCAGCGCGCGCACGGCGCTGCTCGTCCCGTTCGGCGACATGGAAGGAGTGTGCGAAGGCTGCGCCGTGGTGCCGCGCGGCCCCGCGGTGACGCTGCGGTGCGGCGACGCGCTGCTCGGGCGGGTCGTGGACGCAGCCATGCGGCCGCTGGACGGGGGGCCCGAGCCGCTGATGCCGCACCGCGTGCCGCTCAACGCTCCGCCGCCTCCGGCCATGGCGCGCCGGCGCATCGCGCGGCCCGTGCCCACGGGCATCCGCGTGCTGGACGCCTTCCTCACCGCGGGCGAAGGCCAGCGTCTGGGCGTCTTCGCCGGCCCCGGCGTGGGCAAGAGCGTGCTGCTCGGGATGCTGGCGCGCGGGGCCGACGCCGACGCGGTGGTCGTCGGGCTCGTGGGCGAGCGCGGGCGCGAGGTGCGCGAGTTCGTCGAGCGCGACCTGGGCGACGAGGGACGGCGCCGCTCGACGGTGGTCGTGGCGACCTCCGACGAACCGCCGCTGCGGCGGCTGCGCGGGGCCATGGCCGCCACGGCGCTGGCGGAGTTCCACCGCTCGCGCGGGCGGCGCGTGCTGCTGCTGCTGGACTCGCTGACGCGGGTGGCCATGGCGCAGCGCGAAATCGGGCTTTCCGCGGGCGAGCCGCCGACGTCCAAGGGCTATCCTCCGTCGGTGTTCGCGGTGCTGCCGCGCCTGCTGGAACGGGCGGGCAACGACGCCGGCCGGGGAAGCATCACGCTCATCTGCACGGTGCTGGCCGAGGGCGACGACCTCTCGGACCCGATTGCGGACGCCGCCCGCGCCCTGCTGGACGGGCACGTCGTGCTCTCGCGGAAGCTCGCGGCGGCCGGGCGCTTCCCCGCCGTGGACGTGCTCGCGAGCGTCAGCCGCGTCATGCCCGAAGTGACGGCCCCCGCGCACCGGGCGCTGGCGCGGGAGGCGCGCGCGCTGCTCGCGGCGCGGCGCGACGCCGCCGACCTCGTCGACGCCGGCGCATACGCCGCGGGCTCGAACCCCGCGGTGGACCGCGCCCTGGAGCTGGGGCCGGCCTTGGACGAGTTCCTCTGCCAGGACGGCTCCGAGCGCACGCCGTTCGAGCGGAGCCTGGAGCGCCTGCGCTGCATTCTCTCCGCGAAAGGAGGCGACCGTGCGTAGCGCGGCCCTCGCCACCCTTGCCCTGGGAGCCGCGGCCGCGGGGGCCGTGCGCACGCCGGACTTTCTGCCGCCGGCAGGACCGGCGGCCGACGGCGGCCCGGCCGGGACCGACGGCGGCACCGGCGCGGGGGCGATTGCGGGCCCGACGCGCGCAGTGCCGGCCGGCCGGAACGCGCAGCCCGAACGTTCCGCCGCGGCACTGCCCCAGACCCTTTCGACCTCCGCGCTGTGCGACGAGCTGCGCGGGGCCGACCGGATGCTCCGCGAGGGACGCGCGAAGCTGGACGAGGACCGGAAGGCCGTGGCGGAGGAGCGCCGGAAGCTGGAGGCGCTCGCCGCCGACGTCGCCGCGACGCGGGCGCAGCTCCGCGAGGAGACGGCCCGGCTGGAAGCCGTTCTCGCGAAGACTGCCGCGCCGGCGGCGCGCGCCGCCGCCGCCGCGCCGGACCCGGCGGCGGTCCGCGAGCGCGAGGCGCGGCTGGAGACCTGGGCGAAGGCCCTGCGCGGACTCAAACCGGAGCAGACGGCAGCCTTGCTGTCGCGCGTCGACCGGGACCTGGCCGTGAAGCTCCTGCTGCGCCTGCGCCCCGCCGAGTCGGGGCCGGTCCTCGCCCGGCTGCAGCCGGATCTGGCCGCCGCCCTCCTCTCCGACGCGGCCTCGGCCGGCGGTCCCCGATGAAACCCGCCGCACCCCGCCTGCGCCGACACGGCGCCCCGCGCCCCGCACCGGCGCCCTCCCCGGGAAGGCGTCCCGCTGCGCAAGGCGGCGCCGAGGCCACGCGCGCCGCTGCGGCGGACGGGTTCCAGGCGCTCTTCTGCGGGTCGCTGGCCGCGGGCGTCGGCGCACCCGCCGCGGTCGCAAGGGCACGTGCACCCGTCCTGTCGCCGACGCCCGCCGTGCCGGCCCGGCACGAGCCGCCGGCCGTGGAGCCGGCCCGGCTCGCCTCCCCTCCCCTTGCTGCCGCGGGCAGCGGCCCGGCGAAGCCCGCCTCGACGGAGTCGGCGGCGACCCTGCCGGCCTTTCCGGACGCAGCGGCGCCGGGCGAATCGGCGGCCGCTCCCTCGGAGCCGCCGCCCGCCGTCCCGGTGCCGACCCCGGCCCTCGCCGCGGACGCGCTCGTCCGTGCCGCCGTGAGGCCGCACGCGGTCCACCTGCGGCTCGACACGGAGACGCACGGCCCGCTGCAGGTCCACCTGCGCGTGCGGGACGGGGAGGCGCACGTCCGGGTCGACGGACCCGCGGCTCCCGCGCTCGCGTCGGAGGCCTCCGAGCTTCGCGCCGCGCTCGCGACCGAAGGCGTCACGCTGGCGGGGTTCGACGCGTCCGCCCCGGGATCGGAGCCGCGGGGCCAGGACCCGGAGCCGGAACCGCCGTCCGACCGTCCGGGACGCAAGGCCCGCGAACGCACCGGCCGCCCGCCGACGGCGGACGGGGGCTCCATCCACCTTCTCGCGTAGGACGGGAGTCGCCATGACGGTTTCCGCAATCGGCTCTTCGAGCGCACCGGACCCGGGCGGTGCGGGCGCCGCCGCCTCGTCCCGGGACACGTTTCTGCGCCTTCTGACGGCGCAGCTGGCGCACCAGGACCCGCTGCAGCCGATGGACAGCTACGAGTTCACGGCCCAGCTCGCGCAGTTCTCGCAGCTCGAGCAGCTCCAGGGCCTCGGGGGCCGGCTCGACTCGCTGCTGCTGGCGCAGGCGGCGGCGAACCAGACGCTGTCCGCGTCTCTGGTCGGACGGGACGTCGTCCACCGCACCGACCGCGTGCGGCTCGAAGGCGACGGCGCCGAGGTGCGCGCGGTGCTCGGCGCCGACGCCGCGAGCGTCGTCGCGACCGTGCAGGACGCGTCGGGACGCACGGTGCGCACGCTGCGTGCCGGACCGGCCGACGCCGGCAGCGTGGTCCTGGCGTGGGACGGGAGGGACGAGCGCGGCGAGCCGCTGCCGCCGGGGTCGTACACCGTCAAGGTCGTGGCGGCCGCGGCCGACGGGACGCCGGTCGACGCCTCGCCCGTGGCGCGCGCCCGCGTCAACGGCGTGTCGTTCGCCCACGGGTACCCCGAACTGGTCGCCGGCGGCACGCGCATCCGGCTGTCGGACGTGGTGGAAATCGCGGAGGCGGAGTGAAAAACAGCGAGAAACGCGTTCCACACACCTGCGGATGCCGCTTCCCGACCGGGAATGGCCGTCCACGACCGACCTCGCGCCGGAATTCCGAGCGGGAAAGGCCGTCCACGAGGCCGTGGGCTGCGTCTCCCGCTCGGGAAACGCCGTCCACGACTTCCTCCTTTCCGATTTCCCGACCGGGAAACGCCTTCCACGACCTCGTGGGTGCCGTTTCCCGATCACCCGAAAGCGATCCACGACCGTGTGAGTGCCTCTCCCCGCCCGGGTGGCACCCCAGTCTCGCAACTGCCGACCCGTGGCGCGCAATGAGCGGCCTGCACGGCGACCGGCCGGAACGGGTGCGGGACCACTTCGCGCCGAGGCGACCACGGCCATCGGCCGACCACCCTTCCGGCCGTCGGCCGGAACCCCCATGCGATGCGACCCTCGGCTGGAGCCCCCATGCGATGCGGCCCTCGGCCGCAACCCCCATGCGATGCGGCCCCCGGCCGCAACCCCCATGCGATGCGACCGTCGGTCGGAACCCCCATGCGATGCGGCCGTCGGCCGGAGCCCCCTGAGAGAACCCTGCGGAACCTCGGTCTGAGCCCGCGGCTTGCAGGGAGACACGCCCGGAGGAACACATGAGCCTGACGACGGGTCTGAACGCCGGCACGAGCGGGCTGCTCGCGAGCAGCCAGGAGCTGGGAGTCATCGGCGACAACATCGCCAACGCGAACACGATCGGCTTCAAGAAGGGGCGCGCCGCGTTCCAGGAGGCGCTCGCGCAGTCGATGCTGGGCGCCGGCGGCATCGGCGGCGGCACGCGCCTGGAGGCGGTGCAGCGCATCGTGTCCGGCGGCGCGCTCGTCGCGACGGGAGTCCCGACCGACCTCGCCGTCGACGGCGACGGCTTCTTCGTCGTGCGCGGCAGCCACTCGGGCATGCAGGGCACCTGGTACACGCGCGACGGGCGCATGCGCGTGGACGCCGACGGCTACCTGTCGACGGCGGAGGGACTGCGCGTGGAAGGATGGAGCGCCACCGGCGACGCGATCGCCGGCGGACCGCCGGGCGACCTGCGCGTCGGCTCGGCGACCGCCCCGCCGCAGGCAACAGCCAGAGTGACGGTGCGCGCGAATCTCCAGGCCGACGCGACGCCGCCCTCGGCCGCGTGGGATGCCGCGAACGCCGCGGCCACCTCGAACTTCTCCACCGGCACCGTGGTCTACGACTCGCTGGGCGTGGCCCACCAGGTGGACGTGTACTTCCGCAAGGACGCCGACGGGAGCTGGTCGTGGCACGCGCTGGCGGCCGGAGCGGGCACGGGCGCGGCCGGCACGCGCACCGAGATAGCCGCCGGCACGCTGCGCTTCGACACTGCGGGCCGGCTCTCGTCGTCGACGCAGACCGGGACGTTCAACCCGACCGGCGCGGCACAGCCCCAGGCGCTCGCGTTCGACTTCGGCACCGCCGGCGCGGGCGACGGCTCGGTCACGCAGTTCGCGGCGCCGTCGGCGGCGGCGTTCGTCGGGCAGGACGGGTGGCCGTCGGGCGACCTGGCCGCGCTGCGCTTCGAGCCGGACGGCCGCATCACGGCGACGTTCACCAACGGCCGCGAGCGGGTGGTCGGGCGCGTGGCGCTGGCGCGCTTCGCCGCGCCGGACCGGCTCGCGCGCGACGGCGGCAACCTTCTGGGAGCCACCTCCGACTCGGGGGCGCCGGCCATCGGAGGCGCCGACGAGGGCGGGCGCGGCTCGCTCGTGTCCGGCTCCCTGGAGCAGAGCAACGTGGACCTCGCCGAAGAGTTCGTGCGCATGATCGCCGCGCAGCGCGGTTTCGAGGCGAATTCCAAGACCATCACGACGGCGGACCAGCTTCTGAGCGAGCTCATCGCGCTCAAGCGCTGAGGGAGACGGCCGTGATCGCGCTCACGCGGCTGGACGGCACGCAGGTCACCGTCAACGCGGACCACATCCTGCTGGTGGAGCAGGCGCCCGACACGATCGTGACGCTGACGACGGGACTGCACCTCATCGTGCGCGAGCCGGTGGCGGGCGTGGTCGAGCGCGTGGTGGCGTACCGGCGGTGCCTGCTGGCGGGACCTCCGACGGCCGCTGCGGCGGAGGGCTGACCCGTGGACTTCGCGACGCTGCTGGGGCTGGCGGTGGCGGTCGGGGCGATCCTGGGCGGCAACGCCCTGGAAGGCGGCCATTTCGCGTCGCTGGTGCAGGTCACCGCGGCGGTCATCGTGTTCGGCGGGACGGCCGGAGCCACCCTCGTCGCCTATCCGCTGCGCGACTGCCTGCGCGCTCTGAAGATGGGCGGCAGCGCGTTCCGCGAGCGCCGGGCGGACTTCGCCGGCACCGCGGCGACGCTCGTGGAGCTGGCCGGCGTGGCGCGCCGCGACGGCGTGCTGGCGCTGGAGAGCCGGCTGTCGGGCCTCGGGGACGCGTTCCTGCGCCGCTCCGTGGGCTACGTCGTGGACGGCGTGGACGCGGCGGCCGCGCGCGACATGCTCGAGGCCGAGATCCGGTCCGACCACGCCGAGAGCACCGTCGGCGTCAGGGTGTTCGAGAGCGCGGGCGGTTTTTCGCCGACCATCGGCATCCTGGGCGCGGTGCTGGGGCTCATCCACGTGATGAACAACCTGAACGACCCGGGCAAGCTGGGCCCGGGCATCGCGGTCGCCTTCGTCGCCACGGTGTACGGCGTGGGCTCGGCGAACCTGGTCTTCCTGCCGCTGGCCAGCAAGCTCAAGCGCCGCCTGGCGGTGGAGAGGGACCGCAAGACGATGATCGCCGAGGGCGTGCTGTCCATCCAGGAAGGCGTCAACCCGCGCGTCCTGGAGGCGAAGCTCTCGGCCTACACGGGCCTCGCCGACCGCGACGGGGCGCACGGCCGCTAGCGCGTGCCGGAGGGTGCGATGTCCCGCTCGCGCCATGTCGAACCCGAGGAGCCCGAGAACCACGAGCGGTGGCTCGTGTCGTACGCGGACTTCATCACGCTGCTGTTCGCGTTCTTCGTCGTCATGTTCGCCGTGAGCCGCGTGGACAACTCGCGTCTGACGCAGGCGGCGAACGCGCTGCGCTTCGCCCTGCACTTCGAGGGCACGGGAGGCGTCGGCGCGCTGCCTCTGTTCGAGGGGCCGCCGTCGGAGGGGAGCTGCAAGTCGAAGACGGGCGACGGCAAACGTTCCAACGCGCGGACCCTGGAGCTGCTGGAGACCCTGCGCAAGCGCCTGCAGAAGGAGCTCGGGCCGCTGCTGCAGGATCGCAGCCGCGCCTCGCTGCTGTCCATCCACCTGGAAGGGCGCCGGCTGGCCCTGCGCCTGAGCGCCGCGCGCTTCTTCGAGCCGTCGGGCTCGGCGCTGCTGCCGCAGGCGCTGCCCGTCGCCGACGCCGTGGCGCACGAGCTGGCGGCCCTGGAACGCCCCGTGCGCGTCGAGGGACACACGGACGACCAGCCCGTGCGCGCCGGACGCTGGCGCGACAACTGGGAGCTTTCGGCCGCGCGTGCCGCCGCCGTCGCCAGCTACTTCCAGGACGCGCACCACGTCCGCCCCGAGCTGCTCACCGCCGCCGGACTGGCCGACACCCGCCCCATGGCTCCCAACGACACCGAGGCGGGACGGGAGGCGAACCGGCGCATCGAGATCGTGATCGAGCTGGCACCGACGGACCCCGCGGCGGAGGCGGGATACTGATGCCGACCGTCCCCCTTATCGCCCGGCGCCCGCGTGCCGATGGAGCCTCCGGGCGCAGGGCCTCGGGGACAGGTCCGCGCGGGAGTCCCTTTGGACGTCTACGTCGCCCGCCAGCCCATCTTCGACCGGCGGCGCACGGTGGTCGGCTACGAGCTGCTGTTCCGCGACGGCCCGCAGAACGCCTTCCCCCGCGTGGACGGCGACCACGCCTCCCGGAAGGTCATCGGCGACACGCTGCTCGTGTTCGGTCTGGACTCGCTGTCGGCCGGGGTCCCGCTCTGGGTCAACGCGACCCGGCGGGTGCTGGTGGACGGCCTGGCGACCGCCCTGCCCCCCGGCGCCGTGGTCGTCGAGGTGCTCGAGACCGTCGAGGCCGACGACGAGGTCGTCGCCGCCTGCCGGCAGCTTCGCGCCGCCGGCTACCGCCTCGCGCTGGACGACTACGTCTTCGAGACCGCCCGGGCCCCGCTGCTGGACCTCGTCGACTTCGTCAAGGTGGATTTCCGCGCGCTGCCTGCCGGCCGCCGCACTGCGCCCTCGCGCCCGCACCGCCTCGCCGCGCTCGCCGAGAAGGTGGAGGACCCGGGCGAGGTCGAGGAAGCCATCCGCGGCGGCTTCGAGCTGTTCCAGGGCTTCTTCTTCCAGCGCCCGCAGATGATGCACGCGCGGCAGATGCCCGCGTTCAAGCTCGCCTACCTGGAGTTCCTGCGGGAGGTGAACCGGCCGGACCTGGACTTCGGCCGCGTCGAGCAGAGCCTGCGGCGGGAGGCGTCGCTGTCGGTGAAACTGCTGCGCTACCTGAACTCCGCCGCCTTCGGCCTGCACGGCCGGGTGACCTCGCTGCGCCAGGCCATCGTGCTGCTGGGCGAGCGGGCGTTCCGACGGTGGGCCTCGCTGGTGGCCGTGGCCGCGCTGGGCGAGGACTGCCCGGCGGAGCTGGTGCGCACGTGCATGGTGCGGGCGCGCTTCTGCGAGCTGCTCGGAGAGGCGGCGGACGCGGGCGACCTGTTCCTCGCCGGAATGCTGTCTGCCGTGGACGCCATGACGGGACGGCCGCGCGGGGAGGTCGTCGCGGAGCTCGCGCTGTCGCCCGCGCTGAGCGCGGCTCTGCGCGGCGAAGACACCCGCGAGGGGCGCATTCTGGCGCTCGTGCTGGCCTGGGAGCAGGGCCGCTGGGACCGCGTCGAGGAACTGCGCCGCGCCGAGAGGCTCGACCCGGCGGTGCCGCCGCTGGCCTTCGCCCGGGCGGTGGCGTGGGCGCAGGAAACCGCCGCGGTCGGGTGCTGAGGGTCTCGCAGGTGCCTGCACGGCGTCGTGGCCCGACATCGGTCGTGGGCCGGCAACCGTTCCGGCCGTCGGCCTGGACACCCAGATGACGCACGCCGTGCCGCCATGAAATCTGCCTCGGCGTCATCCGCCCGGCGCCCGCCGCGCCAGCCCGCTGACGGCCCCGCAAGCCCCCGCCGGAAACCCGCCTTCCGGCGTCGGCACGCGGGTTGCTCGGCAGATCCGCGGGAGTGACCCATGGAGAAGAACGCCGCCGCCCCGGCTCCCGCCGGCCGGAGCATCGCGGTTCCTCTGCTGCTCGCGGTGAACGTGCTCGCGCTGGGCGCGGGCGCCGCGGCCTTCTGGTTCCTGCGCCCGCACCCGGTCGACGAGGGCCGCCGCGCCGCCGCGGGTGCCGCCGCCGACCCGCGCAGCGCCATGGGCCCGACGCTGCACCTGCCCGACTTCGTCGTGCGGCTGCGCAACCCCGACAGCGACCGCTATGCCCGCGTCTCCTTCGAGTTCGAGCTGACCGCCGAGGAGAGCCGCGCCGAGGTCCAGCGCTACCTGCCGCGGGTGCGCGACCTGTTCATCGCCTACCTGTCCGACCGCACCGTCGAGGAACTGCTCGGCAGCGAGGGCCTCGAACGCACCAAGACCGCGCTCGTCAAGAGCCTGGACGGGCCGCTGCCCGCGGGTCTCGTGCGCAGCCTCTACGTCACGGACTTCGTCATCCAGTAGGTGCCGGTCCATGCCCCCGACGCTGGAACCCGAGGAACTCAAGGCGCTGATGGGCGCCGTGCGCGACGGCACCGTGGCGACCGGAACGCCGTCGCCGCGACGCGCGGTCGTGCCCTGGGACCTGACCTCGCGCGACCGGGTCATCCGCGGCCAGATGCCGACGCTCGACGCCGTGAACGAACGGGTCGCCTCCCTGTTCGCCTCGGGGCTTTCGGGCCGCACGCGGCTGGACCTGCGCGTCGTGTCCTCGCCCGCGACGCTGCTGAAGTTCGCCGAGTTCCAGCTCATGCTGCGGGCGCCTGCGACCATCGGCGTCCTGGACCTGTCCGGCGGGCGCGGCCAGGCGCTGCTCGTGCTGGAGCCCGGCGTGGCCGACGCGCTGCTGGCCGCCGCGCTGGGCGACCGGCGCGCCCAGGCCGAGCTGGCGCCGGCCGAAGGACGCCGCGACCTCACCGCCGTGGAGAAGCTGGTGCTGCGCCGGCTGCTGTCGGTGCTCGCCGACGCCATGCGGACCGGCTGGGCCGACGTGATGGCGATGGAGCCGCAGGTCGTCGGCGTCGAGTCGGACGCGCGGCTGGCCGGAGCGGCGCCGCCGTCGGAGGTGGTCGTGCTGGCCACCTTCGAGCTGTCGGGCGGCCTGTCGGGGCGGCTCCACCTGGGCATTCCGCTGGCGACGCTGGAGCCGGTGCGCAAGCAGCTCGCAAGCCAGCCGCGCCTCGTGGAGGGCGGCGACGAGCGCTTCGGCGCGCGCCTCGCGCTCGAGCTGGCACAGGTGCGCGTCGACGTGACCGCCCTGCTGGGCCGCACGCGGCTGAGCGTGTCGCGCGTGCTGGCGCTGGCGCCCGGCGACGTGCTGGCGCTGGACGGCGCCGAGGGCGAGCCCGTGCCGGTACTCGTGCAGCGGCGCGAGAAGCTGCGGGGCCGGCCGCGCGTGTCCGGCGGCAGCATCGCGGTCGTGCTGGAGGCGGGACTGGCGCAGCCGGCGCCCCTGCGGCGCAGCGCCGCCTGACCGCGTGCCGGGCCGTGCCGCGGCCCGGCGGGAGAGGACGCGCCCATGCCGAACCCGACGCCTGCAGCGGGAACCTCCGCGCGACACCTGGACCTGCTGCTGGACGTGCCGCTGGACGTGGCGGTGGAACTGGGCGGCGCGGCCGTGACGATCCAGGAACTGCTCGCGCTGGGACCCGGCTCGGTCATCGAGCTGCAGAAGGTCGCGGGCGAACCGCTGGACATCCTGGTGAACGACCGCCTCGTGGCGCGCGGCGAGGCGGTGGTCGTCAACGACAGATTCGGCGTGCGCATCACCGACATCGTCACGCCGGCGGAACGCCTGGCGCGGCTGCGCTGATCCGGAGGACGCGATGCCTGCTCCGATTCCCGCTCTCCTGCTGGCCGCCGCGGCACTCGGGACCGCGGCACCAGGCGTCGACGCGGTGGCGGCCCCCGACGCTGCGGCGGCACCCTCGGCCGCGGACGCAGTCCCGGCGCCTTCCTTCCCGGCGGAGACGACGGACCCCCGCCGTGCGCCTTCCGCCGCGGCCCCCGACGGGACCCTCGCACCGGCGCCATCCGCCTTCGAACGGCCCGCCGGCACCTCGCCGGCGGCCCGCGTACACCCGCCGCAACCGGCGGAATCTCCGGGCCCCGCTCCGGGCATCTCGACGGCGCGACTGGCCGCCGCGGGGCTGGTGCTGGCGATTCTGGCCGTCGCCGCCGCGCTGCTGGCGCGGCGCAGGAGCGGGACCCGCCGGCAGATTGCGATCCTGGAGACGGTGCCGCTGGGCGTGCGCCGGTGTCTGGTCGTGGCACGCGTGTGGGACGACACGATGGTGCTGGGCGTGGGCGAGGCGGGCATCGCGGTGCTCGCCTCGCGCAGGGGCGCGCACGACGCGGCCCGCTCCTGCGCCGACGGGGCCGGACAGCCCCCTGCACCGCGCCTGCGCGCCCAAGAGCCGGTCCCCGCCCCGGCGCGCGCTCCGCCCGGGCCGCCGACCGACGACGCCTTCGAGCTGATGCTCGCCGAGACGCTGGACGACCGCGACCTGCGCGCCCGACTCGCCGCGGGACTCGGAGGAACCGCCCGGTGACGCCGGCGGAACCCGGCACTCTGGTCCAGGCCGGGGTGCAGGCGGCGTGGGCGGCCGAGGGCGGCTCGCCTGCGGTGCGCATCTTCCTGCTCCTGACGCTCCTCTCGTTCCTGTCGGCGCTGCTGGTTTCGATCACCTCGTTCACCCGCATCGTCATCGTCCTCTCGTTCCTGCGCCAGGCACTGGGGACGCCGCAGCTCCCCCCGAACCAGGTGGTCGTGGGCCTGTCGCTCGCACTGACGGCTTTCGTCATGGCGCCGGTGGCCGAGCGCGTGCGGGACGAGGCGGCGCAGCCGTGGATGGAAGGCAAGCTGACGGACACGGTCGCGCTGGAGCGCGCGTGCGGGCCGGTCAGGGCGTTTCTGCTGCGCCAGACACGGGAGGAGGATCTCCGACTCTTCTACGAGCTTTCGGGGCGCGGCCGGCCCGTGCGCGGCGACTCGGTGCCCATGACGGTAGCCGTCCCCGCGTTCATGGTCTCGGAGCTGACAACGGCGTTCCGCATGGGTTTGACGATCTACGTGCCGCTGCTGCTCGTGGACCTGCTGGTGGCGGCGGTGCTCATGTCGCTGGGCATGATGATGGTGCCGCCGGCGCTGGTGTCGCTGCCGGTGAAGGTCGGCGTCTTCCTGCTGGCGGACGGGTGGCGCCTCGTGGTGGCGTCGCTCGCGGGGAGCTTCTGATGGGCGAGGCGGCGGCGCTCGTGCGCGAGGGCCTGCTGGTGGTGGCGATGGTCGGCGGACCGCTGTTCGCGGCGCTGCTGGTGTCCGGGCTCGTGACGGGGATTCTGCAGGCGATCACGCAGGTGAACGACCCGGCGGTCGGCATGGTGCCCCGGCTGGCGGTAGCGGCGGCGACTCTGTGGCTGAGCGGAGGCTGGATGCTCGACCAGCTTGCCCGGCATTTCGCGCGCGCGGCGATCGCCCTGCAGGCAGCGGGGCGCTAGGCGTGGACGCCCCCGACTTCGCGGCGGCGCCGTCGGCGCTCGCGCTGGGGTGGCTCTTCGTGCTGCTGCGCACGACAGGGCTGTTCCTGGCCGCGCCGGTTCTGGGAGCACGCACGGTTCCGGCGCGGCTGCGGCTGGCGCTGGCCGTGGCGGTCTCATTCGGGGTCTGGGCGGCGGCAGGCTCTCCGTCGGTGCGTGCCGGGGCGACCCTGGCGACGCTGGTGCTGCCGGCGCTCGCGGAGACGGCCCGGGGGCTTGCGTGCGGCCTGGCGGCGCGAGCGGTGCTGGACGCGCTGGAGGCGGCGGGGCAGACCGCGGGACTCTCCATGGGCGTGGGCTACGGCGCCATGGTCGATCCCTTTCACGGCGCCAGCTCGGGGGTCGTGGGCGAGCTTCTGTCCGCCGCGGGGATGCTCGCGGCCGTGGAGCTGGGGCTGCACCGGGAGGCGCTGGCGTGGCTGGCCCGATCCGTCGCCGAGGCGCCGCCCGGCACGCCGCTGGCGGCGCGCGAGCTGGCGCGCGGGCTCGTCACGGATCTGACGGGCGCCGCCGTCCTCGCGATGCGGCTGTCGTTCCCGCTGGCGGCGGCAGCGACGGTGGGGCACCTCGCGCTGGGCGTCGCGGGGCGGGGCTCGACGCCACTGGGTGCGGGCAGCGTGGGCTTCGCCGTCGCGCTTCTGGCGGGGGGCGCCTCGCTCTACCTCTGCGCGCCGGCGTTCGTGGCGGTCGCGGCGCGCGCGGCCGGCGCGGTGTTCGCCCGATGAGGGGGGGCGGCCGGGTCGTCTTCGAGGTTGGGGGTTCCGGCCGACGGCCGTGTCGTCTTTGATTTGGGGGCTCCAGCCGACGGCCGGAACGGTGGTCGGCCGACGGCCGAGTCGTCTTCGATGTCGGGAGTGAGATTGGGGGCTCCGGCCGACGGCCGAGTCGTCTTCGATGTCGGGAGTGAGATTGGGGGCTCCGGCCGACGGCCGGAGCGGTGGTCGGCCGACGGCCGAGTCGTCTTCGAGGTCGGGAGTGAGATTGGGGGCTCCGGCCGACGGCCGGAACGGTGGTCGGCCGACGGCCGAGTCGTCTTCGATGTCGGGAGTGAGATTGGGGGCTCCGGCCGACGGCCGGAGCGGTGGTCGGCCGACGGCCGA
>Ga0172369_10002202_pt1 | contig 27172 bp, 23 predicted proteins | sample LakKiv25m_FD_114539 | JGI IMG/M metagenome (GOLD analysis project Ga0172369, IMG submission 114539) | Freshwater microbial communities from Kabuno Bay, South-Kivu, Congo - kab_022012_11.25m | ecosystem: Environmental > Aquatic > Freshwater > Lake | place: Democratic Republic of the Congo...
GAGACAATGGAAAAATTCTTTTTTGTTTCATTTTTTCAAATCGATTTTTCAAAAACTTTTTCCCGATAACCTCAACTTTGACATTTTATATAATACTGTTTTGCATTTTTAAGGGTGGACTATGTACAATGGCGCCTTGTCTTTTCATACAAAGCGCCGGGAAAAATATTGAACGAAATTAATAAACATGCAGAAAATTTTTTAATAATCTATCGTAAGTATTCTACCGTCGGTAAAACTGAAGAAATTTTCTTTGTCTGCAATTTTAATGCCGTCCATTAAATCACTATCTGTTTTACCTGCGGCCTTTAGGCAACCCGGACAAGCCATTATTGTAACGCCCGATGATAATAATTTGTTGATCTGTGTTTTTGAACCTGGAAAACCATCGAAAGTGAATTCTTCAGAATCCTTTAATACAAAACTGATGCCCGTAATATCGAAATATACAAGGACATCCTTATCTTCCGACATCTTTACTGCCATTTGTAATCCCATTAACGCTCTGTGAACGTCATCAGTTCCATGGCTTATGTGAACAAAAACACCATCTTTTACCTTCTCAGAAACAACACCTGTTTCTTGTTTACAGCCCTGAATTCCAATAAGTAAAAATCCCAAAACAACTAAAACTGATTTTTTCATAAACATTCCCTTTTAGATTAAATTGAGAATCATTAATCCAGGCAGATTTCTAAGCGCCCATGATTATTGTGTTACAAACACCGGGTAACTTAAGAAAATATTTAAGCAAGTTCAAAACTCTTATATTAATTCTGTGGGAGGATTTTTATAGAACTATATTGTTAGTTTTCCGGGTGGCAAATATTTTCTTTTCTTAAAAGAATTACTTATGCCTTAATGGAAAAGTTTTTTTGAAAATGATATTAAGCTTCATGTGAAACCCAATGTTCAGCGTCCTGTTTATTAAAAAAAACACGAAACTGAAGACCTCGGTTAACAGCAACTGTTTCGAGAAAGACTGCGTCATCTGTATAAAGGGGGTTGCAAACGATGGCAACCTTTGCCATTTGGGGTACCTTTTCGGAATAAAAATTTGCGAGTTCAAACGTGTCTATTTTTCCCAAACGATATTCCAATCCTGATTCGTCAATTATTGCACGAGTACAATTATTTGAAATTGCCGCGGATAGAACAGCCATACCATATTCCTCAACCTGCGCTAAATTCTCATCTCTGCCCCATGCCGCAACCCGAAGTGTGTCGGAATCTATATTTAATCTGAAATCTATAGACATGGCTATATGCCGCTTTTAAAATAATTGTTGTTAATAAAAAATTATGTTATAAGTATATAATTAAAATAAGCAAATAACACTAAAATTTACTTTAGATGACAGGGTTTTATGGTGTTAAAAAACCTCACACAATCTTGTCATTTACAAAGATATGTTTCCGGATAATTGCATAAAAAGTCGATCAATTCCTGAGAAAGTAAAAAGGATTGATTATTCCATTCAGTAAGGTAAGTACAGTTTTTTTTCGAGGAATATTTAACGAATAAATCATTTACATTTCCCGAGTCGGGTTTTTCAATTTCAAGCATCCACATACCATAATTACAGATGCTATTAAATAGATTAAAATCAACATTCCGGATGGAACCGTTCGACTTTGTCCTGAAATACAACTGAAGATTTTTCAAATCGAAAACAGTTGTAAACTGTGTGCCATAATTGGGGTGAACAACAACGCCATCGGGCGGGGGAAATTTGTTGAACCCAATATTATGAAGAATCGAAAACGCCGAATTTATTATATCTTTATTGTTTAAACTGATAAATGATTGAATATCGTTCGCCCCAATTGCCATTATTTCTTCTACCCCAAAAGTTCTGTCCGGGATTGGAGTATCTCCGCCAAAACCAATATACTTTTTTAATTGCTCTAATGATTTTTTATAGCTATCGTTGCTCATTAGAGGGTGAACAATTTTTTCTCCGGTGTATAGAACCAGGTTTCTTTCTATAAACTCAATAATTGCCTTTTCGCCGGACTTATCACAAACGAAGTAGTGTTCCAGGGTAATGGATTCGTTCGAAATTCGGACACTGTCTAATTCTTTAATCACTTCCCAGGTGCTCGCGCAATTATCCAATATATATGATACAAACTGAATCTGATCCAAAACTGGTCTTTCATCCTTTGGGGGATATTCTGCTTCTTTGAACCCAACATGCCCAATTGCCATACCTTTTTCATTCATACCAAGAATAGCAAATCCGGCTCCAAGTATATTACAGGTAAGGCTTGCATATTTTGAAATCCAAACCGGATTTTTTTCGTTTTCTAATTCGAAACCTTGTTTATATAATCCCGCAGGATTATATACTATGAGGCAGTTACTCTGTTTTTCGTCGTGATTTCTTCCCCAGACTACTGTGTCGCCGGAAATAAGACTTACAACCGAGCAGTTTTCAAAACCCTGAGATAGGACTAACGTTGTGGATAAAAAAATTACTAAAAATATTTTTTTCATAATCTTTATCCTGTTTATTGATTTTAACATAAACAAGAATTTATGAAAAATCAAACACAGCCAGGTTTGTTATTAAAAAAAAGAGATGTGCTGATGAGATTTTTTGAAGGTTCAACAGAGGATACCAACAACTTAATCAAAAGCAAACATGAATTTTCAAGAATAATGACAAGAAGCCTATGAGCAATCACAAGCTTAGATTAACTTGTGAAAATTGAAGTTTAATCAGTTGTTATTAAGAGCAAATTTTCACAAATCAACCATCGCTTTACGTTCTATATCAGCAAGCGCAAGTAGATAATCAATAATTGCATTCAGGCTGTTAAGTTTTGCATCTGTCAATCTAAGCTGAATTTGAGATAAGTCAAAGCTGGTGATCTTTCCAGCCCTGAATCGTTCGAGGCTTATATCGTAACTCTTCTGTGCTACCCCGACACTTTTTTCAAGCACACGGACTCTTGCCTCAGCTGCCTTCAAACGCCCAAGGGAACTGATAACGTCATTTTCAATAGATTGTCTGAGATTCCCGAGTCGTAATTTTGTCTGATCAAGTTCTGCAACTGATGCCTGAACATCTCTGGCGCTTTTACCCCAGTCAAATACAGGGAGAGAAAGAGTAAGCACCACGCTTCTTGTGTCGTCAAACTGATTAAAAACATCTGAGAAAACGCCGGCATTTTTATTTATTCCATAGTTGGCATAGAGTTCTGCTTTAATTGATCTCTGCGCATCAACTTCCTCCAGACTCAGTTCACTTAAATATACATCATCTTCAATATTTAATAGATCGGGGCGTTTTTTAATTGCAGATTCCACGATATATACCGAATCAACAGTAACAGGCTGAAAGGAAAGATCTGCTATTAGTTCGAAATCTGAATCAAGATCGAGCCCAATCAAAAGTTTAAAAGAGTTATTTTGCTCTATAAACCTTCTCCGCGCATTCAGCAATTCATTTTTTGCTGCCGAAAGATCAACCTCTAATTGCAGTTTTTCCACTTCTGCAATAAGCCCCGCCTTAAACTTATTTTCTGCGGTGGAGAATGAGATTTCCGTCTGTTTGACTTTTTCGGCGGAAATTTCCATGCTCTTCATTGATTGATAAAGCGCATAAAAACCGGACGTGACATTATAGATCAGTTCTCTTTCGGACTGGCTATAATTTCTTGTGGTTTTCAGAAGATTTCTCTCCGCCCTTTCAAGATTGGCGTTGAGGTTGTTGAACGTAAAAAGAGGCTGACGAAGCCTGAAGCTGAGATTAGAGAAAAAGTCCCTGTTTGTACCTGTAATATCATTTACTTGGTCCCGCCTGAAAAGACTGCCAATAATCGAGATCATGCCATTGCTGAAAACCAGCGGCTGATTGATCGCTAAGCGTGATTCATAAATCATGTTTTCTGTTGAATAGAATTGCTCCGTTCCAGTAGTTGAGTTGAACTGGCTCGTCAGGCTTCGGTTATAATTCGGTAAATCAAATTCAAGATCAACTGTTGACATTAATCCGAGTTTGATCGATTCGAGACGTAATTTAGAACTTTCCAAAGAAAGCCCGGCGTTTTTAATTGTGAAACTTTCTTTAAGAGCTATTGAAAGAGCGTCTTTGAGCGAAAGCACGTCCTGACCAAAGGATGTGAATGAAAACAAAACAAAGACGACTATAAGTTTTTTCAGCATATTTTTCCTGTCGAAAACAATCAAATTATTCGTAACGAAGAGATTCTATTGGATCTTTGTTTGCTGCCTTTTTGGCGGGATAAATCCCGAATATCATCCCAACTCCTGCAGACACGAAAAAAGCAAGAATTATTGAGAAAGGAGTGATCACCGTCCTCCACCCCGCGTAAGTGCTTATTAGTGAAGTGAGAACAAATCCAACAATAATTCCGGTCAGCCCCCCGGTGACGCTTATTATAATTGCTTCTGAAAGGAACTGATCCATAATGTTTGATCTTGTTGCCCCGATTGCCCGCCTGATGCCTATTTCTTTCGTCCTTTCAAGGATATTCGCCAGCATAATATTCATTATGCCGATTCCGCCTACAAGCAAAGAGATCCCGGCGATTGCTCCCATAACTACGTTAAATATTCTTTGCGTTTTTTGTTTTTGTTCAAGCAGCGCCTCGGGGATAATTATCTCAAAATCATCGGCGCCATAATGTTTACGTTTAAGAATTTTTTGAGTCAGCTTTGCCGTTGCTGTTATGCTGTAATCTTTTTTCACTTTTATTGTAATACGTTCAACGGCAGCCCGGTCTTTAGCAGGCTGACCGCCTTCAATGATAAAGAAAAAAGGACTGATCGTTTCGCGCCCCCTCTCCGAAATATCTATCTTTGCGGAAAAAGTTGTTATCGGAATCACTATCTCATTATTATAATCTCTTATTGCAGAGCCGGCTTTTCCGGCGTCTGCACCAGTTTTTTTCTTCTCAAACACACCGGTCACTGTAAACCATAGATCGTTTATTTTAATTTGTTTATTTACCGCAGATTCGAATCGGAAAAGTCTCCCTGCCACATCGCTCCCAAGTACACAGACATTTGAATAGTTTTCAACATGGCTCTTCGTAAAATAACTACCCGATGTCACCCGCAGATTAAACGCATCTGAATAATTAACGGAAGTCCCCGTTATTTTTAATTGAACTATTTGGGATTTGCGGGTTACTCTAACGTCCGCTGTGTTTTGTGGTATTACATATTCTACAAAAGGATTTTGCTCTGCAATTGAAATTGCATCTTTAATGTTCAGACCGGGTGAGAAACTCGGTTTTGAAGCCGAGCCTGTCTCCGGAATCGACTTTTTATTTATTATTATATTGTTCGTTCCCAGCAATTCTATCTGTTCAAGAGTCTCTCTTCTTGCTCCTTCACCGATTGAAAGCATTGAAATAACAGCACCTACTCCAAAAATAATTCCTAGTGCCGTCAGGAAAGTTCTTGTTTTATTTGACTTGAGAGCTGCTATTCCTATAAGCAGATTTTCTTTTCGTTTCATCAGCTATCTTCCGGAAACCGCTGGTGAGGTTTCTGTTTCTTCTGAATTTTGTTCGAGGGTGACATCTGCTGGATCAAGCAATGCAACAATGTCTCCATTTTCAAGACCTTCTGCGATCACAATATTATCTTCACCCTTTTCACCGGGAACGACCTCTCTTTCTATAAAATCACTTCCATCCAGAATATATACAATTTTTTTACCATCTTTTTCAAACAGCGCTTCAAGAGGAACGTAATAAACTTCAGGAATCTCACGTATAATGAATTTATTACTTGTTGTCATTCCCGGTTTCAGCAGATCAGATTTGTCGGCGATATCCACGAGTATCTCGAAAACCTTTATCTGCGACTCATTGCTTTTATTCTTTCCAAGAGAGGCAACATTCGAAACCTTTCCATTAAACGAGCTATCCTGAAAAGCATCCAGCCGGACGGTCACACGAAGTCCATTTTTAATCTTACTTACATCAACCTCGTTGACACTTGTGACACTTTCCATTTCAGAAAGATCAGGAAGATTAATAATAACTGCGCCCCCCCAGGGGCTGTCTCCTACAGAATATTTTCTGCCATTATTTCCCCAGTTAATATCATAAACAACCAATCCCTCCGCCGGTGCAGTAAGAGTCATTTCGGCAAGATCGTTTTGAGCTTTTTCCAGCTCATTCCGTTTCTGTTTAATTTCAATATGTGTTTTGTTAAGTTCCGATTGTTGAATTATCTTTTTCGACTCAAATTCCTGTTTCGTCTGAAGGAAGCTAAGTTCATTCTTTTTATGCTGAAGGAGCGCTTCCTGTTGTTTCGCCTCGGCTTCAAATTTCATCTGTTCAAGGTTAAGCTTTGAAAGCTCAAAACTGAGTTCTGCACTCTTGTATTGAGATTCCATCTGAGCAGTTGCTGAAGTATGATTTGCGATCAGTTTTTCCTTTTCTGAAAGTGCAATCTCGAGTTGCGCCTCGGCGTCTTTCAGCCGGCTTGTTGCTTCAGTCGGGTCGAATTTTGCAACAACTTCCCCGGCTTTTACGTAAGTTCCCTCAGGAATCAGATAGATTATTTTCAGGTTACCACGAATTCTTGGCGCTGAAATCGTCACGGATTTTTTTGCCCGGATTTCTCCGCTTTCAGTGATTGAAACAAGAAAGTCACCCTTTTTAACTGTAAATGTGGGAATTTCTTTTTCTTCATAAGAGGAGGGCATCAACATATAGATTATTATTACTATAAATAATATCACCGGAGCCAAAAGCAGTGGTTTTTCTATGTAAGTTTGTGGTTTTAACAGAGCAGCAGGATTTAACTCACTAAATGGGTTTTTCATTTTATAATTGGAAATATTTATACAATAACTTTTATTAGACGAATCGTTAATAAGAAAGTTTTCTTCGTCTGCTTAATTTAAGCGTATTATCTGTTGAAATAACTATTTGAACCTATTTTTACCCAAAAAGATATTTGAAGCATCCGTTTTGCGACAAATTCTTTGGGAATCAATTCATTTTTTTTTCTGTTATAATCATATAATCAAAATAGCTAATTAATGTTTTTAATAATTCTAATTTCTTTCATTGCCTCTGCTTCGGTGCCGCTATTTTATAGAATCGGTCCGAAATTTGCCCGTATTGTTATGCCCGCAGTGCCAATGATAATATTTCTGTATTTCAGCAGTCTCTATTCCGGGGTGATCAGCGGGGATAATATTCGCTTATCAATTCCCTGGTTTACGGCACTTGATGTAAATTTTAGTTTTTATATCGACGGGCTTGGGCTTCTTTTTTCTCTGCTTATCAGCGGAATAGGGTTTGTTGTGTTTTTATTTGCCACAGGATATATGAAAGGCGACAGCCTTGAGCCGCGTTTTTTCATTTACCTGTATATCTTTATGGGGGCCATGATCGGAGTTGTTACTGCCGATAATCTGATTGTTTTATTTCTCTTCTGGGAACTCACTTCTATATCCTCATATCTTTTAATCGGCTATTACAACCATCAGGAGAAATCAAGATATGCTGCCTTACAGGCATTGCTTGTAACCGGAACCGGCGGAATTTCGCTACTCGCTGCATTTATACTTATATACTTTGCGACAGGATCTTTTGAGTTTTCTTATATTAAAGATTTTGGTCTGCTTTCAGAGAATGTGTATTACCCGTACATTGCAATTCTAATCATTCTCGGAGCATTCACAAAATCAGCTCAATTCCCTTTTCATTTTTGGCTTCCGAATGCAATGGTTGCCCCAGGTCCGGTCAGTGCTTATCTCCATTCGGCAACTATGGTTAAAGCCGGAGTTTTTATTCTTGCCAAATTCAACCATCTCCTCGGAGGTGAACCGATATGGAATACTACACTTTTAACGGTTGGTCTTACAACAGCAGTAATAAGTATTTTTCTTGCACTTAAACAAACAGATATAAAAAAACTTCTTGCATATTCCACGGTTTCAGCCTTGGGGACTATGGTTTTTCTGAATGGAATAGGTTCAGAAAAAGCACTTTTGGCAATGGTTGTTTATCTTATTGCACATGCTCTTTATAAAGCAACTCTTTTTCTTGTTGCAGGGACTATTGATCATGAAACCGGAACCAGGAATGTTAGCAGACTTTACGGACTCGGCAGGCATATGCCATATACTGCCGCCGCTGCTCTCATAGCCTCTTTTTCACAGATAGGTATAATTCCGATGCTTGGATTTACTGGTAAAGAGAGTCTTCTTGCTGCAATTTTAACCTTTGAAGGATATACTTTTCTTCTGACTGTACTTGTGTTTTTTTCCGGTGCCGGCATGGTATATGTTGCAATAAATTCCGGATTAAAGCCTTTCTGGGGCAAAGCGGCCGGAAATGCCGCCCTGCAGGTTCATGAAGCACCATATACAATGTGGGCCGGACCAATTTTACTTGGTTTGATCTCAATTTTTCTCGGAATTTACCCCCCGTTGCTGAATAATCTCGTGCAGGCAGTTTATAATGGAATCTCCAAAGATGATTTCGGAATAGATATTTACCTCTGGCACGGTTTTAATGCTGAATTCATTATCGGGACACTAGTTATTCTTGCCGGCATTTCTTTGTACTTTTTCCGTGAAAGAATTTATTCGGTTAGCCTTCCTTTCGGAGTCATAAAATATATTAAGCCATCCTTTTATTATGATAGCGGACTACAAGGAATTATCAGTTTCTCAAAACTGCAGACCCGTTTGCTTCAAAACGGCTATCTGCGATATTATATTCTTCTGATAATTTCCACCGTATTATTACTTGCAGGGTATCCGGTGATTCAAAACTTTGAGATCGCACATATTAATTCGGCTACTCCTGTTACCTTTGTTGAGGTAATTTTGGCATTGCTACTGTCATTATCTGTTTTGGCAACGATAAGGGCAAAATCACGACTCGCCGCTGTTGTTTCGATTGGAGTGGTCGGCTATAGCCTCTCTCTTTTATTTGTTGTTTATGGTGCTCCTGATCTTGCAATGACACAGTTTGCTGTTGAAACACTTACTGTGGTTTTATTTGTTCTGATAATTTACAGATTACCCAAATTTTTACCAGCCTCCAGGATATCGCGACGATTAAGAGATGGCCTTGTCGCCGGGATGGCCGGAGTTATGATGACCGCGATTACACTCATGATACTCTTTTATGAGAGAGAGTCGGAGCTTAAAAACTATTTCCTCGATAAAAGCCTTTCTGAGGGTAAAGGTAAAAATGTAGTTAATGTTATTCTTGTCGATTTCAGGGCACTCGATACTCTTGGCGAAATAACAGTTCTTGCAATAGCCGCTATAGGTGTCTTTGCGCTCATTGGTTTGAAATCACGTGAGAAAAAGATATGAACACAACCGTTCTTAAAACAGCCGCACGTTTTTTGATTCCTATATTTATGGTATTATCATTCTTTCTACTTATACGGGGCCACAACGAACCCGGAGGTGGATTTATTGGCGGACTTGTTGCCTCCTCAGCCTTAGCGCTTTATTTAATAGCCGCCGGACTTGAAGAAAGTCAAAAATTGATGAGAATCAAGCCGATTGTGTTAATCACCGCCGGACTACTTGTTGCATTTTTAAGCACAGTTCCCTCAATTATTACAGGGCTTCCTTTTATGACAGCATTTTGGATAAATACTGAAATACCAGTTGCCGGGAAAGTTGGGACACCCTTGTTATTTGACCTTGGGGTTTATTTGCTTGTTATCGGAATTACTACGAAAATAATTTTTAACCTCGCCGGGCAGGAAAAATAATGGAAATAATCCTCTCTTTGCTTATTGGAATCCTTTATGCCGGCGGAGTATATCTTATTCTGCGGAGAAGCCTTGTTAAAGTATTAATTGGTCTCCTTTTATTGGGACATGCTGCCAATCTGCTGATATTTACACTTGGCAGACTTGTCAAAGCCAAACCGGCATTTATTACCGATGAGCTTTCGGCATCTTCCGTTGCCGACCCGCTTCCCCAGGCGTTGATTTTGACAGCTATTGTAATAGGGTTTGGAGTAATATCCTTTGCTGTTGTTCTTTTCAAAAGAGCCTACGATGCTGTTGAAAGCGATGATATAGATAATTTGAATACAACCGATTCGCTGGAGGCTTAAATGATACTGATTGTACTCCCAATTTTGCTTCCTTTTCTTACGGCACTGTTGCTAATTTTTATCAGAAGCAGCCAATTAAGCAAATATATCAGTCTTTCTGGTTCTTTTGCACAATTGTTGGCTGGAATTTATTTGGTTCTGTCTGTCTATAATTCCGGCATCATTTCGCTGCAGGCTGGAAGCTGGGAAGCGCCCTTTGGTATTACTATTGTTGCCGATCTATTGTCTGCAGGAATGGTTCTTATTTCAGGACTTATTGCTTTTACCGGCAGCATATATTCAATTCCGCTTATAGATAACAATAGGATAGAGTACCGTTATTATCCATTGTATCAGTTTCTTTTTATGGGAATTAACGGTGCCTTTTTAACCGGCGACATCTTTAATCTCTATGTCTGGTACGAAGTAATGCTGATATCCTCTTTCGTTTTGCTTTCCTTAGGGGGAACCAAAGATCAGCTTGAGGGCTCTATCAAATATGTTACTCTTAATTTGCTTTCATCTGCATTTTTTCTTGCCGCGATCGGAATTTTATATGGTATTGCAGGAACTCTGAATATGGCTGACCTTTCGGTTAAACTACACGGGGTCAGAGATAATCCGCTAGTGTTTATTACCGGGATATTATTTTTTATAGCGTTTGGAATTAAGTCGGCCGTGTTTCCACTGTTTTTCTGGCTGCCGGCATCTTATCACACACCACCGGCGCCAGTATCAGCTGTTTTTGCAGGAATGCTTACGAAGGTTGGAATCTATTCAGTTTTCAGGGTATATACTCTGATTTTTAATATTGAAATGTATTATCTGCAGGAAATATTTCTGGTTATAGCTTGTCTCACCATGTTCACCGGTGTAATGGGCGCTGCGGCTCAAAACGATATACGAAGAATTCTTTCTTTTCATATCGTCAGCCAGATCGGTTATATGCTTCTAGGTCTTGCCCTTAATAGTACACTGGCTATAGCAGGCGGCATTTTTTATATCTTCCATCACATTATTGTTAAAACGAATTTATTTTATGTCGGTGGTATTGTGAACAGGATCAAGGGCACATATCACCTTCCTAAATTAGGCGGGATTTACAGGCACTATCCATATATTGCGCTTTTATTTCTCATTCCGGCATTTTCACTTGCTGGGATTCCCCCACTTTCAGGCTTTTGGGCTAAATTTTCTGTTGCCAAAGCGGGATTTGATCTTAATGCTTATATCCCGGTCGCTATTTCGCTGACTGTTGGTTTGTTAACCTTATTTTCAATGTCCAAAATATGGAACGAGGTTTTTTGGAAGGATCAAAACGAATCTGATTCAAATAATACACATAATCATGAATTTAATCCGGGAGAAAAAATGATAATTTTTTTGCCCACTGTAATTTTGGCAATTATTACCATTACAATCAGTCTCAACCCAGATATTTTCTTTGGTTATGCAAAAGATGCTGCCGCTCAGTTGCTTGATAAAAAAGAATACATTCAAACAGTTTTGGGTAGATAAATGAAAGTATTTATGATAAATATCCTGCTCGCATTTATTTGGATTTTTCTTAATGGAGTTTTAACCCCGATTAATTTTTTCGAGGGGTTTATAATCGGTTTCATAATTATCTGGTTAACCGGCCCTCTTTTCGAAAGCAGCAAATATGATAGGAAAGTACCTGCAGCAATTCATTTTTTGATTTACTTTATTTATGAATTGATTAAAGCAAACCTTATCGTGGCTTATGATGTTATAACTCCGAGACACAGGATGAATCCGGGTATTGTCGCTGTCCCTCTTGATGTAAAAAGTGATTTTGAAATTTTGCTTCTTGCTAACCTTATTACCCTGACTCCAGGCACCCTTTCTCTCGATGTAAGCAATGATAAAAAAGTGCTATATGTGCACTCAATGTATCTTGACGACCCTGATGATTTTAGGAAATCGATTAAAAATGGAATTGAAAAAAGAGTTTTAGGATTACTGAGATGATTCTTGAAAATATTATTAGTTATATTGTCCTGCCCCTGCTCGGATTATCCCTGTTCTTTGTCTTTGTCAGGATTTTAATTGGTCCGAGTATTGAGGATCGGATTATAGCACTCGATGTTCTGACATCAATTGGCATTGCATTTTTGAGCGTTTACTCTGTTCAGTCCAATAATCCATTATTTCTTGATATTGGAATTATATTGGGAATTATCTCTTTTCTTTCAACAGTTGCGTTTTCACATTATCTCGAAAGGAAGTCCAAAAAATGTTAGAATTAATAGTAGGAACTCTGCTTATTTGCGGAGCAGTATTTGTTCTGCTATCATCAATCGGGCTGATTCGAATGCCGGACTTATTTATGCGGATGAGTTCGACAACAAAAGCGGTAACACTCGGTGTCGGATTTATTCTAATCGGCAGCGCCGTATTTTTTAATGAAACTGGTATAACAGCCCGGGCATTCGTAATTATTTTATTTCTATTTATTACCGCGCCAATTGGCGCTCATATGATAGGTCGGGCGGCATATTTTGATAAAGTGCCTTTATGGAAAGAAACCAAAACGGATGAGCTTAAAGGTAAATATAACGAGAACGATCACCGTCTTAATAGTTGAGGTCAGTCCGAAAAATTAATTTTAAGGTTGAAACAAAAATGGCTGTCCTCCGGACAGCCATTTTGTGAACTAAAATATGTTCTTATTATGCAATATCAACGTCTTTGCAAAGATAAACATCCTGAATTGCGTTAAGGAGTTTTGCTCCTTCCGCCATCGGCCTCTGAAAGGCTTTACGTCCTGAAATAAGACCCATTCCGCCAGCTCTTTTATTAATAACCGCTGTTTTTACTGCATCGGCAAAGTCATTATCGCCTGAAGCGCCGCCGCTATTAATTAATCCGATTCTACCATTATATCCATTAATTACCTGATATCTTGTCAGATCGATTGGGTGATCGGTTGTCAGATCGGTATATACCTTTTTATGAGTTTTGCCGAACTTAATTGCATTAAACCCGCCATTGTTTTCTGGGAGTTTTTGTTTAACAATATCTGCCTGAATTGTAACGCCCAGATGATTTGCCTGTCCGGTAAGATCTGCTGAAACGTGATAATCTTTGTCTGCTTTAAAAGCATTATTTCTTGTATAGCACCAAAGAATAGTAGCCATACCAAGTTCATGGGCATATTCAAATGCTTCGCTTACTTCAATGATCTGTCTGCTGCTTTCTTCGGAGCCGAAATAAATGGTGGCGCCTACTGCGGCTGCACCCATATCATAGGCTTTGTCGATTGTACCAAACATGATCTGGTCATGTTTATTCGGGTAAGTAAGCAGTTCATTATGGTTGATTTTTACGACAAATGGAATTTTATGAGCGTATTTTCTGGCTGTTATTCCCAAAACGCCAAATGTTGATGCAACGGCGTTACATCCGCCTTCGATTGCAAGCCTTACAATATTTTCAGCATCAAAATAATCCGGATTTGGAGCAAAAGAGGCACCGGCAGAATGCTCAATTCCCTGATCAACCGGGAGAATTGATACATATCCTGTTCCTGCAAGCCGACCGGTATTATAAATCAACTGAAGATTTCTTAATACATTAATATTTCTGTCGCTGTTCAGGAAAATTCTGTCAACAAAATCTGCCCCGGGAAGATGAAGTTTCTCTTTGGGAAAAATCGCTTTGTGTTTTAACAAATAATCTGCTTCTGATCCGAGATATTTCTGAATCGTATCGATCATATATTGCCTCCATTTAATAAGTATTTTATAATCAAAAAAGTAAATTTACGGAAGGTGTGGGTTATTTGAAAACGCTAAACCAAAGGAATGTCTTGTTTTTAAAAATAATACAAACAGCTTGTCGAAAATCAGAATTCTCCGGCTGCCGGTTATTAGTCGCCTGAAACCTGTTTTCTGAATAACCTTTGATTTCAACAGATAAATCGGTGCAGGTCAAGATTTCGTGTAAACAATAAAATAGCCGCTGAAATCAGGAAAACACGCTTCCAATCATTTCATCGTCTGAAAGCAGTTGTTCAAAACTACATTTGACAAATTTAATGTTATTTGACAATGATTTATATTTATAAAGGAAATTTTTGTTTTTCTTTTTATTGATAACAATTATTTCTGTTCCGGGAACAATGTTTTTTTTCAAAAGAGCTTTAATGTGAAGGTCAGCATACGACAGGGAATAGCCAACAAAAACAATTCTTTTTGCCGATCTGATTTCTTTGGCTGCTTCAATCATTAGTGTTGTGACTATCGGGTGATTAAGCGGCTTAACAAATGAGGGCGGCAGTATAAGGGTTTCAAACTCAGTGTCGTCAATCGGACAGCGATATTCATAAGCCTCTTTTTCAGGATAAGTATAACCAAGAAATTTACCTTTGTTTAGGTCGATAATTCTGTCCCAGGGTGTCAATAAAGTCTGATTGCAGCAAGTACAAAATTTCCAGTTAAGACTCCCGTGTAATTTAATAATTTTTATTGCCGATGGCGATTCATCATCGTTAATCATCATCGGCTGTGTCGGATCAACCCAGAAATTAAATTTGGACGTAGATTCGAGTTTTTGATAATTCATGAGATCGAGCGCATAGTCTATATATCCCTTGACTCTGAAAAAACCTTCAAAAGACTGTTCAAGGAGCGTATCATAATTAAGAGTTATTATAGAAATATTTGTGTTGTTTTTGAAAACTGCGTTCCAAAACCTTTGATATATTTCGCTCTTCTTTTCTGTATTTAAATTAACCAGATAGTGTATTACCTTTATTAAATTTTCGCGAATGTCCAATAATTTTTGTCTGTGATACTTTTTATTGATGATTTCATTCTGCTGAATAAAATAGTCAAGAAAACCAAAAACCGCCTCAAGTTTTGGAAATTGATTTTCCTCGAAACTATAAGCAAAATTATCATTAATGAATTCGACTACTTCACCGCCAATTGCTGAAGAAATGATTGGATTGTTTTCTGTGGAAAGCATCAGAGGTATTATATGATCCTGAAGCGGTACACCATCCGGATAAGAAGCTCCTGCGCCAAGTATAAAAACGACATCTCTTTGAACAGGGTAGGTTAAATGTACTTCTTTAAGTGGAAGCATTGTTAATGCTTTAATTCAATAGCTCTTCTGACAAAACCATCGGCATCTCTTAGCCGTTCAGTAGCTTCCTCTGCTGTTACATTTGCGCGAATCATGACCAGCGCTGTTTTTACGTGCCCGCCGGCTTTGTGCAAATAGTCAGTTGCGTCTGCGTAAGAGACACCGGTGATTGTCATTACTATTTTTTTTGATCTTTCAACGAGTTTTTTATTGGTCTGCTGAAGATCAATCATCATATTTTCATAAACCTTGCCCATCCTGATCATCGTTGTTGTAGTGAGCATATTAAGCACAAGTTTCTGTGCAGTACCGCTTTTCATTCTTGTGGAGCCCATAATAACTTCCGGTCCAACATATGGACAAATGGCAACATCAATTCCCGGAATATTAAATGATTCCCTGGGTGTACACGTAATATAAAGTGTTTTAGCCCCAAGTTCTTTTGCTTTTTTTACTGCACCAACAACATAAGGCGTTCTTCTGCTTGCCGCGATTCCGCACACAACATCAAGATTGGTAACGTTTGCTTTTATTACATCCGCGGCACCGTTTTCTTCGTGATCCTCTGCCCCTTCCTGCGCCCTGAACATGGCTTCTTTTCCGCCGGCAATATAACCTTCAATTTGTCCATACGACGTACCGAATGTCGGCGGGCATTCCGATGCGTCAACAACCCCAAGCCGGCCACTTGTTCCTGCGCCAAAATAAAGAAGTCGTCCCCCGTTTTTGATGGCAGCTACAATAAGTTCAACAGCCTCGGCAATAAACGGAATTTCCTTTTCAACGGCAAACGGAACGGTTTTATCTTCTTCATTAATTGTTTTTAAAATGTCGGTAACTAAACCGGCGTCTATTTCCATAGACCTCGGGTTGCGCTGCTCAGTTGCCAAACTGCTTATTTCCTGAAAAAACTTTGTCTGATCCAAACTCATTTTACCAATTCCACAAGTACAAGCTTTTTCCCTTTTTCATTACGAATATTGCCGGGCTTGTAAGATAATTCGAAAATAGTAGATTTTTTAATATAAGGTTTATACTTAAGCGAAGCAGTCTGGAATTCTTCTGTAATATCGCCGCCTTTCATTGCAAGTAAATATGCTTTGTTTTTAATAAGCGGAACAGAGTATCTGAAAAGAATTATAAGCGGAACGGTGGCTCTGCTTACAACAACATCAAAATGATCTTTATATTTTTCTTTGAATTCTTCACTTTCAACCCTAGAGTTTTCTGCCACAACATTAGTCAGTTTCAGAGCGCTCAGAAAATCCTGGACGGCTTCAATTTTTTTACCTGTTGAATCAGCGAGAACCCCCCTGAACATTGGGTTTGATATTGCCAGAGGAATACCGGGAAAACCACCACCGGTTCCGATATCCAAAAAATTGAGTGCTTTAAGAGGAATATATTGGGAGACTAAATAAGATATAAAGATGTGATTTTCCGATATGTTCTCAATATCATTACGAGATATTAAGTTAACGTCTTCATTTTTTCCCACAACAAGTTCCGCAAAGTGCGCTAACCTCTCAAGTTGAAACTCGTCAACAGAAATATTGTTTTCCCAAAAGAGTTTTTTTAATTCCCGTAGGTATTTTTCCTGATCGTCCAATTAAAACCTCAAATTTATTGTTTCAAATATACTAATAAAATGGAGATATCTGATGGGGACACCCCCGAAATTCTTGATGCCTGCCCTAATGATCTTGGGCGGATTAAGCTTAATTTTTCTCTGCCTTCTGTTGAAATTGTTTTAATGTTTTTATATTCATAATTTTCCGGAATGGGTATCCCGTCAAGGTTATTTAGTTTTTCGGCTAAATCCTGCTGGCGTTTAATATAGCCTTCATATTTTATTTCAATTTCTGCTTGTTCAAGGACATCAGAATCGCTCAATACTGCATTAAGTTTTTCAAAATTATTTGTAGATGAAATAATCAAAACATCTTTAAGCGACATCTCTGGTCGTTTAACAATTTTATCAATTGTATCAGAGTTATCATTAATTGATAATTTTTTATTTTCAAGAAGCGGGTTTATTTCATTCGGCTTAAGTCTTGTTTCTTTACAAAAATTTATTGTTTTAGAAATCAAAAGTTCTTTTTTTAAATATTGGTGATATTCTTCTTTAGAAATAAGTCCGAATTTGTATCCATAACGCAGAAGTCTTTTATCCGAATTATCCTGACGCAGCAGCAGGCGGTGTTCAGCCCGGGAAGTGAACATTCGGTATGGCTCTTCCGTTGATTTACCCACGAGGTCATCAATAAGCACTCCGATATATGCTTCTGATCGTTTCAAAACAAAATCATTTCTTTTCTGTATTTTAAGTGCAGCGTTAATGCCGGCAATAAGTCCCTGGCCGGCAGCCTCTTCATAACCGGAAGTTCCGTTAATCTGTCCGGCAAAGTATAGTCCGCCGATCAGTTTTGTTTCAAGAGTCAGATCTATTTGATAAGGCGGGAAATAATCATATTCCACGGCATATCCCGGACGCACCATTTCAACATTCTCAAGTCCTCTGATATTTTTCATGCCTTCAAGTTGTATTTCAGCATCCAGTGAGGTTGAATAACCGTTCAGATAAATTAAGTCTGAGTTCAGACCTTCCGGCTCCAGAAATAATTGATGTTTGGGTTTATCTGCGAAACGTACAATTTTATCTTCAATGGAAGGACAGTATCTTGGGCCAACGCCATGTATTAATCCTGAAAACAAGGGAGAAGCAGCGAATCCCTTTTCTAATATTGAATGTACTTTTAAATCAGTATATGTCAAATGACAACTGACTTGTGGAAGATTGGGAAATTTTGATTTATCGGTTTTTCTTGAAAAAGGCACAGGATTTTCATCGCCGGGCTGTTCTTCAAGCACATCAAAGTTTATTGATTGTTTTAATATTCGCGGCGGCGTTCCCGTTTTTAATCTGCCAGAAACAAAACCATGTTTTTTAAGAGATTCAGTTAAGCCCGTCGAAGGCTGTTCTCCAAACCTTCCGCCGGAGAATGAATTATTTCCGGTATGCATCAATCCATTTAGAAAAGTTCCGGAACAGACTATTAATGCAGCACAGGCATATTCATTATCTTTTAATGTTTTTACTCCGGCAATGTGTTTATTCTCAACGATGATATCTATTATAGAATCTTCAATTATTGTCAGATTTGGAGTGTTTGCAACAAGATCATATGCCGCAGAAGAATACAAATCCCGATCAGATTGACATCTTCCTGCCCAGACCGCGGGTCCTTTTGATTTATTCAGAGTTCTGAACTGAATTCCTGTTTTATCGGCAAGAATTCCCATCACACCGCCGAGAGAATCTATTTCGTGAACAAGGTGTCCTTTTGCGCTTCCGCCTATCGCCGGATTGCACGACATTCTTCCAATTGCGTATTTGTCCATGGTTATTAGCGCAACAGACAACCCCATCCTGGCTGGCGCAACTGCCGCTTCAACCCCGGCATGTCCCCCGCCAAGGACTATAATATCAAATCTCTTCAAAATATCCTTTCCGTTTCACGTGAAACGCTATTTACCAATACAAAATTTTGCGAAAATATTATTGAGTATATCATCTGAGTTTACTACCCCGATTATTTCACTGAGACTGTCCAAAGCATTGTGTATATCAACTGAAATGTATTCCCCGGACAAATGCTCTTCAGATGTTTTTATGGCATCAATAAGAAAACATCTTGCTTTTTCCAAAGCTTTATAATGTCTTAAATTTGTGACAATAATAGAGTGCTCCGTATATATCCCATTAACAAAAACACGACCGATTATTGAAGAAAGAAGTAGCTCAACTCCCTCCCCGGTTATGGCAGAAATTCTTACTTCTGAATCAAGAGTATCCAAAGCAGGAATATCTATTTTATTTTGAACAGTTATAATCTTTTCCTTACCCTTTAACGCTGATAATTCATTATAAAGTTCATTGGAAAATCCAGTCTGGGAATCATACAAATAAATCACGATATCAGCGGCGAGAATTGATTTTCTGCTCCTGGAGACTCCTTCTTGTTCAATAATGTCGCCCGAATCTCTGATACCGGCAGTATCATAAACATTAAAAAGTATTCCCCCATACTGAAAATACTCGCGGATAACATCTCTTGTGGTTCCTGGTGTATCACTTACTATCGCCCGGGATTCTTTTAATATGTAATTAAGAAGCGAAGACTTTCCCACGTTCGGCTGTCCGGCAATAACAAGATTTACTCCCTCCCTGATTACTTTGCCGTATTGGTAAGAATTAAGCAATCTGTTTATTTCTTCAACAATTCCGTTTATATTATTTATCAATTGCTCTCTTGAAAGAAACTCAACGTCTTCTTCGGCAAAGTCAAGTTCAAGCTCGACTAAAGATGAAGATTGTATAAGCGAATTTCTGAGTTCGTTTATTTTATCTGATAATCGGCCATCAAACTGATTGCGGGCACCTCTAAGGGATATTTCAGTGCTTGACGAAATAATATCCGCCACTGCTTCTGCCTGCGATAAGTCCATGCGTCCGTTTAGGAATGCCCTTTTTGTAAATTCTCCGGGCAGGGCTAAACGTGCGCCGGCATCTATCAGCGCAGAAGTTATTTTTTGCACAATAAGCATACTTGCATGAGAACTTATCTCAACCGAATTTTCACCGGTATATGAATGTGGCTCACAAAAAACAGAAACCAGAACATCATCTATAGTGATGCTTTCCGAAACTATTCTTCCATAATGAATAGTGTGTGATTTAGACTCGGCAATTTTGGTTTTACCTGAGAACACCTTATCGGCTATCTCTAAGCTGTCTTTCCCGCTTATTCGAATGACCGATATAGCCCCACCCCCAGACCCTGTAGCAAGGGCACAGATAGTGTCGTTAATTAAATTCATAAACAGGGGAAATAAAAGAAAAATGATTATTTTAGGCGTTAAATATATCTAAAATGCTATAAAATAACAATTTATATTAATAAGGCAGATGCTTAATGTTTCACGTGAAACATTAAGCATCTGTTTAACTTCAAATGAATTTTAAATTCTAACTAATAGGAGTAAAAATGCTATTCATAATCTTTCTCATTGTTACAATAATATCCGGGTTCACATTTGTGGCCGCAAAGAAAAAACTTAGAAGGCAGGAGTCAAATATAGCCGGTCTTATTAGTCTTGTTGGCGCAATTGTTTTAGTTTTCCAGCTTTTTACAGTCGTTCCCGCCGGTACAGTCGGAGTAGTGGATTTTCTGGGTATGGTCAGCAACAATACACTTAAGGCGGGAGTTAATGTTGTTAACCCAATTGCTAATATTGTCAAATTCGATATCAAGACTCAGGAAATGAGAGAAACTATGACAGTGCCGTCGAAAGAAGGGCTGAGCGTCCAGCTTGAAATAAGCCTGCTTTATTCGCTCGATCCCGAGATGGCTTCCCAGATTTATAAAACTCTTGGACCTAATTACCGCGAGATAATTCTTGTTCCAAATTTTAGATCAGTAGTCCGCGGCGTAACAGCAAAATACGAAGCCAAAGCACTTTATACCGCTTCAAGAGAAAGGCTGGGTGGAGAGATACTGACCGAACTTGAAAACCTGGTAAGGCCGCGTGGAATTCTTATCGACAGGGCAGCGCTAAGGCAGATAATTCTGCCCGACCGGCTGACAAAATCGATAGAAGAAAAATTACAGGCAGAGCAGGAAAGCCAGAGGATGCAATTCGTTTTGAAGAAAGAAGAGCAGGAAGCAGAAAGAAAAAGAATTGAAGCAAAAGGAATTGCAGACTTTCAGGAAATCGTTTCGAAAGGTATCAGCAAACAATTGCTTGAATGGAAAGGCATCGAAGCAACTGAAAAACTTTCAAACTCACCGAATTCAAAGATTGTAATAATTGGTTCAGGGGAAAACGGGCTTCCGATAATACTCGGAGGAAATTAGTTTTTAGAAAGTTATTTTTGGTTATTTTTACTGTTTGCAAATTATTGTGAGAATTTATCCAATATGACTAAATATATCATTTTCTGGTGGGTGGCCATTTTAATTTTTACAGCAGCAAGTAGTATGCAGCGGTTTAGGTGGCTTGTTTTCTGGATATTGGCCTTTTTAATTACTGTGGGCTCAGCAGCCTTTCAGAGACTGACCGGGCCAACTTATCCGGTTTCAGGAAATGTAATTTTCAAAGACGCCCAGATAAAATTAAAACTTGAAAGATCACATCAGGGTTTTACAGACCAAAGGGTTAATATTATTTCTCCGGAAAAAGAAGTTGGCGGTTATCTCTTTTGGAAAAGATACAAAACCAATGATGAATTTACCAGGGAGTCTTTACAGAGAGCCGGCGATACTCTTTTTGCAATGATGCCGGCACAACCCCCAGCCGGCAAACTCGAGTACTTTATTCACCTCACTAAGGGGGAGGACATATACCCTTTTCCTGAAAACTCAAGAGTGGTGACAAGATTTACAGGTGAAGTGCCCCTATATATCCTTGTGTTGCATGTTATTGCAATGTTCACAGGCATGTTGCTGTCAACGCGAGCCGGATTGGAATACTGGGGTGATGCTGAAAAGATAAAAAAACTTATGAATCTAACTATTCTATTTATTGCTGTCGGCGGATTTATACTTGGCCCAATCATGCAAAAGTACGCATTCGGCGAGTATTGGACAGGTGTGCCTTTTGGTATCGATCTTACAGACAATAAAACCCTGATAGCAATGATATTCTGGGTTATTGCATACATTAAAAACCGAAAAAACAAACAAAACCATATTTATATATTAATTGCTTCAATTGTAACGTTGATAGTTTTTCTGATACCCCACAGTTTGCTTGGCTCAGAACTTGACTACAACAATTTAAATCAAAAATAATCAGGTATTAAGACATGAAAAAAACAATTTTATTTTTATCATTAATCATGCTTTTATGCTACTCGTCCGCTTATTCTCAGGATAGTCAGACATTCTTGTCCTTAAAACAGACAGGGGTCGAGGAATTCCTCCAAAAATATCCGGAATATGACGGTAGAGGTACTATCGTTTTTATCTTTGATACTGGTGTTGACATGGGAATCCCGGGATTAACAAAAACCAGTACAGGCGAAGTTAAAGTTATTGATGTTCAGGATTTCACCGGACAGGGAGACGTCAACTATACTCCGGCAGAAAAAGAAAATGAGGACGGAGTAGATATTTATTCAGCTAAAGAAGGTAAACTAAAAATTAAAGGAAAAGTTAACCGTCAATCTTCCGGGGATTATTATATCGGCTCGCTGAATGAGTCGATGTGGAAAAATTCCAGCTCAGGTGCTTCTGACATTAACAATAATGGTAAAGAAGATGAAGATTTTATTTTTATTGTTTTTCCAGTTGAAGAAAATGGAAAAACAATCTGGGTGATGTATCTGGATTCTGACGGAGACGGAAACCTCGACAATGAAAAAGAGATTAGAACATATAGGGACCAGAAAGAATCTGTCAGCATAGTTACCGGCGAAGGTCTTACTGCTCTTTTTATGGGCGTTAACTTTTTTCCCGGGGAGGACAAGGTCAATTTCCACTTCGACGACGGAGCACACGGAACACATTGTGCCGGTATAGCAGCCGGAAACAAAATTGGGGATACAAACCTTAATGGAGTTGCGCCTGGTGCATATGTTATCAGTTGTAAACTCGGCAATAATAATTACTCGGGTGGAGCAACAGTTACCGAGAGCATGAAAAAATGCTATGACTACGCTGACAGTCTCTCAAAAGTGCTTGAGATGCCATGTGTGATAAACATGAGTTTCGGTATTGGTTCTGAGATCGAAGGAATGGCGGTAATGGAGAAATATCTTGAGAAATTAGCAGCCGAAAACCCCTATCTGTATATATGTGTTTCAAACAGTAATGAAGGACCTGGAATTTCAACAACAGGATTACCATCCGGCGCAAAAAACGTTTTTTCGTCTGGCGCTGTCCTGACAAAAGAAGTTGGTGCCGATCTTTACGGTGCAACTTTGGAAAATGATATAATACTCTACTTCAGTTCAAGAGGCGGAGAATTAATGAAGCCGGATATTATCAGTCCGGGTGCCTGCACATCAACAGTTCCAAATTGGGGTAATTGGGATCGTTTTTGGGGAACCAGCATGGCGTCCCCATATTCAGCAGGCGTTATGTCACTGCTGCTTTCAGCCGCTAAGGCAAAATATCCGGATATTAAAATTCCCTCACAGGTTTTGTTTGCTATTGTGAAAGAAAGCGCAACAGTACTTCCTCAATATAAGACCATTGATCAGGGAGCGGGATATATCAATGTTGACAACGCCTTTACCCTGCTAGAAAAATATATTAAAAGCGGACAACTGAAAAATTTCGAGACTTACACAATCTCATCGCTTGCACCAAATATGCCCGGCGATAAGGCTCCTGCTTTATATCTTCGTGATGCCTCCTGGGTAACAGGTAATGAAACATTTACTTTCTCGGCAACCAGGGATAAATTTGGGAAAAACGACAAGTTTTACAGATCATACACCTTAAAATCAGAAGCAGACTGGTTAATTCCAATGCAGAAAAACACATATCTTAGGAATGATCAGCCAACAATGATAAATGTTAAACTTGATAAATCAAAAATGCAGCAGCCGGGACTATATAATGCCAAAATAAAGGCATATAGAACTGATTTTGCCATGCTGCCTGAATTTGAAGTCTGGGCAACAGCAGTAATCCCCTACGAATTTAACACCGGGAACAACTTTACTATATCAGGCGAAGGAGAACTTGCACCCGGAATGTTCGACAGATATTATTTTAAAGTTACTGAAGAAGTAAAGACTGTAAAGATTAGCATGAACTCTATTAAAGGGAAATATCAGTCAGCGAGATACATTCTACATGACCCGGATGGCAAAGAGGTTTCTGTTGGAAAAGTGCTTACGGTAACTAATGGCAAAGTTGAGAACAGGAATAATTCATACTATAATCTGGTCTCTGGAGTTTATGAACTGGTGGTTGAGGGGTATTATCAGGCGAAAAACAAATCGACATATGAAATTGAAATAATTGCAAATACGATGAGCTGGACTAAAACCGATAATCTATCAGCAGATCACAATCAAATATATCTGACAAATTCAGGAAAAGAGGTTAAAGCTTATAAAATGAGCGCTGAATTAACAGAGACCCGTACTTATTTGTATGAGGCAATCAAAGCAGGTGATACAAAAGAAATCAGTTTTGAAATGAAACCAGGCGATGGCGAGAAAACTTTCGAGTTGGGTCTTTCAAAGGAAGATTTTGGCAAATTAACAGACTTCGCATTTTTTATTCAGGATGAAAAGGGAAAAACTCTTGAATCATCAGGAATGTCATATATAAAAGGTGAAGTATCAATTAACCCGCCGAAAAAAGATTCTGCTGTTTATAAATTAGTAATGGTGCCTGCTTTTGCAGAAAATTCAGGTGAATTAGGCGTGCATATAACAGAAAAGAATAAACTTTCTTCCTCAAAGAACCTCAAAGTAACTTCGGGCGGAAAGTCTAATATTCAGTTATATCCAATGATCACTGAGGCGATACAGGTTGATTTCTCTAAGATTGATAACGTTGCATCAAAATTATACGGAAAAATATATTTGAAGAACAACAATGATGAAACAGAATTTGAAATACCAATATCCTACACAAAATAACGGAGTAATTAATGTCTGAAAATGAAATTCAGAAAATAGCAGGGTTACCTGATAACGCATATAGCGAATTACAGCCAGGTGAGGAATACCAGCCAGTGATGTCGCCGGTCGAGGATTACCCGGAGGTGAATGCCTGGTCAGTATTCTGGGGACTTCTCATGGCGGTACTTTTCTCTGCAGCCGCCGCCTATCTTGGTTTAAAAATCGGTCAGGTTTTTGAAGCCGCCATTCCAATTGCGATAATTGCTGTTGGTTTATCAGCTATTGCGAACAGATACAAACCACTTGGAGAAAATGTAATTATTCAGTCAATCGGATCCACATCAGGAGCCGTTGTAGCCGGCGCGATCTTCACAATTCCCGCGTTATATATACTGAATCTCCAGGTTGATTTTTACCAGGTATTTATGGCCTCTCTTCTTGGAGGATCACTCGGCATTTTATTTCTAATTCCCTTCAGGAAATACTTCGTTGCAGAAATGCATGGAAAATTTCCTTTTCCGGAAGCAACAGCAACAACTGAAGTACTGATAACCGGCGAAAAAGGCGGAAAACAGGCAGGTGTTCTGATTGTCAGCGGGCTTATCGGCGGATTCTACGATTTTATCATCGCTACATTCGGCTGGTGGGGCGAAGTTTTCACAACCCGTGTCTTTGAAATCGGAAATACACTTGCAGATAAATTTAAAATAGTATTTAAGTTAAATGTTGGCGCTGCAGTAATGGGGCTTGGTTATATTGTCGGCTTAAAATACGCAGCGATTATTGCCGCCGGTTCCTTTGTTTCATGGTTCGTGATAATACCAATATTTTCTTTTCTTGGAGGGTTTATTACTGCCGCACCGGCTCAGGATATTCCGATGATCATTAATATGAGCGCTGAACAGATATTCTCGAAATATGTCAGACATATAGGAATCGGGGGTATCGCTATGGCGGGATTAATAGGGATCATTCGTTCTTCCGGCATAATTAAATCAGCAATTTCACTTGGTGTAACCGAAATTCTCCATGGACACAAAGCTAATGGCAAAAAACTGCGGACTCAAACCGATCTGCCAATGGGAATAATAGCTGCAGGAATAGTATTAACAGCTATCGTGATTTTTGTTTTCTTTTATATGGGTGTTGTTCATAATCTTACACATGCCCTGGTAGGGCTTGCCATAGTTATGATAATTGCATTCCTTTTCACAACCGTAGCAGCAAATGCAATAGCAATTGTAGGTACAAACCCGGTTTCTGGGATGACGCTTATGACGCTTATTCTTTCGTCAATTGTACTTGTTTCAGTGGGCCTCTCAGGAACAGCCGGAATGGTTTCTGCCCTCATAATTGGCGGCGTGGTTTGTACCGCTCTTTCGGTGGCAGGTGCTTTTATAACTGATTTGAAGATAGGTTACTGGCTTGGCTCATCTCCATATAAACAGGAAAGATGGAAATTTCTTGGAACATTCGTATCGGCAGGAACAGTTGCCTGGGTAATATTAATACTTAATGAGACATATGGCTTTACAGGCGAGGGAGCATTGGTGGCACCACAGGCTAATGCCATGGCGGCTGTAATTCAGCCCTTGATGGATAATCAGCCTGCCCCCTGGATGCTTTATGTGGCCGGTGCGTTTATGGCTCTTATCCTCACAATGATAAAAGTTCCCGCACTGGCGTTTGCTCTTGGTATGTACATTCCGCTCGAACTGAATACTCCAATACTTGCAGGCGGACTCATAGCTTATTACGTCTCATCACGAAGTAAAGACGAAGAATTAAATAAGGCGAGAAGAGAGCGCGGAACACTTATTGCCTCCGGATTTATTGCCGGTGGAGCTCTAATGGGTGTTATCAGTGCTATGCTTCGCTATTTTGAATTCAACTGGGTGAACGCAGAATGGTTCGAATCCCACTCTGCCGAAATGCTTGCCCTCGTTATGTTCGTACTGATTAGTGTGTATATGATCTGGGATTCACTCAGAGCAAAAAAAGAAGACTAATTATAAATTTCTTACCTAAAGCCGGTTAAATGTTTTTAGCCGGCTTTATTCTTTTTAAAGAATAATTTTTGATGACCAGATACTGCAATCTATCTAATGAATTGGTTTTTAAATTCAGACTCGGGTGTATATTAAAAGTTAGTTGAAAAATAAAAAAGAGACTCCCTAAAAAGTGTTAGATTTAATCAACGCAAATCAAATAAAACAAAAGGAGTCTCTAAAATGAAAGATATGAAAATTAACAGAGAAAATCTCGAATGGTATAAAAGTCAGCCGATAGAAACACAGCTTGAGTTGTTCAGTCATTATGTAAATATAGCAAAAATACTGGCAA
>Ga0172369_10002203_pt1 | contig 27172 bp, 23 predicted proteins | sample LakKiv25m_FD_114539 | JGI IMG/M metagenome (GOLD analysis project Ga0172369, IMG submission 114539) | Freshwater microbial communities from Kabuno Bay, South-Kivu, Congo - kab_022012_11.25m | ecosystem: Environmental > Aquatic > Freshwater > Lake | place: Democratic Republic of the Congo...
AGTAAGTTATTTTCCAAAAAGAGTAAACTGGCCTCAACAGATAAAAGTTTCTTTAATCTTCCCGAACAATTGAAAAAATACTTTGATGGTGAATTAAAAGCATTCAAAGTTCCGCTTGATATTCAGGGGACAACATTTCAACTGCAAGTATGGAACGAGCTACTTAAAATTCCTTACGGAGAAGTTGTTGCGTACAAAACTATCGCAAAGAAAATAAAAAATGAAAAAAGTTTTCGAGCGGTTGGCAATGCTGTTGGCGCTAATCCGGTTCCCATCGTCATTCCATGCCATCGTGTTATCAAAATGTCTGGGGAGCTCGGCGGTTTTTCCGGAGGTGGACCAAAAGTTAAGGAAAAACTTCTTGAGCTTGAAGGCTGTTTAAGCCTTGAATTGTTTTAATTTTCTCATCATTAATTTTTCCCGGTGCACATAGGGGACAGATGAAGTTTCCATTACTCCAAAATAAATTTCCATCACTTCTTATTCTTCTTCTCATTGCGGTGCAGCTTATTCAACCAACGCATGCGCAAAAATTAAAATTTCAACGAATAGGGATTGAGCAGGGGCTTTCACAGTCTTCCGCTATGAATTTTCTTCAAGACAGCAGAGGATTTTTGTGGGTTGGAACCTGGGACGGTCTTAATCGATATGACGGTTACTCATTCGTTCAATTTAGAAATGATCCGCTTGATAGTACATCACTTTCCGGAAACAGCATCAACGCATTATTTGAAGATAGGGACGGAAATATCTGGGTGGGAACCGCAACGGATGGCGTCTGCTATTATGATAGAAAGACAGAAAAATTTCAGCGAATCAAGTATGACAACTCAAAACAGAATTTGAGTGGTAATCACAGTATTTATCACATCGTTCAAGCAAACGACGGAGTAATTTGGATTGAGGGCGACGTTGGACTGCAACGGGTGAATATGAAATACAAAAGAATGGAACTGGTAATTCCCGGTACAGCCTTGGGGCTGAATTCCTGCGGAGTTGATGCAGAGAAAAACCTCCTTTTTCTTATCCTCAGTGAATTAAAAATTTTGTCTCCAAACGGCAGTATCAGGTCCTATCCATTTTCAGTAAAAAAATACGATGGGCGAGTCGGTGTTTATCCGAGTTCAATTTATATCGACAAAAACAATAGAATTTGGATTTTAACAATTGGCGGAGGTGTGCTTGAGTTTGACAGAATGAAAAAAGAGTTTGTCGGTAGATTTCGAGAATCAAAGTCTTTTAACGGATTATCAAGTAACAATATTAGCTCAATGCTTATTGACTCCCGCGGAACAATGTGGATTGGTACCGACAAAGGTTTAAATAAAGGGATAAATGATTCTAAAACGGGACAGATAATCGGCTTTGAAAAAATATATTCGAATCCGGACGAAGAAACCAGCCTGAGCAGCAATTCAATTTTCAAAATTTACGAAGACCGCTCCGGTATTCTGTGGATTGGAACGAATGTTGGCATTTGCAAACTTGTTCCTGAACGCAAAAAATTTATCAATATAGCAGAAGAACTTCAAGCCACAGTAAATTTCAATACTATTTATCCTACGGCGATCAGAGAAGAGAACGGGAACGTTTGGATCGGGACAATGAAAAACCTCTTTCGATGTGAACGAAAAAGTAAAACATGGAAGGAATTTTCAAATGCGAATTCCGGACTTTCTGCCGAGGGCGTGTTTGCGTTCTGTGTTGATCATAAAAAACGGATGTGGGTTGGAACCCGTTTAGGTTTGAATCTTTATAACCCTTCCACACAAAAATTCTCTCCTATCTTTTTTGAAAAAGGAACCTATGCGTACTCGGTAAAAAATAAAATTTATGCTGTAGATGAGGATCACTACGGCAATCTTTGGCTGGGTACCGAAAGCGGTTTGGTCAAATTTAATTACGACACGAAAGAGTATCGCCGCATCTATTTTGATTCGTCGGTATACGGAAAACCGTTGTGTCACGTCTTATCGCTTTACGCTGATAAGGACACGCTTTGGGTTGGAATGAACAATCAGGGAATTGTAAAATACAATATTCGGACTTCTCAAAAAGTTCGATTTAAATCTGAAGCAGGAAGATCTTCGGCATTAAGCAGCAATAAGATTTTATGTATCACAAAAGATTCTCACGGGTCACTTTGGTTTGGAACATTGGGAGGGGGAATCAACAAATTGGTTGATGAACAGAATGGCGGGACGTTCGTCTCATATCAAAAGAAAAATGGTTTGCCGAATGATTATGTGTACGGAATTTTAGAAGATGAAAACGGAAATCTCTGGCTTTCTACCAATTACGGTATTTCGAAATTCAATCCAGATACAAAAAAAATCAGAAATTTTTCAATGCTGGATGGACTACCGGCAAACGAGTATAATCAGTCTTCCTACTATAAAGCAAAGAACGGGAAACTGTTTTTTGGTGGAATAGGGGGCATCGTTGAATTCTTTCCGTCTCAAATAGAGGATAATCCGATACCTCCCCAAATCGCCGTAACTGAATTTAAAATTTTTAATCAAGCGAATAATGAAAAACTGACTGAAAAGGTTATTCATCTTGCCTACAATCAAAATTTCTTTTCATTTGAATTTACCTCGCTAAGTTTTGAAACACCTGAGAATAATCAATACGCATATAAGCTGGATGGGGCTCAAAAGGATTGGACGTATTCGGGAACGAGGCGCTTTGCAAGTTTCACCAATATCGATCCCGGCGAATATACGTTTAGAGTTAAAGGAACAAATAACGACGGCGGTTGGAATACAACGGGAGCTTCAATAAAAATTATTATCTCGCCGCCATGGTGGGGTACAGTCTGGTTCCGCATGCTTTTGATTTTTGGTTTTACGGGAAGTATTTCCGGCGGTGCATGGTTCGCTTCAAGAAAAAAATTGCAGCGGAAGATTGACGAACTTGAAAAACAAAAAATGATTCTTGAAGAGCGGCAGCGTACACGCGATAGAATTGCGAAAGATTTACACGACGATCTTGCCGCTACTGTCGGTAGTGCGGGACTCTTTCTTGAGACAGCGAAGAAAAAGATGGTCGAGAATTCCGAACAAACGAAAAACTATTTGGAAAAAACCGGTTCACTTTTATCCGAAGCGGAAGAAGCCATAAGCGATATTGTCTGGTCGGTTTCACCCAAGAATGATACCATGCAAAGTCTTGTTACCCGCATCAGACTTACAACAGCGGAATTATGCGAGGCTCAAGGTATTGAAAATGAAATTCAAATTCTTGGAGACGTGGCGGCTCTTCCGCTTCACGATGATGTTCGACGCAGTTTCTTTTTAATTTATAAAGAAGCCGTAAACAATGCACTGAAACACGCTTCGGCAAAAAAAATCAAAGTCAAATTCGGAATAGAAAGTAATTCTCTTCGACTTGAAGTTACCGACGACGGAAACGGATTTCAGATGAAGGCTACTGTGCCTCTAAAAGGAGGAAATGGAATCGAAAATATTCTGAAAAGAGCGAAAGAAATTGGCGCCGAAGTAAGTATTACCTCAGAACCCGGAAAAGGAACCAGCATTCAATTGGTAAAACAAATAACACAATTGAGTTATTGATTCCCGGTGTCTGAATAAAGAATTTATTCCCATGGAAAAAAAGAAAAATATCCGCGTAACCCTCGTTGAAGACCATGCCGATTTTCGCGAAGGACTCACCCAGTTGATTGCAACTGCCGAAGGTTTTACCTGCGTAGGTGTGTTTGGTTCGGCAGAAGATGCTCTTGAACAATTTCCGCAGAGTGATGTTGTTCTGCTGGATATTCATCTTCCCGGAAAATCCGGGATTGAAAGTATCCAGGCGATTAAGAAAGTTTGTCCATCTGCGCAAATTGTGATGATGACAGTTTTTGACGACGACGATAATATTTTTAACGCTATACTTTCCGGTGCCGATGGGTATCTCCTCAAAAAAACTCCGCCTGCAAAAATTCTTACCGCACTTGAAGATGCCGCCACTGGCGGTTCAAGCATGACTCCGTTTGTTGCGCGGCGAGTCCTTGAGGCGTACAAATCACGCGCTGATAAAAAGGAAGAATCCTCCGACGCTCTTTCCAACCGCGAACAAGAAGTGTTGAAATTTTTAGTACAGGGATTCAACTACAAACAAATTGCCGAACAGCTTTTTATTTCCCCCGAGACAGTCCGCAATCACATCCGCAACACTTACGAAAAACTTCATGTTCATTCACGCAGTGAGGCGGTTGCAAAAGCGATAAAACAAGGATTGGTTAAGTAATCACCATTTTCGTTCGCATTTCTGCTTCATCTTAAAAAAAATCTCCGGTTTTTCATATTCATGTTTGACTGTTTCAAAAATTTTTTGTAATTAAAAAACATAAAAATTTGACGTTTGGCAAGAGTCGAGTTTTTATCCCTCATTCCAGTTAAGAAGGCGTTCTTGTAGTCATTACAAAGAAAGGGAACAGGATGATTTCTATAGTGGCAGGACTTGCTGCAGGGTCTCTTCATGTGTTCGCCGGGCCGGATCATTTGGCGGCGGTTTCTCCGTTGGCAATTGAAAATAATAAATCTGCCGGTTCGTTGGGGTTGCAATGGGGATTGGGACACACAAGTGGTGTTATTCTTCTCGGCGGTATTGCGCTGCTTTTCCGGGAGATGATTTCGCTTCACGCAATTTCCGGTTACAGTGAAAAACTCGTCGGCATTATTTTGATTGCTATCGGTTTATGGGGAATAAAAAAAGCCGTAACAAAAAATATTCATTCGCATACTCACGACCATCAACATATTGAACACACGCATTTTCATTTTCATGAGCATACACACACATTAGAAACCACCAAACCTCACAACCATTTCCACGCTGCTTTTGGCGTTGGTATTATGCACGGACTCGCCGGCACGTCACACATTTTCGGAATTCTTCCGGCACTCGCGTTCTCTTCCCGCACAGACGCTATAATGTATTTGCTTGCGTTTGGTGTCGGAACCATTTTGGCCATGGTGGCTTTTTCTTCCGTACTTGGTTTTCTTTCGCAGAAATTGGAATTGCGGGGAACAGAAATTTATAAGAAACTTCTCCTCGGCTTTAGTACGGTTTCGCTGGTAATTGGCATTTATTGGATTTTGATGTAAGAGTTATCAACCATGCATGAACTTTCACTTGCTCAAGAAATAATTTCCATCGTTGAACAATATTATACCGACGACGCTTCCGAACATGTTACTTCAATTAAAGTGAAGATTGGAAAGCTTCAAAATGTTTTGCCCGATTCGCTTGAATTTTGTTTTCAAGCGCTCATTCAAAACAGCAAGCTAGCAAATGCAAAAATGGTCATTGAAAACATTCAGATTACCGTGGCGTGTAACGATTGTGGGAACACTTCCGAGCAAGAAGGATTTGTGTTTGTCTGTTCAACATGCGGAAGTTCATCCGTAAAAATTGTTACCGGAAATGAATTGTATGTTTCGGAAATTGAATTTGAAGATAACCCAATAAAAGAAAAGGTGACGACTTGACACTTATTACAGTCGAACGAAAAGTTCTTGAAAAAAATGATGTGGTCGCAAACGATATTCGATCGAAATTAAAAGAACATAATATTTTTTCATTCAATCTTTTAAGTTCTCCCGGTTCCGGCAAAACGAGTCTGGTAGAGCGGACAATTGCTTTCTTGAAAGATAAAATTGCAATTGCGGTGATTGAAGGAGACGTGCAGACCGATTTGGATGCTCGGCGGATTGATGTGCTCGGAGTTCCGGTTGCGCAAATAGTTACCAACGGCGGCTGCCATCTTGATGCCGGGCTGGTGCGTGATGCTCTCACCAAAATTGATTATGAAAATTTAAAAGTTCTCATTATCGAAAATGTAGGCAATCTTGTTTGTCCCGCCGGGTACGATTTAGGTGAAGATGTAAAAGTTGTTTTGCTAAGCACCACGGAAGGTGATGATAAACCGCTGAAATATCCGGCAATGTTCCGCAATGCATCGGTACTTATTATTAACAAAATTGATTTACTGCCGTATGTAAAATGTTCGGTTGAAAAAATAAAAGAAAACGCGCTGGCAATTAATCCCGCCTTGAAAATTTTTGAAACATCGTGCACTACGGATGCCGGAATTGAATCTTGGTGTAATTGGATTTTAGAACGAGCAGCAAAATAAATGAGCGAACGGCTTTCTCTCGTTCTACGCGGAGCGGTGCAGGGAATTGGGTTCCGCCCCTTTATTTACAGGCTCGCAGTAAGTCTTGACGTAAAGGGATTTGTGCTCAATTCTCCTTCCGGTGTGTTTATCGAAGCGGAACAGACGAAACCGGTATTGAATGATTTTCTTTTGAGGATTGAAAAAGAAAAACCGAAACACGCCATTATTCAAAGCATGGAGTTTTCTTTTCTCGATACGATTGGCTATAAGAAGTTCGAAATTCGTGAGAGCAAACAAAACGGAGTGTTGTCCGCTTTTATCATGCCGGATATTGCCCTCTGCGACGATTGCTTGAAGGAAATGCTTGATGCGAAAGACCGGAGATATCTCTATCCGTTTATTAATTGCACAAACTGCGGACCCCGTTTTTCGATTATTGAATCTTTGCCCTACGATCGTCCGAACACCTCAATGAAGATATTTGAAATGTGTGATGACTGTAAAGGAGAATATGAAAATCCGGTGGATCGGCGCTTTCATGCGCAGCCAATTGCTTGTCCGGTTTGCGGACCTCAATTGTTATTGGCTGACGGAAATGGAAATTCAATAGCGGAAAAGCATAACGCATTATTGCTTGCAGTTGAAAAAATTAATGAAGGAAAAATTATTGCGTTAAAAGGAATTGGTGGGTATCAGCTTATCTGTAGAGCGGATGATGAAAAAGCTATTTCTCTTTTGCGAAAAAGAAAAAACCGGAACGCAAAACCTTTTGCGGTGATGATGAGGGATTTGGAGTCGGTAAAAAAAGTCTGCGAAGTTAATGCATTCGAAGAGCTTCTGCTTTCCTCACCGGAATCACCCATCGTCCTGCTGAAGAAAAAAAATATTTCCGGTTCAGGAATTATTCACGAGTCCGCTGCACCGGGAAATCCAATGCTCGGCGTCATGCTTCCCTATACTCCGCTGCATCATCTTTTGATGCATGAATTGAACATTCCGGTAATCGCCACAAGTGGAAATCTTTCTGAAGAGCCTATAGCAATTGCCGACGACGAGGCATTGCTGCGGTTACACGGTATCGCTGATTACTTTTTAATGCACAACCGGAATATTGTCCGCCATGTTGATGATTCGATTGTGAGAGTAATGTTGGACCGTGAAATGGTAATGCGAAGAGCCCGTGGATATGCACCCCTTCCGGTTCAACTTTCAACTTCGGATGATGATACTTCTTTTCTCGCTGTCGGCGGACATTTGAAAAACACGGTTGCGCTTTCCTCCGGCAAAAATATTTTTCTTAGTCAGCACATCGGCGACCTATCAACACAAGAAGCCTTCAACGCGTTTCAACAGGTGGTGCAAGATTTCTCAAAGCTGTACGAAGCAAAACATATTACTGTTACCGCCGATTTACATCCGGATTATCTTTCAACAAAATTTTCGAAAGAACATTTTTCCGATATTGCTTTTGTGCAGCATCATCAAGCACATGTAGCTTCCTGCTATGCGGAAAATCAGATTGAAGGCTCCGTGCTTGGTGTTGCGTGGGACGGGACAGGCTTTGGAACCGACGGCACTATTTGGGGAGGCGAGTTTTTTATTTTTAATGGAACTGAATTCACTCACGCTGCGCAGTTTAAAAAGTTCCGGCTTCCCGGAGGCGACCTTGCAATAAAAGAACCAAAACGCTCTGCAGCCGGACTTCATTTTGAAATTTTTGGGGAGGAAAGTTTTCATAAAAATGATTTACTCAAACTGTCGGACCAGGAAAAGAAAACATTTCTTTTAATGCTTCAAAAGAACATCAACTCACCGCTTACTTCAAGTGTGGGAAGAATTTATGATGCGGTGGCTTCGCTTCTCGATTTGCAACAAGTTTCTTCATTTGAAGGAGAAGCGGCGATGAAATTAGAGTTTGTCGCTGATGCCACTCTCTCCGGTTCATACCCTTTTAAGTTGAATGGGAGCAGTCCAACGGTGATTGATTATCACCCCATGATAAAAGAGATGATTAGCGACATTCAAAAAAATATTTCGGTGGAGGTAGTATCCGCAAAATTTCATAACACCTTAGCCGAAATTATCTCTGCCATGGCGGAAAAATTTTGTGAGGAAAAAGTTGTTCTCAGCGGCGGAGTATTTCAAAATGCTTTTCTGTTGCAGCGCACGGTAGAGCGGCTTCGTGATAAGCATTTTAAACCCTATTGGCATCAAAGAATTCCGACGAATGACGGCGGTATAAGTCTTGGACAAATTGCAATCACCATGAACCGGAAAAAAACTGTTCCGGAAACAATGCGTATGTAAGGAGAAAACGGTATGTGTTTATCAATTCCCGGCAAAGTTATTTCAATCGATGAAACAAATCCGGAGTTACGAATGGGAAAAGTGAGTTTTAGCGGAGTGACAAAAGAGATTTGTCTTCAGTGGGTTCCCGATGTGCAAGTTGGCGAATACGTTCTTGCTCATGTTGGTTTTGCGTTGAGTAAGATTGATGAAAAAGACGCGCACGAAACATTAGCCATTTTAAAAGAGATGGGAGATTTGGAAGAGCCGAATGAAATATCTTGACGAATTCAGAAATGCCGAGCTGACGAAAAATCTTTCTGAAAAGATAAAACATACCGTTACTCGTCCCTGGACAATTATGGAAATCTGCGGCGGGCAAACGCATTCAATTCTAAAGTACGGAATTGAAGACTTGCTTCCCAAAGAAATTACGCTTGTGCATGGTCCCGGCTGCCCGGTTTGTGTAACTCCTCTTGAGATGATTGACAAAGCAGTCTCAATTGCTTCTCGAGAAAATATTATTTTTACTTCATTCGGTGATATGGTTCGTGTTCCCGGTTCTAAGTACGATTTGCTTGCGGTAAAAGCGAACGGATATGATGTGCGCATGGTCTATTCTCCTCTTGATGCCGTTGCTCTTGCTGAAAAAAATAGAGAGAAACAAGTTGTCTTTTTTGCGGTTGGATTTGAAACCACAGCACCGCCGAATGCCATGGCGGTTGTTGAAGCCAAACGGCGTGGACTGAAAAATTTTTCGATTCTTTGTTCGCATGTGCTTGTGCCTCCCGCAATTGAAGCGCTTCTTTCAAATCCCAATTCAAAGATTGAAGCTTTTTTGGCTGCCGGACACGTTTGCACGGTGATGGGTTATGAAGAATATATTCCGCTCTCCGAAAAATTTAACATCCCGATAATAATTACAGGATTTGAGCCGGTGGATATTCTTCTCGGAATTTATTCTGCAGTGAAACAACTTGAAGCACAGAAACATGAAGTTGAAAATCAATACAGCCGTGTAGTGCTGAAAGAAGGAAATAAACATGCGCGTGCACTTCTTTCCGAAGTGTTTGAAGTTGTTGATAGGCCTTGGCGCGGTGTCGGAGTTATTCCTCAAAGCGGATTCAGATTGAAAGAATCGTATGCGGAGTTTGACGCCGAGAAAAAATTTGACGTCGGTTCCATTGCAACACAAGAATCTCCGCTTTGTATTGCCGGGGAAGTTTTACAGGGATTAAAAAAGCCATTTGAATGTCCCGCTTTCAAAACAAGTTGTACCCCCGAACATCCCCTTGGCGCTCCAATGGTTTCCTCCGAAGGAGCTTGTGCGGCCTATTTCCATTATAAGAAAGTAATTTAAGTGATGATTGAAAATTTTTCGTTGAATTGCCCTCTTCCTCTTTCAGATTATGAAAAAGTTTTGCTTGCGCACGGCGGCGGCGGAACACTATCGCATCAACTGATTCAGAAAATGTTTTTTAGTCAGTTTGATAATCCGTTATTAAACAGTGAGCACGACGGCGCTATCTTTGAATTAAACGGAACCAAATTTGCTTTTTCAACAGACTCGTACGTCGTACAGCCGATTTTTTTCCCCGGCGGGAATATCGGAGGGCTGGCAGTAAACGGAACGGTAAATGATCTTTCAATGTGTGGTGCAAAACCACTGTTTATCTCGTGCGGATTTATCATTGAAGAGGGATTTCCGATGACCGATTTGTGGAAAGTTGTTCTTTCGATGAAATCTGCCGCCGAAAAAGCCGGTGTGCAAATTGTAACCGGCGACACTAAAGTTGTTGATAAAGGGAAAGGGGATAAAATTTTTATCAATACTTCAGGAATCGGAGTGATTCATGAAGGCGTTTCAATTTCTCCTCTGAATTGTAAGCCCGGCGATGCGATTCTTCTTAACGGAAATATTGCCGATCACGGAATTGCGATTATGTCTGCCCGTGAAAATCTTTCCTTCGAAACAACCATCCAAAGTGATTGCGCGCCGCTGAACGCGTTGGTAGAATCGATGGTTTCCGTTTCGAAAAATATTCATGTTTTACGCGACCCGACTCGCGGTGGTATTGCGAGCGCTTTGAACGAGATTGCGCAAAAAGCCAATGTTGGAATACTGATTGAGGAAGAAAAAATTCCTATTCGTGAAGAAGTAAAAGGCGCTTGTGAGTTACTCGGATTAGACCCTCTCTATATCGCAAACGAAGGAAAACTTCTTGCGATAGTTAAGGCGAATGATGCGGAAAAAATTTTAAATGAGATGCGAAAGCATCCTTTGGGAAAAGAATCTTCTCTCATCGGCTACGTAACTGAAGAAAATAAACAAAGTGTTATTATGAAAACTTCCATCGGAAGCAAACGAATTGTTGATATGCTTTCCGGTGAGCAATTACCAAGAATATGTTGATGCCATGCAAGCAAAACCGATAACCATAATTTCGCAAAATGAAAGAATGAGAAATATTCTTTCCGGACTTGATCATATCGTTTCATCAGATAGTTCTATTTTGTTGATAGGAGAAACGGGAGTCGGAAAAGAATTGTTCGCGGAATATATCCATCGCACAAGTCCGCGCCACACGCAGCCATTTATTAAAGTCGGGCTTTCGGCACTTCCTGCGGAACTGCTGGAAAGCGAACTATTCGGACACGAAAAAGGAGCATTCACCAGTGCCGGTACTGAGAAGAAGGGATTATTTGAACTTGCGGACGGCGGCTCAATTTTTTTAGACGACATCGATGATTTTCCTTATCAACTGCAGTCAAAGCTGCTGCGTGTTCTTGAATCAAGAGAATTAATGCGTATCGGCGGACAGACTTCCATCCCAATAAATGTGCGGTTGATAACCGCGTCAAAAAATAATTTGCATGAGCTTGTTGAAAAAGGAATTTTCCGTGCTGATCTTTACTACCGTATAAATGTTGTTCCCGTTGAAATACCACCGTTGCGGGAACGGAGCGAAGATATTCCACTTCTTACCGACTATTATCTTAAAAAATTTCAATCTGAAAAACAGATTGTCATTCAGCAGGATGCTTTGCGCAAACTTGTCCTTTATTCATGGCCGGGAAACGTCCGAGAGTTGCGGAATGTAATGCAACGAATAGCGCTGTTTGTGTCAGATACCATCAAAGTAGTTGATCTTCCCGCCGAAATAAGAAATGATCATCCGATGCAATCACTTTCAAAAGCCTGCCACCGATGTTTAACTTCGGAAGAAATGACGTTCGAAGAAGTTGTTGCTTGCTTGGAAAAAAATCTGATTGAGCAAAGCTTAAAAGAAACCGAAGGGAATAAAACACAAGCCGCAAAACTTTTGAAAATGAATTTTTCAACCTTCAGAGATAAACTGAAAAAGTACGAAATCGAATAATATTTTCGTTTCCGGGAATGCGGGAATCAGCACCCTGAACAACGGAAATCCACACCATAAATTCTCAAATCTTTTATTTTGAAGCAGAAAGCCAATTTTTGCCGGGGCATATTAATTGCTATTTATTAAGGACAAAAATAGTTAAAGAATTTGCATTCAACTAAAACAATACTATTAGATGGCGAGATTGTCGAAATCATTGAAGAGGGCGGTAATCAAAAAGCTAAAATTCTTACCAACCCACAGTATATCGAAGTTATTCTTGAAACGCATAATGATATTCATCTCGGTGAAAAAGTCACCATTGAATCGGAAGTTACCATTAAAAAGATCACCCCGGTTCTTGTTTAGCCTATGAAACAAATTAACTAAATATTAATCATCAAAAGAGGACACAATGGACGAACAACCCTTAACCTATTATGATCAGATGCAGAAAGCCGGCTACTCCCGCCGCGACTTTCTGAAGTTCTGCAGCTGGATGACCGCTTTAATCGGTGTTGAAGCAAGCGGTTTAAGTAAAGTTATTTACGCAATGGAAACAAAGAAAAGAATTCCTGTCGTTTGGTTCCATTTTCAAGAATGCACTTGCTGTAGTGAATCTTTCATCCGTTCATCTCACCCGATAGTTGCGGATATTATTTTAGATAAAATTTCACTCGACTACACACAAACACTTCAGGCTGCTGCCGGAAAACAAGCCGAAGCTTCGCTGCATGATGTAATGAAGAATTATAAAGGCGAATACCTGATGCTTGTTGAAGGCGCTATTCCTACAAATGACAACGGCGTCTACTGCTGCATTGCGGGACGAACTGCCGAAGATATTGTAAAAGAAGCCGCCGAGAACGCAAAGGCGATTGTGGCGTGGGGAAGCTGTGCTTCAAACGGTTGTATTCAAGCTTCAAAGCCAAATCCGACCGGAGCGAAACCTGTTCATAAAGTTGTAAGCGGAAAACCAATCATCAATGTTCCCGGCTGTCCTCCAATTGGCGAAGTAATGGCGGGAGTAATTGTTCATTTATTGGCGTTCGACCGTATTCCTCAACTTGATGGTTTAGGAAGACCAAAAGCATTTTACTCACGTCGGGTTCACGATACATGCTACCGACGTCCTAATTACGATGCCGGATTATTTGTTGAAACATTTGATGACGAGAACGCGAAGCGCGGCTATTGTCTCTACAAGATGGGCTGCCGCGGACCGGTAACCTACAACGCTTGCGCCGTTAATAAATGGAATAATGGTGTCAGTTATCCTATTCAATCTGGGCACGGCTGCATCGGTTGCAGTGAAGAGAATTTCTGGGACAACGGTCCTTTCTATCAGCACCTTGCGTCGTTCCCTGGATTTGGAATTGAAACAACCGCAGATACCATCGGCGTTGCCGTTGGTGCGGCTACAGCAATTGGAATTGCGGCTCACGCAGTTACAACAAATATCAAGAAACGAAAACTTATTGCCGAAGAAATTAATCAAAGCGATACGGGTTCAACTGAAGAGAAAGGAGAAGAATAATCATGGCGAATAGAATAGTTGTTGATCCTGTAACAAGGATTGAAGGTCACCTCCGTGTTGAAGTTGAAATCAAAGACGGCAAGGTCGTTGACGCGTATAGCTCCGGAACGATGGTTCGCGGATTCGAATTAATTTTGAAGGGAAGAGATCCCCGAGACGCATGGGCATTTACCGAAAGAGCATGCGGTGTTTGTACAACAGTACATGCGCTTGCTTCTGTCCGTACAGTCGAAGATGCGCTTGGTATACAAGTTCCCCCAAACGCTGAACTGGTGAGAAACCTGATGTTCTGTGCTCAGTATATGCAAGATCATGTCGTACATTTTTATCATTTACACGCACTCGATTGGGTTGATGTTGTAAGCGCGCTAAAAGCCGATCCAAAAAAAACTTCTGAGTTAGCTCAAAGCATTTCAAGCTACCCGAAAAGTTCAACCGGATATTTTTCAGACTTGCAAAAGAGACTTGCCGGGTTTGTCAATAGCGGACAGCTCGGAATATTTGCAAACGGTTATTGGGGACACTCAGCGTTCAAACTTCCTCCTGAAGCTAATTTGATGGGCGTTGCTCACTATCTCGAAGCACTTGAATGGCAAAAAGAAATGGTAAAAGTTCATACCATTTTCGGCGGCAAGAATCCTCATCCAAACTACTTAGTTGGCGGTGTTCCCTGCTCGGTGAACATTGATGAAGTGAATGCGTTAAATGCCGAACGGCTCGCGTATGTCGGCTCGCTCTTTGAACAAGGGAAACAATTTATCGAACAAGTGTACATTCCCGACCTTCTAGCGGTTGCTTCATTCTACAAAGATTGGGGCGCAATCGGTGGTGGATTGCCAAACTATTTAGCTTATGGTGATCTTCCGGTAAACGGATATGCTGATGTCGATAAATTTAAATTCCCGCGCGGTGCAATACTTAACCGTGATTTGAGTAAAGTCCATGAAGTTAACGGAAAAGATCCCCAGCAAGTGCAAGAATATATTGCTCACTCATGGTATGAATATTCTGACGGTGATACCACAGGAAAACATCCGTGGGCCGGAGAAACAAAATTAAATTATACAGGGCCAAAACCTCCGTACGATTACCTCAATGTAAATGAAAAATACAGTTGGTTAAAAACTCCCCGTTGGAACGGAAACGCGATGGAAGTTGGTCCGCTTGCTCGTTTACTTGTGGCGTATGCTTCAGGAAGAAAAGAAGTTCAAGAACTTGTGAACGGCACATTGAAAAAATTGGATGTTCCGGTCGCGGCTCTTTTCTCCACCTTAGGAAGAACAGCGGCGCGTGGTTTGGAAACTGTTCTTATTGCCGGATGGGCGAAAGAATTTTACGATCAACTTCTTTCAAACATTAAGAACGGCGATTCAAGAATGTTCAATAACGAAAAGTGGGATCCTTCAACATGGCCGAATGAAGCGAAAGGTGTCGGCATGACGGAAGCTCCTCGCGGCGCACTTGCTCATTGGATTGTTATCAAGAATCAAAAAATCGATAACTACCAACTTGTTGTTCCGAGTACATGGAATGCTTCTCCGCGTGATGCTAAAGGACAAATGTCGGCATACGAATCAGCGCTTATCGGAACGCCGGTAAAGAATCCGGAACAACCGCTTGAAATTCTAAGAACAATCCATTCGTTTGATCCTTGTATTGCATGCGCTGTTCATCTTTATGATGAAAAGGGAACGTACGTGCATCAAGTGCAAACATTTTAGGAGACAACAATGGAAAATATATCAATTAGAAGAGTGTATGTATGGCAAACGCCGGTACGTTTTTATCATTGGTTAAACGCCATCTGCGTTGTCATTCTCTCAATTACCGGATATTTGATTGGAAGCCCGCCTGCAATACAAAGTGGCTCGGAAGCGTCATTCGGATATTGGTTCGGAACAATACGCTTTCTCCATTTTCTGGCGGCATTCATCTTCTTTTTCAATTTCGTGTTCCGCATCTATTGGGGGTTTGTCGGAAATGAATATGCCAAATGGCACAACTTTATCACCTTCAGAAACGGGCAGTGGAAAGAAATGATCCGCGTGTTAAAAATAGATATCTTTCAACGCGAAGGAAAACCGATTGACTCAATCGGGCATAATTCGCTTGCCGGATTAACCTATTTCATTTCATTTCTCGCCTTCATGTTTCAGTGCATCACCGGTTTCGGCATGTACTCGGCGATGAGTCACGCATGGCTGCCGAATATGTTCTCGTGGATTGTTCCGATGATGGGGGGAGACTTTGCGGTTCGGCAGTGGCATCACGTTATGATGTGGTTCTTTATTATTTTTTCGATGGCACATGTTTACCTTGTTTTCTACCACGACTATGTTGAAGGAAGAGGAATTCTTTCTTCAATGGCGGGTGGATGGAAATTTATTGAGAAAAAACATCTGGAAAAATAATTAGGAAATTTTCACAAAACTTGAAATCCCTCTTGGTAATCAAGAGGGATTTTTTAACATAAATTATTTATGGTGGTTAAAGAGAATGTGAAGTCGCCATTCTGTTTTATTAAGGAACTTTGCCTTGACATTCATCTATAAATTAAATACCTATATTTAAGATCAAAATAAATACTACACAAAACCGTAATACTGATGAGCGGGTAACATTAATCAAAGAAAACTATTCCCCGTACTAATCTGAACTGATACAAGAATAACAGAATTAACTAATTTGTTGTAATTAGGTAGAAGTTGAAACTATGGGATATAATTTTTACATAGGTTGGCCTAATAGTTGTCTCTCTCTCTCAGCGGTGGTGGAAGGGAAAGATGTTGGTAAATGTCTTCTTCCTTTTGCTTCCTCTCTTTTATGAAGCTCCCGAGGTTTTTACAAGTAAATTCATTCAATTTAACTCCTGCAGAAAGCCATTCATCCATTCATTCATTACCCAAAACTTCACAACTGGGTTTATATAAAACAAAATGAAATTACCATTTGCTCAAATAAAGAAAAATTAAAAAATGCAGGTCAACGGTATGAAAACAAAAGTAATATTAACTCTTATATCTATCATCGTATTTCTTATGAGCTGTAAAGAACATGTGGTAACCCCTGAACCCGTTAGCCAAGAACCTCTTATACCGTTGAAGCTTGGTAATTACTGGTTGTATCAAAGAATATATTTAAATCCGGACGGAACTGAAAAACATACTACACTTCAATGGAAATTTGGCTTTATTATAGATGATACAGTAACTCGAGTAATTAATGGGGAAAGCATTCTTAATTATAAACTGTTTATTTGTGATACAACACTAAAGCCATGGTATAATAAACCCGGAAATTTTGAGGGGAGTAAGCTTATCTATCAAAATAGCAAAGGGCTTTTTTACACCGGAACGGAAAAATATGACACGATAAGGGCGAGTTTTAACGACTTACTTTTCCCTTATACTGCAATTAAGGGAGACTCGTTTACCGCACATCTGTTTTATTATAACATTAGTGGAAATCTGTTCAGTTTACCCGATGAAACAATAGTTCCCTATCTATGCGTCTCAACTGATTCATTGTTTGAAACACCCATTGGTAATTTCAGATGTGTTGTGTACAAATCACCATATTGGGATGTTGAACCATTGTTCAGAGATGATGTATATTACTTTATTAAACCAGGGCTTGGTTTGGTTGGAATGGTAACAAAGGTATATCGTTATCCTACGCAAGATTACGTGTATTTTGATAAATCAGTATTAATTGATTATAAAATTGAATAAGGAAAATTATCATGAAAAAATTATTATCAGTTCTCATTGTCATATTATTCTGTGCAAATAAAATAGTTGCACAAGAAAATATTTTCGTCTCAATGGATGCGAATTATCATAAATCAAAATTAGTTGAAGAAAAAATTAATCGATTTAAGACTACGCCGGAGATAAAAAACTCCGAACAGCTAGTACTTAAACAAGCGCTTAATTTCAAAATGAACTCTAAAGGTATTTTTAATATTTTAGGACAAAATATTGAATTTGAGATAACAAAAGAGTTTGCGCCAAACCACATGGGAGCTAAAGGGTTTAAAGCAGACCTAAGGAATGGCGGATATGCCCTAATTTCAACTTCTATTACTGGATTACATGCTTCAATTTGGCTCAAGCAATACTTTTATACTATTGAATCTTTTGGGGATGGAGTTTATCTTGTCTCAGAAATTAATCTTGATGAGACGGCAATTAATTACTGTAAAAATGGTATTGAAGTTTCCGACAATTTGGAAAAAACTACTCAGAATTTGTCCTTTCAGAAGGTACTAACTCCCGCACAAATTAAAGTGTTGGTTGGTGTTACACCTGATGTTATCTATAACTATGATGCGACTACTTTGGTTGGAGATTGTTTGTATACAACAAATCTAGCATTTTACCAGAGCTTATGTTCATCTGAAATTGATATTTTAGATATAGTAGAGTTATCATATACAGAAAGTGGAAATGCAGACACTGATATAAGCCGTTTTATGACACTAAATGATGGGTACTTGGATGAAATCCATAGTTTAAGGCATCAATATGGAGCGGATGTTTGTGTTCTTCTGGTTAATTCTCTTGACGCAAATGGCATTGTCCCAACCGGGGCAATTGGAGCAGTTGAAAATAACGCTTTCTGCGTAGTAAAAGCAAGTGCTGCAGCCAGCACTTATTCTTTTTCTCATGAGTTGGGGCATTTGCTTGGAGGTTGAAGGATTTATCTCTCTTGTTAGAAAATTTACCCCTCACTTATTAATTTGATGTATGGAAATCTTAATACTCGGCATCGGAAATATTTTAATGGGGGATGAAGGCATTGGAGTGCACGCTATCCGTTACATGGAACAGCAAACCCTTCCGAACTCTGCGCGATTGATTGACGGAGGCACGGGCGGATTTCATCTCCTCGAGTATTTTCAATCTTATAAACAGATCATTATGATTGACGCTACCATGGATGGCCGCGCACCGGGAACCGTTCGAGTCATCACTCCAAAATTTTCAAGTGATTTCCCAAAAGTTCTTAGTTCTCACGATATCGGATTAAAAGATTTGGTGGAATCTGCGGCAGTGCTTGGGACTTTCCCCGATATTCATTTAATAACTGTTTCCATTAACGCGGTACAGCCGATGGAATTAAATCTTTCACAAGAAGTCGAGTCGGCGGTTCCGAAAGTGTATGAAAAAGTTAAAGAAATTCTGCACTCGTTTGAAACAAGTGCAGTTTAATCTTTTTTTGCTTTTTTCAATTTCTTTTCCCCCTCTTTCTTTCCGTATTCCTTTTTGAATGCTTTGGCGATTTTGCAATCTTTACAAAAACTGCCGCAGCATTTCTCCCATTCTTTTTCTGAAAATAAATCTTTGAGTTTTGACATATCATTTCATCAGCAATGATGCGGTACGGACAATATTATCAACGGTGAAACCATATTGCTCGAAGAGAATGGTATCCGGAGCCGATGCGCCGAATGTTTCAATTGAAATAATTTTTCCCTCGTTGCCAACATATTTGTTCCATCCTTGAGCTGTTCCGGCTTCAACGGAAATTCTCGCGGTTACCTCTTGAGGCAAAACCGAATTTTTGTACTCATCGCTTTGCATCTCAAATAATTCCCAGCATGGAAAGCTGACTACGCGAACATGTTTTCCTTCGCGTTCAAGAACTTCGGCGGCTTTTAGAACCAGCTGCACTTCGGAGCCGGACGCTATTAAAATGATGTCCGGGTTTGCGCTTCCTTTTATAACATACGCTCCTTTAAAAAGATTTTCAGCAGAAGGATATTTGGTTTGATCGAGAATGGGGAGTCCTTGCCGCGTTAAGATAAGAGCAACGGGACTTTCTTTGTGCTGCAATGCAAATTTCCACGCTGCTGATGTTTCATTCGAATCGGCCGGGCGGAGAACAAACAAGCCCGGAATTGCGCGGAGCGACGCAAGATGTTCGACGGGTTGGTGAGTTGGTCCGTCTTCTCCAAGTCCGATAGTGTCATGCGTGAAAACATAAATCACTTTAATTTTTGAGAGGGACGCAAGACGGATTGCCGGACGGAGATAATCGGAAAAGACGAGGAATGTTCCACCAAAAGGAATAACTCCGCCGTACATCGCCATACCGTTCATCAAACTTGCCATAGCGTGTTCGCGGATACCGAAATGAAAATTTCTTCCGGCGCGATTTTCTTTTGAAAAAACCGGGAGTCCGTTAAGAAACGTGTTGTTCGAAGGCGCTAAATCTGCCGAACCGCCAATAAAAGTTGGAAGCGAGTTTGCAACTGCATTGATCACTTTACCGGAAGCTTGACGCGTTGCCATTTTCTTGCCGTCGTCGGGAAATGCAGGCAGTTTTGTCATCCACTCTTCACCGAAATCTCCATTCATCACTTCAAGTAAAAGTTTCGCATCCTTTGGGTACTTTTCGGTGTAACGCATGAAAAGATTGTTCCACTCTTGCTGGTCGTTTTCATGTTTTATATTTGCGGCTTCAAAAATGGCGGAGACTTCTTTCGGAATAAAGAAAGATTCTTCATACTTCCATCCCAAATTTTTCTTTGTCAATGTAATTTCTTCCTCACCAAGCGGCGAACCGTGAACACCCGAAGTATCTTGTTTGTTCGGGCTGCCGAAACCAATATGTGTTTTGGTGATGATGAGTGAAGGACGGTCGTCAACTTGCGCATTTAACACCGCTGTTTCAATCTGTGTGAGATCATTAACATCGTTCACGTGTTCAATATGCCAGCCGTAGGCAAGAAACCTCTGTTCAATATTTTCCGAAAATGTAATTGATGTACTGCCGTCGATCGAAATTCCGTTATCGTCATAAAAGAAAATTAACTTGCCGAGTTTCAAATGCCCCGCAATGGAAGCGGCTTCGTGCGAAATACCTTCCATCAATTCACCGTCGCTGCAAATGCCGTAAATATAGTGGTCAAGAATTTTGATGTCATCTTTGTTGAAATAGGAAGCGAGATAAGCTTTCGCGATTGCCATTCCGACCGCATTGGCAAAGCCTTGTCCCAGCGGACCTGTTGTAGTCTCAATACCAAGTGCGGGATGATATTCCGGATGCCCGGGAGTTTTGCTTCCCCACTGCCGGAAATTTTTAATGTCGTCAAGCGAGATATTATACCCGCTGAGATGCAAAATTGAATAGAGCAGCATGCTTCCGTGTCCCGCAGAAAGAATAAATCTATCCCGGTTAAGCCACAACGGATTTTGCGGGTTGTGTTTCATGAATTTGGTGTAAAGCGAGTATGCGATTGGAGCGCAGCCCATCGGCATGCCCGGGTGGCCCGAATTGGCTTTTTGGATCGCCTCAATGGCTAAAAATCGTATCGTATTTATCGCAAGCTGGTCTATAGGTGAATCGTGATGCATTTAAGGATTTTCTTTCCGAACTACTTTTGAAATCTTTTTATTATTAATTTTAAATATATAAAAGTTGACTTTTGTAATGAATTAAAACTGAGAGAAAATGAAAGTTCTGGACCTCTTTAGAAAGTTTCGAAAAGGGATAATTTTTGCCGTCGGGTTAGTTGTAATCGAAAATCTTGCATGGATTGTAGAACCCACCTTCTTTGGAAACCTCATTGACGCGATCATCGATAAAGCATCGGCTAACTATCAAAAAATCATCCTCATTCCGATTATTTTATGGGTTAGTGTTTATCTCATAAACTCGGTAGTCGGATCTCTACGCCGTACCGTTGACCAGCGAATCTATTTGAAAATGTTTTCCAACGTTGCTATGGAGGTGGTGGAAACCGGGTTGGACAGACAACTTGATGTAACCAAAATTGCCGGCAGAGCCGAACTTTCTAAAGAATATATTTCATTCTTTCAATACCGTGTCCCAGAGTTGATTGAGCAAACCATCGCGATTTTTAGCGCTGACATTTTTTGATTGGCGCATTGCGTTAACCTGCGCCTGTATCATTATTCCGATGGTGTTTATTACTAAATTGTATAACGAGAGAGTGGTGCTGATTCAAAAAGATTTGCACGAGACACAGGAATCAGCGTACAAAATTTATGCGACGCTTGACAGATTATTAATAAGAAAATATTATCAGGATTATTCTCACAACGAACAGCGGCTTGCCAACTGGAGCGCGTTAAACTTTGGTCTGATGCGTTTTTCGCTGTTGATTATCTTTTTAATTGTTCTCTACATCTGCGTTGATCTCGATAACTTTTCAACCGGAAATATTTATTCGATTATCGCTTACTTGTGGACGTTCGTCTCATCGGCGGAATACCTTCCCGATCTGCTGGCAAGTTTTACGTCGTTGAAAGATTTGTCCGCAAGGTTACACGCAAGCGTTTAAGAAGATTGAATCACTTTTCCGTTCACAACCGGAGTAACGCAGACAAGGGGAGAATCGGGGACTTCAAAGCGTTGAAAAATTTCTTCAAAGAAGGCGAATTGTTTTCCCTGCTGCTCTAATCTCGCAAACTGCCGATACTTCATTCTCTTTCCGAACCTGGAAACGGGGGAATCGAATTTAAAAGCTGAATCAAAATCCTGTGCAGCTCTCATTTTTAGATACGTAATTTTTTCGTCATCTGTTCCTTCCATCTCATACATCGCGCCCCGAAATTCTTCGATAGTATCGTTATTAATCACAAGATAAAGATTAAGAATTTTTTCTTTCATGCCTTGGTTCTGTTCATCGATGTGAAGAAGGTTAAAAAGGTTGCCAGCGTAAAGGCCATTTTACAGAGAAGACTTTCTGCAGAATGAACAAAAGCCGGAGAAAAAAGCGCAATTATCATTGCGGGAAGAAAAGTAAAAAGGTAACCGAAGAAATGAAGCCTCGTCAGCGCTTTTTCGTGCGGATCTTTTTCAGCCCCCCATTTTTTATTCAAGATAATCATGGCTCCAAGAATCGGCAGGTAATAAAAGGTGCCGTAAAAAGGTCCAAGCGGATAGTTATAGGTTGCATAGAGTACGGTACATTTTACGATTTCAAGTTGGTCCATCATGAAACCATAGAAGACAATAAAAAATAAAGCCGGAATAAAAATAAATTTATGATGCGACTTTAGTTTGCCGGAAAATAAAAGTACGGTGTATAATCCAAGCGGCGGTAATAGTGTGATATCCAATAATGCGAGATAAACGAGAAATTTATTTTGTACACCAAGAAAGCAGAGAAAGAATTCCATAAACTGATAGCCAAACAACAAGCCGATAGTTGTTATAGTTAGTTTGTTTACGGTTGATTTTTCTGCGGTGAGTAAAAGATAAACAATTGCGCCGAACTCCGCCGCGGCGATGATCGTTGATACGATGCCGTCCAATGAATACAAGGGGTTCTCCGTTTATTTGGTACATAGTGAATAAGAAAAAACCGTGCGCATGAAACGCACGGTTAAGAACAAAATGTTAGATGAACCTTACGCTTTGGGCCCAATCATTTTTTCGGGGCGAACAAATTCATCAAATTGCTCGGCGGTAAGAAGTCCAAGCTCAACAGCGGCTTGTTTCAAAGTTTTCTTCCCCTTCAAAGCAGCTTTAGCAACTTTTGCTGCGTTATCATAACCAATATGAGGATTAAGCGCCGTAACGAGCATTAAGGAATTGATTAAATGATTTTTTATATTTTCTTCATTCGCCTGAATACCGATAACACAATTATCCGTAAAGCTTTGGCATGCATCGCCAAGCAAGCGGATAGACTGCAGCACATTAAAAATGATTACCGGCTTAAAAACATTTAACTCGAAATTTCCCATGGCTCCGCCGAAGTTGACGGTAACATCATTTCCCATAACCTGCGCGCACACCATAGTCATTGCTTCAGATTGTGTCGGGTTAACTTTTCCCGGCATGATTGAGCTTCCCGGTTCATTCTCGGGTAAGTTCAATTCGCCAAGGCCGCAGCGTGGACCCGATCCAAGCCACCGGATATCGTTCGCAATTTTCATAAGTGAAGAAGCAAGCGTTTTCAATACACCGCTGAATTCAACAAGCGCGCAGTGCGTCGCTAATCCTTCAAATTTATTCCTTCCGGTGATGAACGGTTTTCCGGTTAACTCGGCAATTTTTGCAGCGGAGCGCACCGCAAATTCAGGATGAGTATTCAAACCCGTTCCTACCGCGGTACCGCCGAGCGCAAGCTCATACAAACGCTGCAACCCGCATTGGATTCTTTCCAGGCCGTTTGTCAGCATTTGCACGTATCCGCTGAATTCCTGCCCGAGAGTAAGAGGCGTTGCGTCCATCAAATGGGTTCTGCCGATTTTAATAATATCTTTGAACTCAATAACCTTTGCAGCCATCGCGTCGCGCAATTTGGTAACACTCGGAATAAGATGATTATGAATTTCTTCCACGGCGGCAATGTGCATTGCGGTCGGAAAAGTATCGTTGGATGATTGCGCTTTGTTTACATCGTCATTTGGGTGAATAGGTTTTTTGCTTCCCATAACTCCGCCGGTGATTTCAATTGCGCGGTTGGAAATCACTTCGTTCACATTCATATTCGTTTGCGTGCCGCTGCCTGTTTGCCAAACAACAAGCGGAAAATGATTATGCAGTTTACCCTGAATAATTTCATCCGAAGCTTTAATGATAAGGTCGGCTTTTTCCGGGGAAAGAATTCCTAAATCTTTATTCACCAATGCCGCGGCTTTTTTTAAGATGCCGAACGCACGGATAAGCTCATCGGGCATTTTCTCTCCGCCGATTTTGAAATTCATAAGTGAGCGGGCTGTTTGTGCGCCGTAATATTTATCTGTCGGCACTTTTATTTCGCCCATGCTGTCGGTTTCAATTCTGTAGTTCATACAATCTCCTCTGAAAATTTTATTACAAAATTAGTAATTATTGCGATAGGTTGGAAAAGCGGGAGAAACTTTTTTGGTTTTTTGCGAAAAGAAAGCCCTTCACAAGAGTTAGTTGCAAAGGGCTGTACATGTCTATTTGATGAGGTTCATTTTACCTGTAGCAAAAAAACTGCCGGCGGAAACTTTGTACAAGTAAACACCACTCGGAAGCGATATACCAAATTCATTCTTTCCATCCCAGCGGGTAAGATAATTACCTGCGGGAAGTTCTTTTTCGAAAAATGTTTTTACAAGTTCGCCGGTGATGTTGTAAATCTTGAGCGAAACATTTTGGTTCGCCATCGCCTCGGGAACAGTAAAACTAATAATGGTTGAAGGATTAAATGGGTTGGGATAATTCTGCGCGATTAAAAAATTAGAAGAAGAAAGCGGTTGTGAATTCTGTTCAATTGAAGTTAGCAGCATCGGGCCGTTGCCAAGCGAATTCCCCTTTGCATCTGCCAGATAAATGTTCACGAAAGAAGGGCGCGGAGCCGTCTTCATGTAAGTTGATTCCCACTCCTCATCGGTTAACCGTAAAAAGTTTGTTGAGGTGTACTCATAATAACTCATTGCGGGACCCACAAATGCGGTCGGATCTCCATGTTCATTACTTGCGACCCATATCCCGAGGTTAAACATTCCGGTTCCGACATGCTTCACCCAGCCAACAACATTTCCAGCTTCATCGGCGGGAGAAGTATGAACATCCGCCACTACAAAATGATTTACCTCTTCGTTATCAAATTGTTGAAGCCCCACATGATAAAATAATGTTGTAAACCATCCGTCAAATTCCGGATGAGCATAAGGGTCTTCAGGTGCAAGAACAAGCGCTGCTTTCAGGAAATGTTTTTCCTGCTCGGTTATTGCTTCGTTAATAAGCTCTTTCTCAGCTATTCGTCCAAGAGTATCCGAGATAGCGTACAAATTCTTAAAATAATGAAGTATCTCACCATTATACTGAAACGAAGGTATTTGAAATTTCTGTAAGGCAGTGGTTGCGTAATTTTTTAAGTTCTGATAAAATTCTGGAAAAGGTTCAACATAGACAAAGGGATATGAACAAGTAGGTACTCCACTGTAGGATTGTTTTGCGTAAAGAAGATTGTCGTGCCTCAGCTGTGTCCACGAAGCAAGCTGGGTGTTCATTTTTGATTGCCAATACGCAGCGGTTTGCATAAACAATGGAAGTGTTGACCGATCTTGCGGTGGATTAAGAGCTCTCAGAGCATTTAACCAACTGTTGTACATCGAACTATTCCAAAATTCATCAGAGTAGGCATCAATTAAATATCGCATAGACGCAAGATTACTTGAGTAATGATATTTCTCAATTTCAGCTTGGAGAAGCTGAGCCGAAGCATCATTTCCCAAAGCAAAAAGAATATCAAGTGATTGCGGAAGCATTCTTTTAACGAAAGCATTATTGTATTTTATACGATCAAAAACAACTTGGGAAAAGACGTACGAATCAATTATAAAACGCTGTCCCAGCAAAAGAAATGATGACGCTGGAACTATTGAATCTTTGCCGTTATTAATAAGTACTTGCGATAAAATTCTTTGAAAGGCAAATTCGTTTTTACTTAATTCTTTTTGAAAATCGTTGACTCTGTTTGTATCAAGGAGTTCGCTTGGATCCGCCAATTGTATTTTATCTTTGAGAAACGTTAGATTGTTTAATGTTACGTTATCGGATTTGCCAACAAAAAACTCAATAATGCTGTCAATCTCATCAAATGCGGTTTGTATATCCGAAAGTTTCATCAGTTTTGCAATTAACATTGCATCGATTACTTGTCTTTGAATATCGGCTTTAGATTGTAATCCAATTTGAGTTAAATAGATCTCAGTTCTTCCTAACCACATCATTGCTTGAAAATATTTTCCCAGTTCGGGATAGATGTAATCGGTGTAATGGCCACGAACTTTAAATTGACTGAAATCGTAGAGTCTAGTATGATCGGAAAATAAAAGTACTGGTTTCATTTGCAGAGAAGTAATTTGTAAAATCAACGAATCGGATTTCGCAACGTTTTCAGAAAAGGTAAAATTACTTTTGTCGGTTAAAAGGCGATTTGCTACTCCAATGTACAAGTCAACATCCTTCAGCGATTTAGACATTTCCGGTGAGTTCGCATATTCGAATTTAAGGGAGGGAATTTTATTTTGAATCGCACCGAGCATTGAGCTTAATTGCGGTATGATATATCCAACTTCGACATCTTTTAAGATTTTGTCGTACGAAACATGAAGCGAATGGAGAATAGCGTCGGTTGAAATAAACAGCGGCAAATCTTTGTAAAAAATGTCCTTTAATGCATCACCGAGTGTTATGGTTTTCAGCCGTTCGGAAACCATGAAACCGTTTTTCTCAATCAATAATTTTTCAAAATCACTCAATTGGTATTTCGTAGAGACAGAATCCATATACAATATGGATTGTGTTGGCTCGGGGATTTGTGCTAAAAAATTTCCCGCGTCATGCATGCGCAGCAGTTGGTCCCCATCCATATTTTGATGCGTGGAAAGAAATTGTTTGTATGCTTCAATGGTGAATGTGTTTGACTGCGGAAAGGTCAAACTTGAAAACACTATCACCAAAGAAAACACAAAGGATAGAAATTGCTTTTTCATAGTTCCTCCTAAATATTGAACTAATTAAAATTCTTAATTTATTTAACAGCTACTCGGCTTACGTTCGCAACCTGATTATTATTCGAAGCACCTGAATAGTAGAGATAATATTTGTTATTTATTTTTCTGCACGATGGATAAGCAACAAAATAAGTTTTCATCCCTTTTGTATCTGCAACGGTGAAGACGGGGTTCGTATCGGTTTTCATCCAAGAATAACCATCTTTTGAAGTAGCCATGCCGAAAGCTGTTGCATTTGCATCCATGTAAATCATGTCAATCCTATCATTTTCAGCAATGACGGAAGGATAAAAAATTCTAGAGCCTTCCCAACTTTGAGTATTAGTTAAAATAGGATTAGCGTCAAACCGTTTCCACGTTTTTCCATCACTTGATGTTGCAACGG
>Ga0172369_10002207_pt1 | contig 27133 bp, 29 predicted proteins | sample LakKiv25m_FD_114539 | JGI IMG/M metagenome (GOLD analysis project Ga0172369, IMG submission 114539) | Freshwater microbial communities from Kabuno Bay, South-Kivu, Congo - kab_022012_11.25m | ecosystem: Environmental > Aquatic > Freshwater > Lake | place: Democratic Republic of the Congo...
CGAGCTTTAAAAAAATGGAATGAGGAGTATAATAATTTAGAGCACTGCGCTTTAGGCGGAAAAACGCCGAATGAAATGCTTTTAACTAATTAAATAATCCGCCAAATGTGTGTGCCTAAAACAGGATGGTAAGCTAATAATAAAAACACCGGATTCATAAATCCAGTGTTTTTATTATCAGTTTAAATTTTTAAACTAAATAGCTATCTTTATGCCCGGCCCCATAGTAGAACAAACTGTAACATTCTTTAGGTAAACGCCCTTGGCTGTCGGCGGTTTGGCTTTCCTGATAGCTTCTAAGAGAACTCCAAAATTTTGGATTAACTTTTCCGATTCAAAGGAGATTTTACCGATCGCCACATGAACGTTGCCGGTGTCATCATTTTTCAGACTGACCTTGCCTTTCTTTAATTCCCTGACCGCTTTAGCCGGATCAGGCGTAACAGTCTCGTTCTTGGGCGAGGGCATTAATCCTCTGGTGCCTAGTATTTTAGCGATTGATGATAAGTTCTTCATCATGGCCGGTTCGGCGACTGCTACTTGAAAGTCAGTTTTTTCGCTTTTCTTAATTTCCGCGATTAAGTCTTCGCCGCCAAGATAATCGGCTCCGGCCTCGCGAACTTCTTTTTCCTTAGCCGGTGTTACGAAAGCCGCGATTTTAACGGTTTTACCGGTGCCATGAGGCAGGGGAACGGCCAACCTGACTTGCTGTTCGCCTTTTTTGATATCAATACCCAGCCTGAAATGCACTTCTATGGAAGCATCAAATTTAACCTTGGAGAGTTTCTTGGTCAATTCAATGGCTTCGGCAATCGGGTAGGCTTTGCTTTGGTCATAGTCGGCCGCCGGTTTTTTCGTTTCAACCGAGATCTTTTTCGTTTGCCCTGCCGTAGCTTTCTTGTCCGTCTTAGCTTTAGCGTCGGTGGAAGCTGGCGCTGGTGTCTTTTTTGATTTTTTTTCTGTCATAATTTTCGTGGTGCGAGCGTCGGCCCGAGGCCGACTCCCACAAATTAATAATTAGTTAGTATTGAATTCGAGCTGAATTTATTTAAGCTCTCGTTACGAAAAATTTAAGGATTCCCGCCCTCCGGCGGACAAGTAGTCTAAAATTTCAAACAAAATTTCTATGCGAAGCGGCCGAAAGAAATGTTTGTAAGGAAATTTTAGCCTAAATCTGATCTTAAATTTTTCTATACTCGCACTTAAATAAATTCAACTCGAACTTGTATTATATGTATAGCAACAATTATTTTATCTCTACGCCCATCTGCCTGGCTGTGCCGGCGATTATTTTCATGGCCGCTTCTATGTCGCGGGCATTAAGGTCAGACCTTTTTATTTCAGCGATTTCTTTTAATTGGTCGCGAGTTATGGAGCCGACTTTTTCGGCTAACGGTTTGCCCGAACCCTTAGAAATTTTAGCGTATTTCTTGATTAATTCCGCGGCCGGCGGGGTTTTTAGGATAAAGGTATAGCTTCGGTCTTCAAAAACCGTTATTTCTACCGGCGTGATATCGCCCATTTTATCCTTGCTTTTATCATTGAATTCTTTACAGAATTGCGCGATATTTAGGCCATGCTGACCTAGGGCCGGACCGATTGGCGGCGCAGGATTAGCCTGGCCGGCCGGAATTTGCAGTTTAATTTTAGTTAATATTTTTTTAGCCATAATTATTATAAATTTTTAAATTTTTATAATTTTTAATTTTTAAATATCGCTTAATTTTTAAAATTATGATATTAAAAATTATTTATAAAATTATAAAATTAAAAATTTTTTCCCCGTAGAAGCTCTCCCAAGATGGAGAACGGGTTTTTTATTATATCTTTTTAATTTGTAAAAAATCCAATTCAATCGGCGTTTCGCGTCCGAACATGGAAACGGAAACTTTAATTTTGCCCCTGGCTTCATCAATGCCCATAACTTTGCCGTCCAGATTTTTAAAGGGGCCGTCAACGATGCGCACCGGCGAACCGACCGAAACATCAATTTTAAATTTGGGCTCTTCAACGCCCATGCGCTTCTGCAGGTCTTTAATTTCAGCTTCGGTAATCGGCGTAGGGATAGTACCGGTGCCGATAAAGCCGGTAACGTTCGGCGTATTACGGACTACGTACCAGGAGTCATCATTAACGATCATTTCCACTAAAACATAGCCGGGGAAGATTTTCTCTTCAACGATTTTCCGCTTGCCGTTTTTAATTTTTATTTTTTTCTCGGTCGGAATAAGTATATTAAAAATCTTGTCTTCCATGTCCATGGATTCAATTCTTTGCTTTAAGTTCTGCGAAACATTTTCTTCGTAGCCGGAATAAGTATGGAGTACGTACCAGCGCCGGCCTTGATTTAATATTTGTTTTGCCATATGACGAATGTGAACCGGTCTCCGCTAATTTAGCGGACGGCGGAGCAAAGTTATCTGTTGATGATTAAATATTCGAGACCTTTATTGAAGATAAGATCTAAGACGCCTAAAAATAAAGCCACGCCGATACTGATAAAAATCACCAATAAGGTGTAATTATAAGTTTCTTTCTTGGTCGGCCAAGTAACCTTTTTCATTTCTTCAATCGAGGCCTTTAGATAGGCGATAATACTGCTGGCGCCGTTCAATTTTTTTTCTCCATCCATATTAGTTAAATTATTGATTATTTCATTTAAAAAACAGCCCTGGCGGGCGTCACTGGTTTATATCCATATACTACCTGATTAGCCGGAAGCTGTCAAGTTCGATTAAGGGTAGTTAAATAAACTTGGTTTAATTAGGGGGAATGTGGTATAATATAATTAAATTTCTCAAGTCACTATTAAATTTATGTCTTCTAACAGTTTTGTCTTCTATAGCGTTGAAATTTTGGTCGAGGTGGTTGGGGATATTTTATATTTCCCTCTGTGGTGGTATTCGCGCGGCTTAGTGAATTTGCTTTTAAGCGTGAAGAATTTTCTAATAGACAAGCAAAAGTCCTTGGCGCTTTTAGTTTGGGTTAAAAATATTTTTAAGCCCATGTATGCCCAGTACGATTGGCAGGGCATGCTGATAAGCTTTTTTGTCCGCCTGGTGCAAATTATTTTTCGCAGCATTTTTATGTTGCTATGGTCGCTCTTGGCCTTAGCGGTTATTGTTTTATGGATTATCTTTCCGGTCTTGGTTATTTATGAAATAATTTTTCAGTTTATATAATCTCCATGTCTAATCAAGAAGCCGACTCTATCCAATTCATAGCCTGCCAGTCTTGCGGCGGCGCTGGCCGAGGCGCTAATGGCCAGGTCTGCAAAAATTGTTCCGGCCACGGCCTGATGGCTTATTATCAGAGCCGGTTTTATTATTGGAATTTAGAGTTAAGCCGGCCGATAATAAAATTAAGGCATTTAAAGGCCAGCGTTCATCTTATGCTTAATTTGATCTCTTATGTTATCGGCCTGCTCGGCTTATTGGCTTTATTCTATTGGATCTATCAGGCTAGCCTGCATTCGGATAATCTGGCTGTTTTCGCTTTTTGGCGCGTTCAAAGCATCTATATTTTGATTTTTTGGGTCAGTTTGATTGCCGACATGTTTATCCTTTACCGTTTAAGCGAAGAGGAGTCGGCTAAGCAGAAAATTAAAACGATTAAATATGGCGAGGCGGTGGCTAGCCGGACGCCGGATAATTGGGCCCAGTTTAAAAAGAGCCGAGGCAAGAATAAAATCGACGTCGTCTCCCGGGGCTTTAGTTTAGCCGCCGCTCGGACCGCCGAGCAGGCTTTTCTTTTAGCCAGCCGGGCTAAACATGATGAAGTTAAGCCGATCCATTTATTTTTCTGCCTTTTAAAAGATAAGTCGGCGGCCGCGATTTTTTCGCGGTTGAATGTTGATTCGGTTAAATTAATCAGCAAGTTAAAAAATCAATTGTTAGCCATAGACATTAGCACTAAGCCAACCGTGGTTTCGCTGGAAGTGAAAAAAATTTTTTTGGAAGCTTATATTAAAGCCGCCGAACTAAAGCAGAAAAAGGTTGAGCCGATTCATTTTATTTTGCCAAGCTGCCAATATGATAAGAATTTAAGCGAGATTTTGTACGACCTTGAAGTTAGCCAGGATAAAATAAATAATGTCATTCATTGGTTTGCCATCAGCCAGCGCCTGATGGATAATTATCATCTTTATCGCCGCGCCTCCCGCTTTAAGCCGTCAAGCACTATGGATCGCGCTTTTACGGCCGTGGCTACGCCGGTGCTTAATCATTTTTCTTATGACTTAACTTTAGCGGCTAAATGGGGGAGATTGGAATTGAGCGTGGGTCGGGAAAACGAGGTTAAAGCTATTTTCCAGGCTCTGGAGAGCGGTAAGAACGGAATTTTATTGGTCGGTCCGGGCGGCGTTGGCAAAAAGAGAATTATCGGCCAAGTAGCGCGGCAGATGGTTGAAGAAGATGTACCGAAAATGTTAAAGGATAAAAGGTTGTTAGAATTGGATATTTCTCGGTTGGTTAGCGGCGCTACGCCGGCTAAAGCCGAGGAACGACTCTTAGTCATAATTGACGAGATCACTAGGGCCGGCAACATTATTCTTTACATTGATAATTTAGAAAATATCATGGGCGTAACCTCGGGCGCGGAAGAGAGTTTGGAATTATCCGAGGTTCTAGCCGGCGCTCTCGGGCGGCGCGGTTTAATCTGTCTAGCCACGGCCAGCGCCGGCAATTATGCTAAATATATTGAGGACAAACCGCTGGGCCAAGCTATGGCTAAAGTGGAAATTAACGAACCGGATAACAATTTAGCTATCCAGATGATTGAATCGAAGATCGGTTATTATGAAGCAAAATTTAAGGTCTATTTTAGTTATGACAGTATCGCTAAAATTGTGGAATTAGCCGCTAAATATGTTCATGATCGAGCCCTGCCGGCTAAGGCCGTTGATTTACTGGAGTCAATTGCCGTTAAGGTGGCTAAAGATAAGGGCGATAACAGCGTAGTTGAAGTAGAAGACGTGGCGCTAGTAGTTAGCCAGAAAGTTAAGATTCCTTTAACTAAAATTACGGAGAAAGAGAGTGAAACTCTTCTTAGTCTGGAAGCTAAGATACATGAACGCATGGTTGATCAGGCCGAAGCCGTAGCCGTTGTTTCGGCCAGTTTAAGGCGCGCCAGAACAGAACTTCGGGAAGCCAAGCGGCCAATCGCCAGCTTTTTATTTCTGGGGCCGACCGGCGTCGGTAAGACCGAACTGGCTAAGACCGTGGCGGAAGTTTATTTCGGCAATGAAAATTATATGACGCGGTTGGATATGAGCGAGTATCAGCGTCAAGAGTCAGTGGAAAAAATGATCGGTTCGCCCGATGGCGTGCTCGGCTATTTAACTGAAGCCGCGCGCAAGGCGCCGTTTTGTTTGATTCTCTTAGATGAATTTGAAAAAGCGCATCCGGATATTTTAAACTTATTCTTGCAAGTCATGGACGACGGCCGCTTAACCGACGGGCAGGGCCGAACTATTGATTTTACCAATTCAATCATTATCGCCACTTCTAATATCGGCGCGGTTTACATCCAGGAACAAATTAATGCCGGAACGCCTCTGGATAAAATCAAAGAGTCCCTGGTTAATGATCAATTGAATAAATTTTTAAAACCGGAGTTGATCAACCGTTTTGACGGTGTAGTAGTTTTTAAGCCCCTAGGCCTAGAGGAAGTTGAAAGCATTACTAAGCTCATGCTCAATAAAGTAAAACGCCTCTTAGAAGCTAAGGGCGTCAGCTTGGAGTGTGATCAGCAGGGGATTAAGAAGCTGGCCGAGCTCGGTTTTGATCCGAAATTTGGCGCTCGTCCGCTAAGGCGTTTATTGCAGGAAAAAATTGAAAACGAAATCGCTAATATAGTTTTAAAACAGGGGATAAAGCGACGCGACACGGTAGTTATAGACAGCGAAGCTAAAGTTAGCGTTAGGAAGAGGAAGGAATTGTAAATAGATTATTAGTGGCCGATCGCTGTTGGCGGTGTCAGTTATTTTTCTCGCTGCGGAACTCGCCCGCCTGTGGCGGCCTCAAACAGTCCTCGCTTCGAAAAACAACTGACACCACCAACAGCTAAGATTATTATATGTTTTTTTACCTGCAAATCTTTATAATAACTCTATTGTTAGCCGTCGGGCTGACTTTTTTAGTAATGCGGCTGGCTAAAAAATTGAATATTACGGACCGGCCTGACGCGGACAGAAAATTTCATCAAGGCCAGGTTCCTCTGCTCGGCGGTCTGGCGATTTTTTCAGCCTTTTTTATTATTTTATTTTTTTATCGCGGCGAGCTACTTTCCGGCGACCTTTCGCCTAGTCATTGGCTGGGATTCTTCATCGGCGCCTGCTTCTTGATGATCGGCGGGCTCTTGGACGATAAATATAATCTAAAACCGGCGCGGCAGTTTATTTTTCCCTTGTTAGCCATAGCCAGCGTCATCGCCGGCGGCGTGCATATTGAAAAAATAACTAATCCGTTCGGCGGCTATCTTTACCTAGGCTGGCTGTCGGCCATTTTAATCGCGCTCTGGCTTTTAGGCATGATGTATACGACTAAGCTTCTAGACGGTCTGGACGGCCTAGTCAGCGGTATGACCGCCATCGGTTCAATCATAATTTTTCTTTTTACTTTGACGACTAAGTATTATCAGCCCGATATCGCTTTAGCCGCTCTAGTCTTAGCCGCGGCCTGCCTGGGCTTTCTCTTTTTTAACTGGCAGCCGGCTCGCATTTTTTTAGGCGAAGGCGGATCTTTGTTCTTAGGTTATGCCCTGGGCGTTTTAGCCATAATTTCCGGCGGTAAAATCGCTATCGCGCTCTTAGTTATGGGCATACCGATCCTAGACGTAGCCTGGACGATTATCAGGCGCTTAGCGGGCGGCAATAATCCCTTTAAGATAGGCGATAGGCAGCACCTGCATTTTCGTCTTTTAGAAACCGGCCTAACCGTTAGAAAGTCGGTTCTGTTATTTTATTTAATTTCCATAATTTTCGGTTTAAGCGCTTTGTTTTTGCAAAGTATCGGTAAAGTGCTGGCGTTAATTATTTTGGCCGTTATTATGCTCCTAGTCGTTATTTTTTTCTCTTATCTTGACAAAAAGAGAAAAAGCGTTTAAGATAGATCTAGAAAATCGACTGCAAGTCGAATTTTATTTACTTAAATTTAATTTAATAGATATGGCAAAAATAGCTGTAATCAAGACTGGCGGAAAACAATATAAAGTCAGCCAGGATCAGGTTTTAAAAATTGAAAAAATAGACGCTAAAGACGGGGCGACGTTGAAGTTTCAAACTTTAATGACAGCCGACGGAGAAAAGCTGGAGTTAGGCAAACCGGTTTTAGGCGATTTAGTAGAGGGCAAAGTCATTGAACAGGGCAGAAATGATAAGGTTAGCGTGGTGAAATTTAAGAATAAAACCAGATATAAGAGAAACGTCGGCCACCGTCAGCCCTTTACTAAAGTGAAGATTGTCAAGATATAAAATTGCATATTAAAAAACACGAGGCCTAAAAGCCTCGTGTTTTTTATTTTAAAATTTTTAGTCAGAATTGATTTTTAGCGTGGCTGGTGTTATATTGATAATGGCTTATAAAGGAGAAGCCGATTATGTGGTACATTCTGCACCTTCAAACCTTAACTCGTCCTGTCATCAGAATCGGTAGGTTCGTTGTGGCGACACTAGCCATCGCGCTAGTTGTGTACCTTGTCGCCATGGCGTTCTGCGCCGATGTACTGCACCAAATCCCATGAAGAATCCATTGTATACAAATCCGGTACGCAAATACGGCCTCATAATCAAAGTGCCGAAACTCAAACCGTGGTCGATTGGAGCTGTCTTGCTGGCGCTTCTGGCCATGTTCTTATTGGCTTGGTTGACGACGGCAGCAATCTAGGGCCAGAGAAAAACTGGCCAACACGCGACGAGCGCTCCTCGTCGCTTTTTTTATACTTCATTTCTATATTTTAAGGCGTTAGCCAGAGTAATTTCATCGGCGTATTCTAAATCCGCGCCCATGGGCAGGCCTTTAGCCAGACGAGTAACTTTTATTTTATAGGGCTTAAGCAGTTTAACGATATAGAGCGAAGTGGTTTCGCCTTCGAAGTCCGGGTTAAAAGCCAAAATGATTTCTTTCATCTGCGACTGTTTTAGGCGGCCTAGAAGCTGTTTTATGTTTAAGCTTTCCGGCTTAATGCCTTCGATTGTGTTAATGACGCCGCCTAAGACATGGTAGAGGCCTTTATATTGCTTAGTGGTTTCAATGGCTAAAAGATCGCGCGTATCGGCCACTAAGCAAATTAGGGAACGATTTCTTTTCGCATCAGAGCAGATCGGGCAGGGGTTGGTTTCGGCGATAGACAGGCAAGTCCGGCAAACCGTGGTTTTTTCTTTTAATTCGGCTATAGCCTGGGCAAAGGCTTGCAGGCTCTCGGGGTGGGCTTTTAATAAATAAAAAACATAGCGCTCGGCGGTTTTCGGCCCGACCGTGGGGAGGCGAGAAAAATGATCAATCAAATTTTGGATGGAAGCAGGGTAGCGCATGCGATATTTTAAAATTGGAATTTTATATTTGTCTTAGGTTAGGGACTGTTTTTGAGCACATACAAAATTGTAGCGATTTCTTACCAAATTTTCTGGTAAGAAATCGCTCAAATTTTGTCTAAGCGAAAAATCAGTTCCTAACCTAAGGTGCCCGATGGTAGTTTAGCAAAAATTTAACAAAATATGCTCCAAGCCTCCAGCTTAATTGTTAATTCATTCCTTCCAGCCCGCCCATCTCCTGAACTTTCTTAGCCATGGTTCTTTGCGCCTGTTTGATGGTCTCATTAATGGCCTCGGTTAAAATACTGGCTAAGCGATCTTGAGATAAGTCTGGCGCTATGGTTAATTGTTTGATTTCCATGTTGCCGTTCATGACGATTTTGACGCCATGTTTTTCATATTCTACTGATTCATCGGCTAAAGCGTTTTGTAAAGTTTTAGCCTTGCTTCTTAAATCTTTGAATTGTTTCAGTTTGTTGAACATATTATTGTATTAGTTGTTATGCAGACGTTTGGCCGATTTTGTTTTAATTTACTCGTGCGGAACTCGCTTCGCTCAAACAGTCCTCCTTCGTAAATTAAAACAAAATCAGCCAAACTAATAAACACGATTTATATTATTAATATTCCGGCTGCTCTGTCTCCCTGGCTTTAGCCACGCTTTTAAAGCTAACCGTATTTTCGTCAAAGAATAAATCAACTTTTCCGGTTGGTCCGTTTCTGTGCTTAGCAATGTGAATTTCGGCCGTGTGCTTATCGGATTCGGACAACTCTTCATAATTATAACCGCGATCGGCGGCTTTGCGGTAAATAAACATTACCACGTCGGCATCTTGTTCAATAGAACCGGACTCTCTTAAATGAGCCAGGCGGGGGATAGCCGGCTTAGTCATTTCCACGGCGCGCGATAACTGCGATAGAGCCAGCACCGGGATATTGAGTTCGCGGGCGATGGCTTTCATGCCGCGGGTGATTTCCGCCACTTCTTGCACGCGATTGTCGCCGTATTTGCCTCGTCCCTCCATGAGTTGGAGGTAATCAATGATTAAAAGCCCTAGGCCTTTTTCGATCTGCAAGCGGCGGGCTTTAGCTCGGATTTCCATGATACTGGAACTGGCTGAATCATCAATGTAGATCGGCGCTTCGGATAACTGGCCCATGGCTTCGCCGATGCGGGAAAAATCATTGTCTTCTTCCCTGTCTGATAGCTTGCCGGTACGCATGCGCCATAAGCTGACATTAGCCTGGGCGCAGAGCATGCGGTCAACCAGCTGCTCCTTACTCATTTCTAAGGAGAAGACTCCGACCGGAGTTTTACTCTTAATGGCGGAAAGGCGGGCGATATCTAAGGCAAAAGAGGTTTTACCTACGCTCGGCCTGGCCGCTAATATGATCAGGTCGGATTTTTGCAGGCCGGCCAGAATATTATCTAAATCAGGAAAGCCGGTCGGTAAGCCGCGTAGTTTTCCGCTCTGCTTATGCAGTTCGTCGATCCTGTTAAAGGCTTCGGTTAATAAATTATCAATCGGCAAGAAGACATTTTTTAAATATTTGCGCGAGACGCCGAACAGTTTTTGTTCAGCTTCATCTAGAATTTTCTCGATCTCTTCATCTTCTCGGTAGCCCAGCTCGGTTATTTCGACTGAAGCGCTTAAGAGGCGTCTTAAGGTGGCTTTGCGCTGGATGATATTAGAGTAGAAGACCGCATGGGCCGAGGTAGCAACGGTATTGCCCAGCTCGGCCAGATAAGCTCGGCCGCCGACCGCCTCCAGCTGATTTTTTTCTTCCAATTTAGAAGTTAGGGTTAAGATGTCAATCGGTTCATGGTGAACATAAAGATCGCGCATAGCCGTATAGATCAGGCCATGGCTGTCTTTATAAAAGTCTTCCGGTTGCAGAGTATCGGCGATTTTAAAAATAGCGTCCTTATCAATCATTAAACAGCCCAGGAGCGAAGCCTCGGCTTCAAGGTTTTGCGGCGGAAGTTTAGAGATGGAATTTTTATTTTCCGGCATGTTTGTATCATACCTTGGCCGGTCGGTTTAAGCAAGAGTTAAATTTGCCGATTTTTTAACTTTCCATACACCGCCTGTCCACCGCCAGCTTGCCTTTTTTAGAAAGATATGTTATTTTATTAATAATCCATCTATCCGTCATTACGGGTTTTTTATTTTGCGCCGTTAGCTCAGCTGGCAGAGCAACAGCCTTTTAAGCTGATGGTCGCTGGTTCGATTCCAGCACGGCGCACAGAGCAAAACAATTGCTTAATTTTTTAATCAAGGAGGATCGTTATTCTTTAGTACTCCCATGCAGACTGGCAGGCATTGAGCTAGAAAACACATTGGGTTAGCGAGATTCGACTTGAATAACGATGCAAAGGCCCGGCAAGGGCGCGACCCGTAAGGGACGGATGGTGTTCGGCGAATTCCATCTGCAAACAAAGGCGGCGGCTAAATTTCCACGGCTGCCGCCTGTTTTAAACCATTCCCCGCCACCCTAGCTCAGCTGGTAGAGCAACGGTTTTGTAAACCGTAGGTCGTCGGTCCGAATCCGACGGGTGGCTCATTTTTCTCTCTCATTATGATTCTATATATTGATACCACAGTCAACGATCTCATAACTATCGGCTTAAAGGATAAGCGTAAATTTATTATTAAGAAAAAGTTTAAATCAAAGCGGACCCAGGCCGAGAAGTTGCTTCCGGCCATTGATAAATTATTGAAAGATAGAGGGGTTAAATTAAGCGGTTTAGAAAGTATTGAAATAGTTAATCAAGGCGGCAGCTTTACTTCCTTGCGCATCGGCGTGGTTACGGCTAACGCCCTGGCTTATGCTTTAGGAATTCCGGTGATCGGGGAGAGAGGCCGAGCCAAGAAGCTAAAGAGCGGTAAAATGAACTTTACTTTGGTTGAGCCGCAATATGGCGGCCAGCCGAATATAACGGTTAAGAAGGAAAAGATCGGTTAATTGTGGAAAAGTTGTTAAGAACTAAAACCTGAAAGACAAAATAATTTTATAAAAAATACCCATCGGTAAACCGACCGGGTATTTTTTTAATTTTTGACCTAAGATTAAAGATAATTCCGGTGGTTCCTTATCATTGACAAATGGCATCAAGTGGTATATAATTATAGTATATTGGTGATAAGTGGTGAATAGTGGTGAAATAGACAATTTATATCTTTCAGCTTTTTAAAATAAAAATAAAAAACTAGTCCGCCTTTTAGGCGAGACCAGCCAGCCAAGACAATAACGCTGGCGCTATTAGGCCGGTTCGCCGGTTCATAGAGAGTTTTAAAACCAATCCGCTTGCCCCGCCCTAAGCTTAAGGCCGAAAGCGAGGCATTAGGCAGATCGGTTAAGGCAAAGAAGGGGTTTGATCCGCCGTTTAAGGCAGGTCAGCCTTCTTAGGAGCCCTAACCAAGGCTAGATCTCAAAACAAAAATAAAAACAAAAATTTTAAAATTATAGAACAGTGACCTTACACTGTGTTTAAATATTTTAAAATGTTCATCGGCGAATACAATCATAATTTAGACGACAAGGGCAGGGTAGCGGTGCCGGCAAAGTTTCGCGCCCTCTTGCGCGGCGGAGCGGTAGTTACTAAGGGATTGGATAACTGCCTTTTTTTGTATACCAAGAAAGAATGGCAGGAGCTAGCCGTTAAATTAGCGAAACTGCCGATCGGTCCGGCTAATACCCGCGCCTTCTCTCGTTTGATGCTGGCCGGAGCCATGGCTGTTGATTTTGATAATCAGGGCCGGATTATGCTGCCGGAGTATTTAAGGAAGTTCGCCGGGCTGAAAAAGAAGTTAGTCATCGCCGGGCTTTATAGCCGGCTGGAAATTTGGGATGAAAAAGCTTGGCATAAATATAAGCAAGGCACGGAGAAGAAGAGCGCTGATATCGCCGAAGCTTTAGGCGGGCTGGGAGTGTAGAGACAACCGTACTTAGTGAATTATATAAATAAAAATAAAAACATGGCAAAACTAAAATTAAAACAAAAATCAGAAAAACATTTTTTTAATCTGCGGGTTAGGGTGATCAAGGCGCCGCTGGTCGACAGCAGTATCTTGAGAGAGGTTTTGGCCGAGCGGCAGAGAGCATTAGTTTTGTAAAATGGCCCAATTTTAATTTGTAATTGACAACTCAGATGGAATATAGACATTTGCCAGTAATGCTAAAAGAGGTGATGGAATATTTAAAGCCTAAGCCGGGAGGATATTATCTAGATGGCACGTTGGGCGGCGGCGGTTATACCAAAGCGATTCTCGAAAAATTAGAAGGCCGGGGAAAGGTTCTAGCCATTGATTTAGATGATTTGGCTATTAATAATGCCAAAATAAATTTAAAATCAGCGCTGGCTGATCATCAATTATATTTAGCCCATGACAATTTCAAAAATTTATCAGCTATTTTTAAAAAATATTTTGCGGAAAACGATAAGCTTGATGGTGTTGTACTTGATTTGGGGTTATCATCAGCTCAACTCGAAGATCGGTCTAGAGGATTCTCTTTTAAGCTGGTTGGCGCGCCGTTAAGCATGAATTTCGGCGCCGCCGCTGAAAGCGCGGAAGATATTATTAATAATTGGGAGACCAGAGAGCTAATTAGGATCTTTAGGGATTATGGGGAAGAGAAGTTCGCTTATAAGATCGCTTTAGCCATCGCCGATGAGCGTCGAGTTAAGAGAATTACCACCACGGATCAATTAGTGAAGATTATAGCCAGAGTTGTGCCGAAACGTTTTCAATCAGCCAAGATACATCCGGCGACCAGGATTTTTCAAAGCCTGCGTTTAGCCGTTAATCAGGAATTGGATAATTTAAGCGCGAGTTTACCCCAGGCAGTTTCTCTTTTAAAATCGGGCGGAAGATTAGCGGTTGTTTCTTACCATAGCTTAGAGGATAGGCTGGTTAAGCAGTATTTTCGGCAGAGAGCTAAAGACTGCCTTTGTCCGCCGACTCTGCCGGTTTGCCGGTGCGGACATAAGGCGGAAATTAAAATATTGACTAGCAAAGTTTTAAGGCCAACCGGGGAGGAGGTCTTAAAAAATCCGCGAGCTCGCAGCGCTAAGCTAAGAGTAGCGGAGAAAATATAAATTAATATAAAATCAAAAATAAAAATTATGAAAAGCATGGATAATAAAAAAGGGGCCAGCTTAAACAATCCTTCATTTTTTAAAAAACATTTTTTCAGCTTAAAGAATTTTAATAAGGTTCTATTCGCCGGCCTAATCGTCTTAGGCATATTTTACGTCGCCGGCAGCAACGATTTGGCTATCCAGGGCTTCGCTTTGAGCGATTTAAAAGAGCAGCGCAATAAATTAGCCGAAGAAAATAAAAAGTTAGAGCTAAAAGCCATGACTTTGAGCTCTTACAGCGTAATTAGCGGTAAAGTAGAGGGCTTAAAGATGGTTGCCGTCGGGGAAATAGATTATATCAGCGCCGGCAGCGGCATAGTGGCGAAAAAGTAAAGTGCTATTTTAAATCATGTGTCAGACGAAGGTTTTAGTTTTTCGCTTAGATGAAATTTGGGCGATTTTTGAAAAAATCGCTACAATTTCATATGCGCTTAAAACTAAAACCTTCGTCTGACGTCTTTTCTAAATATGTCATTCTGGAAAAAGAGTAAGAGGCATTTTGATAAAATAAACAATAGTCGCATTAATTTGATAATCGCGATTATTTTTTTATTGTCCGGTTTGGTAATTTTTAAATTATTTGATCTGCAAGTTTTAAAATATGATTTATATTACAGCTTAGCCGCGGACCAGCATCAGATTTATAATTTATTAGCGCCGGAGCGCGGTCGAATTTTCGCTCAGAACGACGGCAGCGGCAATCAGCTTTATCCGATAGCTACTAACAAGGATTTTTATATCCTTTTTGCCGTGCCTAAAGACCTCGAAGCGCATTTAGCGCCGTCGATTAGCGAAGAGCTTTATGTTACTTTTAAGCAAGAGCAGACAGAGAAAGAAGTTGACGAATTATTAAAGCAAGAAGATGAGGATCGGCTTAAAATCCAGATTGACGCGCTAGGCGATTTGAATAATCAGGCTAATCAGATTAAACAGGCGGAGATAATCGCTAATCACCAGCGGCTCTTAGCCGATGCTAAATTCTTGGAGATGAGAAAGATCAGGCGGGAAGCGGAAATAAATTTGCGTAAAACCGGCATCATCGACGCTTATTTAAAAAAGTTGCAAAAGGCAGGCGATGTTTATGAGCCGCTAGAGCAGAAAGTAGATGAAGTGATTTTAAAGAAGTTTTATTTGGCTGTTAGCTCTTCAACGGAAAAAATTGAAGACCTGGAGATAGAAAATAATACCTTATATATTAATAGCCATGGGTCAAGAGAGAAGTTGGCTATTAAAGGTTTAGGTTTCTCCGAAAAAGCCTATCGTTTTTATCCGGAAGGCAATGTCGGAGCTAACTTACTGGGTTTTGTCGGTTTTGTCGGCGATCAGGAAAGGGGCCGCTATGGCTTAGAAGAATATTTTGATCAGGAACTTTACGGCCGGTCCGGTTCAATTAAAGTTGAGCGCGACGCTAAGGGGCAGGCGATTATTATAAATGATCGCGAATATTTAAAGCCGGAAAATGGCGCTGATTTAATCTTAACTATTAATCATTCCATTCAATTTATGGCCTGCCAGAAGTTGAATGAAGCCGTAATTAAATATGGCGCTGATGGCGGCAGCGTAATTATCATGGAGCCGCAGACCGGCGCTATTTTAGCGATGTGCTCTAACCCCGATTATGATGGCAATAACTACCAAAACGTTGAAAATATCCAAGATTTCACTAACCCGGCGGTCTTTTCTCAATATGAGCCGGGTTCAATTTTTAAAGTTTTGACCATGGCTATGGCTCTGGATCAGGGCAAGGTTACGCCCCAGACCACTTATGACGATACCGGCCGGGTGGAGATCGTTGATTATAAAATAGAAAATTCTGATCATCAGGCTAATGGTTTACAAACCATGACTGAAGTTTTGGAAAAATCTTTGAATACCGGCGCTATTTTTGCCATGAGGCAAGTCGGGCCGGATATGTTTTCCGACTATGTTAAAGCTTTCGGCTTCGGCGAGAAGACCGGCCTGGAATTAACCGGTGAAAGTAAGGGCGATATTAAGAATCTACTGAATAAGCCGATTCATGAACTTTATGCCGCCACGGCTTCCTTCGGCCAAGGTTTGAGCGTGACGCCGATTCAAATGGTTTCAGCTTTTTCAGCCATTGCCAATAAAGGGGTTTTAATGAAGCCTCATCTGGTTAAGGAAATAGTAAAGCCGGATGGCTCTAAGATTGAAACCAAACCGCAAATGATTAGGCAGGTTATTTCAGAAAAAGTGGCTACCATGCTCGGCGGTATGATGGTTAATGTGGTAGAAAACGGCCATGGCAAGAGAGCGGCGGCTAAAGGCTACTATGTCGGCGGTAAGACCGGCACAGCGCAGGTGGCGAGCCGGGGCGGTTATGAGAAGAATATCAATATCGGCTCTTTCGCCGGCTTCGCTCCGGTAGATGATCCGAAATTTGTTATGTTGGTTAGGATTGACCGTCCGCGAAACGTTGAATGGGCGGAAAGTTCAGCCGCGCCATTGTTTGGCCAATTAGCTGAATATATGCTAAATTATTGGCAGGTACCGAAGACAAGATAAAAATTTAAATATGAAAAGTTTATTGCAAAAAATACTAAAAATATTGGCTAAAGCCGTTCTAAAGAAATATCAGCCGGAAGTAATCGGCGTAACCGGCAGTGTTGGTAAAACCGGCGCCAAGGAAGCTATTTATTGCGTTTTAGCCGGTAAATTCAAAGCGCGCCAGAGCATTAAGAATTATAATAATGAAATTGGCCTGCCTCTAACTATTATTGGCGCCGAATCGTCGTCGCGCTCTCTTTCCAGCTGGCTAAAAATATTTTTTTCGGCGTTTAAATTATTGTTAAAACGCGATCCGAATTATCCTAAAATATTAGTTTTAGAGATGGCGGTGGATCGGCCGGGCGATTTAGCATATCTGACCAATATCGCCCCTCCGCATATCGGCGTTATAACCGCTATCGGCGAATCTCATCTTGAGTATTTTAAAACTTTGGAAAAAATTAAAGAGGAAAAAGCGACCCTGATTAGGCGACTGCCAAAAAACGGCTGGGCGATTTTAAATATTGATAATGATGCGGTTAAATCGGTAATTAAAGAAACTAAGGCCCGGGTTATTAGCTACGCCATAGACAGCCAGGCCGAGGTGCGGGCGCAGGAAATCAGGCTGAAGCTGGCCGCGACCAAGGCGCCGGCAGAGGAGCTGGGTTTAAGCTTTAAATTAACTCATCAGGGCTCGTTCACGCCGGTTTTCATACCTAATCTAATTAGCCGGGCCGGAGTTTTAGCTTGCTTGGCCGCGGCCGCAGTTGGTATCGTTAAGGGCTTAAATTTAGTGGAAATCAGTCAGGCCTTAAAGCGATATGAGTCGCCTAAGGGCAGAATGCGATTTATCTCTGGAATAAAGAATAGCTATGTTATTGATGATACTTATAATTCTTCACCCGCTTCGTCAATTTTGGCTTTAGAAACTTTGCATAACATTAGTCTTGATTCAGGAGCTTATAAGTATGCGGTTTTCGGCGATATGCTGGAGCTAGGGCATTTAAGCGAACCCGGTCATCAGGCGGTTGGCCAAGCGGTTGTTAAAGATGAAATTGATAAATTAATCGTGGTCGGTGAGAGAAGCCGCGATATCGCGCGCGGCGCTAAAGCGGCCGGCATGAAGGATGATGATATTTTTCATTTCGCCGCTACGGCCGAAGCCGGGGAATTTTTAGCAGAAAGAATCAAGAGCGGCGATATAGTTTTAGTTAAAGGTTCGCAGGGAGCGCGCATGGAAAAAATCGTTAAACGAATTATGGCTGAACCGGCGCGCGCTGGAGAATTGCTGGTAAGGCAGAGCGGGGAGTGGCAGGATAGATAACTATCTCATATAAAAAAATAAGGGGCGGAGAACACAAGTGTCACTTCTTGTGCTGTCCACCCCTTTTGCCGGTTAAACCAGCTGTCGGTATCGGTAACTGCGTCCTTTCTGACGGAGCACTACTCCTTTCTTGTCGTTGCAGGCCAATGCCAATCCTTTGGCTCGGCACCAACATTCTTTGGTCGGGCCCCTGACAAGTGCGCCATGATGGCATTGTGCCAGCAGCTTTTTGCCTACGCGGACTTTGCGCGGCGGCGGTTCTTGCTGGAAAACAGCGATCGGACGCTTGTCCACGCCAGTGCTGACACCGAGCAGGTAGATCGGTTGATCCGTGGTTAATTTGAATGGTGTTTTTCCGTGCCAATCGGAATGTTGATTCCAGGGCCTGATTGATTCAGTGGCTTGTTCAATCGCGTCTCTTTGAGGATTTATGATTGACATAGTTTGAATGAGCAGTTTAATTTTCGGTGTTGCCAATAATTCGCGCCGGCATGGCGCTGGTAAATTACGAGCAACAGGCGGAAATCAAATTTTCTGGCTGATATATAAAAAAACGACCCTGTCATTTCAGGGCCGCTTTAATTATTTGAAACTAATTAAAAACAACCCTGATGCCGGGACATCATCATGCTCATCATCGCCATCATCATGGCTCTATGGCTGCTGGTTGGTTTTCTGGTTTGGTTGTTCATATTGGTAGCTTAGGTCAAAATAGTTCTAATGTCAAGTTGAGTTTTAAAGCTTAGTACCGAATACGGGAATCGAACCCGTGTTTGATGGCTGAGAACCACCTGTCCTAACCACTAGACGAATTCGGCAAATTAACTCCTTATTAACACATTATACACATAAATTATAAGCTTTATCAAGAGTTTCTCCCCTTGACAGTTTGGCCGGAGCGGTTCTAAAGTGTAGGTGCCGTTATAATATGGAGCAATCTGTGATATGACGGCTGGCTGTCAAGGTTATCCAAAAAATAATTTAGACAGCGCATGGGGATTGAAGCGCCTGCGTATGAATAATGCGCGGGCGCTTTGTTTTTGAAAAATAATGTGAGCGATTTATTTATTTTAAAACTCGCTAAAGAAAATTTCGGAATTTAGCTTAAAATTTCTAACAAAATTTTGATGTCAAACGGCCGAACAAAATGTTTGTAAAGAAATTTTAAGCTAAATTCCGAAATTTTCTAGGCTCGCTTTTAAAATAAATAAATCGCTCACCCCAGTAAGCTGCCGATGAAATCTTTCTGCCCGCGCAGGAAATCTTCGCTCTTAAGTTCGGTTTTGCCTTCAAGCTGAAGCTTTTTTATGATTAGGGAGTTCTTACCGCACTGCACGGCTAAGCCGCTATTATATTTAAAAGTTTTACCCGGTTTGTATGAATTAATCTCAATCGGCTCCGGCTGCACGGCGATGATTTTTATTTTTTTGCCCTGCCACCAGGTCCAGGCCATAGGCCAGGGCGACATGGCCCTGGTAAACCTGGATAACTCTTCGGCCGTCTTAGTCCAGTCGATTAGGCCGTCGCCTTTCGTCAGCTCTTTAATATAACTGGCCTGATTAGCTTCTTGGGGCCGGGGGGTAAGTTTCCCGTCAAGATACTGTTTTACGGTTTTAAGGAGAAAATCAGCGCTTAATTTAGATAGTCTTTCATAAAGCGTGCCGGCCGTGTCGTTAGGTTCAATTTCGACCGGAATCTGCGCCAGGATCGGGCCGGTATCAAGCCCTTTATCCATTTTTATAATACTTAAACCGGTTTGCTGGTCGCCGTTTAAAATCGCGGCCTGGATGATGCCGGCGCCGCGATATTTCGGTAAGAGCGAGGCGTGTAGATTGAGGCAGCCGAATTTTGGAATATTAAGAATGACCTCCGGAATCAATTGCGCGTAGGCGATAGTGATAATCAGATCAGGTTTTAAGAGGGCGATTTTATCTTTAATATCAATAATCTGCTCGGGCTGCAAGACGGTTAGATCATGCTCTAGAGCCGCTCGTTTAATCGGCGGAGAAACAATCGTGCGGTGGCGGCCGGCTAATTTATCCGGCTGGGTGATAACCAGGATAATTTCTGAATTTTGGTCCTCTTGCAATAACTGAAAAGCCGGCAGGCCGAATTCCGCCGTGCCGACGAAGACTATTTTGATTTTATTATTATTTTTATCCATGTCGCTTAGCTTTTTCTTTTACTAGTTTGTCGATGAATAAAATTCCATCCAGATGATCAATTTCATGTTGCATGACCCGGGCCATCATTCCTTGGGCGATTTGCTTGATTTTAGCGCCGGCCCGATCGTAATAGGCTACGGTAATTTTTTTATGGCGCTTGACCGCGCCGAAAATTCCCGGTATGGATAAGCAGCCTTCTTGACCCAGCTCCTTAGCCCAGGATTTTTTGGTGATTTTAGGGTTAATTAAGCAGATCGGTCCGTCTTTTGAGTTAACTACAGCCAAACGGATATTTTTGCCTATCTGCGGAGCCGATAAGCCGGCGCCGTCGGCCTCTAGCATGGTCTTTTCCATAGCCGAAACTAGGCGGCTGAAATCGCGGCCGCTTATTTCTTTAAGGTTTACTTCTTTGGATTTTTTCCTTAGAATAGGATTGGGTTGGACGATAATTTCTAGGATTGGCATGTTGGTTAGATTATGCTAAACTCAATAAAGTTTTATGTTAGCAAATAAATGAATTTTCAGCAATAGTTTGGTATAATAAATATAATATTATATGCCGATAGATAAAGGTTTGGAAAAAATAGGGGATTTATTCGCCGGGAGGCAGAATAAAAAAATGCCGGCTTATGCTTGGCAAGATTTGGCTTTGCGAGTAATTAGGGAGTTAAATGTCCCGAATTTTAAAAGAAGCGCGGTTTTTAAAATTTGCAAAGAGAAGCCGAGAATTTTTATTGAAAAATGCCTAAATGACACTAAAGAATTATGCCGAGAGGGAGAGGCCTGGAAATATTTTTTTAAAGTTGCCGGCGGCGGGAGCAAGAAATTATAATTTGAAATTCATGACTAGGTAGCCGACGCCAAACGGCGCTTCATAGGAGAGGAGCTCAGGTTCATATTTTATGCCCTCAAGTATGCCCAAGAGAATGATAATAGATTTTAAGCCGCATTCCCCGGCGTCAGCCACAAAACTGTGATCAAATTTTACTATTTCAGCAGTTTGTTTTTTTAAGAGATGATCAATCAATTTTTTATCAAATTTTTTGCCTTTTGAATTATAGCCGGCCGGCGCGTTCTTAGTTAAACGGTGCGATAGGTCGCCGGAAGCCACGACGGCGACGCGGTTTTTTTCGCTTAATAATTCATTCTTCAGCATTTGCCCGATAGTATAATGGGCGGTTAAATCTAATCCCGAATAATAAAGCGGGATGATTTTTATTTTCGGCAAGTGTTGGGTTAGGAGGTAGAGCGGTATGGAACTGCCATGGTCGAGTTTAGCTTCGCTTAAGAGCTGCAAGGGCGCCTGGTCTTCCAGTTTTTCTTTGATTCTATGAGCTAGGCCGACATCGCCCGGTAAATTCAGCTTTATAGCTAGATCGCCGAATTCAGCGAAATCGGCGTAGAATTGCGGATGTAAATTTAAGCTAAAGGCGCTTTCCTGCAAGTGGCCATGAGGAGAGATAATAATAATAGTTTCCGCTTGCGTAGCGTATAAATCCTGCTCTAATTTCGCGTAGGCCTCGGTGGTGGCTTTTAATCTAGCTAAATTTTCCTTGCCGATTGAGGGGATCAGTATCGGGGGGTGGGGGGTGATAGCGGAAAAAACAATGGACATATATTTAGCTTATTTTATTATTCATTGATTACGGCCGCTTCGGTGATCGATGGTCCGGCATCATATAAATATAAGACGCTGGATGGCACAATTATAATATTCTCCGTCTTGTAGCCAAGATCTTTAAAGACTTTGTCGGAAGTAATTAGTAGTTTTTTGCCGCCGGAAATTACATAGGTATATGGTGAATCCTTGGTTTTTAGCAACTCGCCGTCAGCAAATAAGTAGGGTTTAATGGTTGTGTATTCATCAAGCTCGGCCGGCGTGGCTTTGATAATTTTTTTATTCTTAAATCTGGTCTCTAAGAAGACCCTGTCAACTAGAGGCGCTTTAGTTCCATCTATGACATAGTAAACGCCGCCGGTGGTTTTATCCTGGAGGAGGGCTCCGGTGGGGTAGGTTGAGGTGGCTGTTATCGGCGTGCCGTCGGCGTAATAATTTATATCTTCCCAGCTGGCGTCAACGACCTCGCTCGGGTTAAAGCCCATCTGGCGGAAGGCCGCCATAGAAGTAAAGCCACGTTTTTTATCATCAACCAAGAGGAAAATAGTGCCGCGCGGCGATCTGATTAAAGCGTATTGGGCAAATTTAATCGGCGTACCGGTTTCATATTTATCTAAATCGGATTTATTGACTGTGATAATTTTTTTCGGGTCAAAGCGCGACGCCAGGGCCGACATAGAAAAGAACGGCCGTTTTAAGTCATTTTGCAGGAGCCAAACCCCTGGTTCGCCGTCGGCCTGGAGTAGCGAGCCGTCAGGATAGACTTTAGTAAACCAGCGTTGCCAGATTTTATAAAAATTAAAATTGCCATTATAAACATGCGGCGTATAGTTATAAAGAGCCGCCGTCGCCTGATTGGCGATGGTCACGGTTACCGGCGTCTGATTAATTGTGCCGTAGGGATTGGTAAAGGTGTAAGTGTTGCCGGCTTTATAGGTATATAATTGAGGGTTATCAAGATAATCTCTAAATTGCAAAGCCGCGGAATTAATTTGCTTGCCAAAGCCCTGCCAGCGCGTGTTGCAGCTGCCTGAGTCCGGACAGCCGTAGCCGGTGGCCCAATCCAAGTTTCTTTGGCTAGGCGACGACTCTTCAATTAAGCTCTGCTCTTTCTGCAAGAGGACGAGGAGAAACTTCGGATTGATGGTAATTTTTCTGCACTTTAGATTCCTTTCCGCTTCGGTCGGATTATCGCTTAAAACTACTCCGTCGCAATCATAGCTTTTCGTCGCCGCGTTATAGATTATTTCCGCGGCCGTTCTGGTTATGCCAAAAGCGTCCGGGCAAGAGTAGCTAGCCAGGTAGCTGCCTTTAGCGGTTAAGAAGTTTTGAATATCGTTTAGGTCCATGGTGCTATAGTCAAGAATTTCCAGATCGCTAATGATATTGCTCGGGTCAAAGCCTTCAGCCCGGGCTTCGGCTTTGGCACAAAAAACACTTATCGCTAAAATAGCGAATAATAATAAAAATTTTGTTTTTGTCATATATCTATATTATAGTATACGAAAGAGATTGGAGCAAATTACAGTTGCTAGATTTAGCTTAGATTAGTTAATAACAAAAAACTTAACTGGTAAAAGTTAAGTTCTTATAATCGTCGGGTCGGATATCTATTTTTCGCTTAGACGAAATCTGTGTATTTTTTCTTAAAATTATTCAATAGAAAAAGACCAAAATAGCTAGCAGTGAAATTAAATAATTTTAAGAAAAAATTACTACGATTTCGTATGCGCTTAAAATAGATATCCGACCCGACAGGGCAGCTGCCGTTTTTCGTTTACTTTACCGTTAAGAGGATTTTATCTTTAAAGCTTAAGTCAATTTCCACCTTATCGCCGGCCTTGATTTTGCCTTCAATGATTTCCATAGCCAGCTCGTCCAGGATTAAATTTTGGATAATTCGTTTCAGCGGGCGAGCGCCGTAAGTAATATCGTAGCCTTTTTCCAGAAGCATTTTTTTAACCTTAGCCGCTATTTTTAGATTGATCACTTTATTTTTAAGCCGTTTTTCCACCTTAGCCAATTCCAGGTCAACAATTTTCGACAAAACATCTTTATTCAGGTTGCGGAAGATAACTATTTCGTCCAGGCGGTTTAAGAACTCCAATTTAAAGTTATCTTTAAGGATATGGTCAATCTTTTCTTTCATTTCGTCATGCCTTAAATCGGCTGCTTCCCGGGCGTTCGAGGTGCCGGTAAAACCGATGGAATACTCTTTAATGACTTCGTTGCCTAAATTAGAGGTCATGATGATGATGGTATTTTTGAAGTTAACTACTCGTCCCTTAGCGTCAGTCAGCCGGCCATCGTCAAGGATCTGCAACAGTATATTGAAAATCTCCGGATGAGCTTTTTCTATTTCATCAAAAAGAATCACGCTATAGGGGCGGCGTCTAATTTTATCCGTAAATTGTCCGCCTTCGTCATGGCCGACATAGCCGGGAGGGGAGCCGATAATTTTCGCCACCGAATGCTTTTCCATGAATTCGCTCATGTCTAACCTGATGAGCGCGTTTTCATCATTAAAGATAAATTCGGCCAGAGCTTTAGCCAATTCGGTTTTACCCACGCCGGTCGGACCGACGAACATAAATGAGCCGATCGGTTTTTTTTCTTCGCTCAAACCGGCTCGTCCGCGCCGGATGGCGTTGGCCACTGATTTAATGGCCGCATCCTGGCCGATAACTCTTTTAGCTAAAACTTCTTCGGCCTGCGCCAGTTTTTTTATTTCCGATTCCAGCATTTTAGAAACCGCGATGCCGGTCCAGCGGGAAACAACTTTGGCAATATCTTCCTCGTCGACTTCTTCCTTAAGAATTCTTTGGCCGGCGCTTTGAATTTTTATCAATTCAGCCTCTTCCCGTTTTATTTCCTGCCTTAGGGCCGGTATTTTTGAGTAGAGGATTTCCGCCACTTGGGTTAAATCCGCGCCGCGCCTTTCAATTATTTCAGCCTGGACTTTAAGTTCGTCAATCTGTTTCTTTGAGTTTCTGATTTTAGCAATGGCGTTCTTTTCGTTATGCCAATGCAGTTCCAATTGGTTGGATTTTTCTTTAAGCTGGGCTAATTTTTTATTGATATCCTTAAGGCGGGCACCCGGTTTATTCTCTTTTAATAGTCCGGCCTTTTCAATCTCCAGTCTTTTTATGGCTCGCTTTAAATCGTCTAATTCTTCGGGCGAAGAATCTATTTCCATGCGCAGAGCCGAGGAGGCTTCATCAATCAAATCTACGGCTTTATCCGGTAAAAAGCGATCGGTAATATAGCGGGATGATAATTTGGCCGCGGCGCAAATAGCATCATCAGTAATGCGCACGCCATGATGAACTTCATATTTTTCCTTAATGCCTCGGAGCATGGTAATAGTGTCGTCAATCGATGGTTCTGCCACCTGGATTGGTTGAAAGCGGCGTTCTAAAGCGGCATCCTTTTCTATATATTTTTGGTATTCTTTAACCGTAGTAGCGCCCACGGCTCTTAATTCGCCGCGCGCTAAGGCCGGCTTTAGCATATTAGAAGCGTCCATAGAGCCTTCGGAAGCGCCGGCGCCGACTAAGGTATGCAATTCGTCGACGAAGAGGATGATTTTGCCGTCTTGGGCTTTAATTTCTTTAAGCACGGCTTTTAATCGGTCTTCAAACTCGCCTCGGAATTTTGATCCGGCCACCATAGCGCCTAAGTCTAAGCTGATTAATTCTTTGCCCTTTAAGGTTTCCGGAACATCGCCGGAGACGATCCGCTGGGCCAAGCCTTCGACGATAGCGGTTTTTCCGGTACCGGCCTCGCCGATTAAGACTGGATTATTCTTAGTGCGGCGGGAGAGCACTTGCATAATGCGCCGGATTTCCTCGTCCCGGCCGATCACCGGGTCAAGTTTTTCCGAACGCGCCAATTCGGTTAAGTTGATGGCGTATTTTTCTAAGACCCTGAATTTTGATTCCGGCTCCGGATCGGTAACGGTTTGCGAGCCGCGCAGTTTTGCCAGAATCTTTAAAATTTCATCATAAGCTACGCCTGAGCTGATTAAAATTTCCTGCGCTCGCGATTTAATGCCGATAAGCGCTAAAAATAAATGCTCGGTGGAGATATATTCATCGCCGAGCTTGTCCGCTTCTTTTTTAGCGCGCTCCAGTATCATAGCCGCTTCAGCCGTGCCTTGAACCGTGCCGACGTTAGAGGCGACGGCGGTTTTAGGCAGGCGCTCTATGGTTTCAAAAATGCGTTTCTCAATTTGCTTCAGACTGACGCCTAAGCGCTCTAATATCGGTTTAACCAGTCCTTCGTTTTGCCCGAGTAGTGCAGCTAGGATATGTAAGCCTTCAATCTGCTGCTGGCCATGATCCTGGGCCACAATTTGCGCGTTAATAATGGCTTCTTGGGATTTATGAGTAAATTTATCAAACATATATTTATGTATTTTCGGATAAAGGTTTTAGTTTTGAGCGCATACAAAATTGTAGCGATTTTTTCTTAAAATTATTCAATCTCTCTGATCTCTACTTCGGTCTTTAACCGATTGAATAATTTTAAGAAAAAATGCCCAAATTTTGTCTAAGCGAAAAACTGAAACCTTTATCCGGTATGGCTAAATTATAAAAGTTTAGTTTAGCACTCTCTCTCTTTGAGTGCTAAATTTAATATAATTCACCTGTGTTTATTTGTCAAGCAATCAAGTCTAAAGTCTGGCCGCATTTTTGGCATCGACCGTTATCGTCGTGCCTGGTTATGTTGTAGCCCAGTCGTTTTATGGCTAATTGTCCGCAATTTGGACAATAAGTATTCTCTTTACTGCTTCCGTAAACATTACCGACATAGACATATTTAAGGCCGGCCTGTTTACCAATCTCGTAGGCCTGAAAGATTGTGTCATCTGGCGTAGTCGGAGACTCTTTTAATTTCCAGGAAATATCAGGTGAGAAGGCGGAGACATGCCAGGGCGTAGTCGCGCCCAGTTCTTTAACAATAAATTCAGCCAATTCTTTAAGCATGACCGGATCATCGGATAGTTCCGGAATAATCAAGGTGGTAATTTCTAAATGCACGCCGGCCCTTTTTATGTCCATTAAATTTTTTAAAATCGGTTTAAGTTTGGCGCCGCAGGTTTTATTATAAAATTTTTCTTCCATTGATTTTAAATCTATATTGGCGGCGTCAAGATAGGGGGCGATAGCTTTCAGGCAGTCTTGGCTCATGTAGCCGTTAGAGACCCAGACATTTTTCAAATTATTTTTTTTAGCCAGTTTCATGATCTCTAAAGCGTATTCAGTAAAAATAGTCGGTTCGTTATAGGTATAGGCGATAGATTTACAGCCGGCTCTTAGTGCCTGTTTAATGATTTCTTCTGTCTTTACTATAACGCGCGGCGTTTGATTAGCGGCCCGGACTTGACTGATATCCCAATTCTGGCAGTTCAAGCATTTAAAATTGCAGCCCAGAGTGCCTAAGGAGAAAACTTGGCTCCCAGGCAGAAAATGGAATAAAGGTTTCTTTTCAATCGGATCAACATTCATGGCTACGGGTCGTCCATAAACTAGGGAATAGAGCCGTCCATTAACATTTTTTCTAGCCGAGCAAATCCCGACCGCCTGATTCTTTATTTGGCAGTTATGACAGCAGAGTTCGCAAATCACGGTTTGGTCGCTTATTTTTTTATAGAATTGAGCTTCTTGCATGAACTAATTATAACATATTTAGCCTATAATTTAAGATTGGCGACCAGATGAATATGTTTTAGGCACACACATTTGGCGGATTATTTAATTAGTTAAAAGCATTTCATTCGGCGTTTTTCCGCCTAAAGCGCAGTGCTCTAAATTATTATACTCCTCATTCCATTTTTTTAAAGCTC
>Ga0172369_10002208_pt1 | contig 27132 bp, 10 predicted proteins | sample LakKiv25m_FD_114539 | JGI IMG/M metagenome (GOLD analysis project Ga0172369, IMG submission 114539) | Freshwater microbial communities from Kabuno Bay, South-Kivu, Congo - kab_022012_11.25m | ecosystem: Environmental > Aquatic > Freshwater > Lake | place: Democratic Republic of the Congo...
AGTTGTTCCGGGTCCCGGATTTTCCGTCCATCCGGAGATGTTGCCTGTGGTCTGGGTACAAGTCCAGGTAAAAGCGGTTGTAGCAACATTGGATAGCAGTGATATGGCGGTCGATTCGTTGTTGCACTGGGAGTGATAAGAGGGATTGTTGGAAAAGTCGGGGGTAGGGTAGACGGTCACAAAATAATCTGATGGTATTCCAGTGCAACCATTTGCGGAGGGAGTAATATGGTAAATCACCTCTTCAATATCATAACCGGTATTGATCAATGTTTGATCAAGCGTGACGGTAGGGACTGAGTTGTCAGAATAACCGGTTATGTTACCGGAACTTCCTGAGGCCGTCCATGTAAATTGGGTTCCTGCGACAAGCGATGTGAGTGTAATATTCGTATTCAGGTTATTACATTGTTGTTTTGCGGGTGGTGAGTTCGTTAAAGTAGCAGATGGATAGACTGTCACAACGAAGTTCTGGGTCAGTCCGCTGCAATTGTTAGCGTTCGGTGTGATCTCATAGGTTACTGTTTCAATTGAACTACCAGTATTATTCAACTGTTGGTTGATAAATGTTCCCGGTGCCAGACTGTTGCTGTAACCACTTATATTACCTGAACTCGGGATACAAGTCCATGTAAATAATGTGCCAACAACGTTTGATGTTAAAACAATGTTGGTGAACAGGTTATTACATTGGGACTGGTTCAATGGAGTTGTGGAGAGATCTGGTAATGGGAAAACGGTAACAACAAACGTTACCGTATCACCTGTACATCCATTGGATGTTGCCGCAACTTCATAGGTCACGGTTTCGGCAGTGTACCCTGTATTTACCAGATCCTGTGATATTACGAGTCCTGTCCCGTTTGCGTATCCGGTAATGTTTCCGGAACTTGCTGAAGCAATCCAGTTAAAAATAGGAGAGGATACCTGAGACGTGAGCGGAATGGTTATCGTACCAGGAGAGCATACAGAATAATTCAGGGGAGTGGTAGTGACTTCCGGTTTTGGTTTCACCGTAACCCTATAGATTGTATCATTCCCAAAACAGCCGTCTGCGAAGGGCGTGATCGTATATTCAAGTATACTGTTTGTTGCAATTGTATTTATCAGTGTATTGGTAATGGCGGTTCCGGATCCGCTGGTTGCGCCGGTTATATTCCCGGTAATAACATTTGGTGCCCAACTGAAGGTTGCGCCTGGAATATCAGAAGTCAGATCAAGGTTAAATACAGAATGAGAACATATGGTATCCCCCATAGGATGATTTGTGACCTTTGGCTTAGGATTAACAAATAGATTGACTGAATCAGATTGAGGACAGTTGAACGTGTTTGTTACCGTAGCACGATAAAATCCTGCCGTACCTGTGGTGTAAGTTTGGGTATTGGCAATATTTAACGAGCCAGTAGTGATATTATCCCATTGGTAAGTGTATCCTATCCCAGGTCCGGCGTTAAACAGATGTGTGAACCCCTCACATATCCATACATCGGGTCCGAGATCTACAACTGGTCTGGGATTATCGGTAACTTCATATATCCTAGTACTGTCGCATCCGGTCAACACACTGGTGAGCACAAATGTATATGCCCCGGGATTTAAGATAACCTGTCCTTCTCTTATTATTGTATCTCCCGCACATTTCTCCTCATCGATATTATATGTTTGATCAGATTTTCTCAATACAACGAGAGGTGTCGAACTTGAGCTTGTTGCATACCACCATGTGTTCACTGTATGGACATTTCCAAGACCACTATTATAATCACCAGTCCAAGAATGACAGCCATCAGAAGGTAAAAAACTGGCACAACCTGTTAAATTTAAAGTACCCCCATTTAGAAGGGTATCATTCCAAAATGTAATTGGAGGTTCACCTTCTGGTCGCACCAATTCCATTATAAATCCGTTTGGGTGTGATTCAACATCGTACACAGGAAAATTTGTCAGTCCGTTGATATATGAGACAACGATCACAACAGGAGTGCCGTTTGGAACAGGAAAACCGAGTCCGTTTAAACCGTTCCAATTAAAGGTATTCGATCCGGGAGTAACTCCGCCGCTCATCACAACGTCTTCCGGTTGAATACCCGGATCAGGATCTATATGGATCACTACCTCCGCTCTTCCCGGTTTGGTGACCTGAAATGATACGTTGAACGAACCATCACATTGCGCGGTTCCTGTAATTGTTCCTGGGATGATCTGTCCCAGTATGCCTGATGGGAACGCTACAGTGTCAGGATCATTTAGAAATATTTTATATTCTGCATACCCATGCCGGCCATTCACAGATCGTCTGGCAAGATCAAACAGCATCGGGGGAGGGTAACACCCATTCTGATTGCATGAGACTTCGAATGCATGCCCTTGCATCCCATTGAAATACAAGGATGTCACAACAGAATCATCCGCATAGACAAACATTGTTCCGTTAAATCCCGGATAGGTAGTTATATCCCCGGTTGAGAATTGCCAGAATTTTGACCACAATCTCCCTCTGATGGCTGTTAAAGGTACAACGGTAGTATCAATTATTGTCAGGTCAAAAAAGGCAAGTTCCCTGTTGTTGGGATTATTAACGAGATCAAATTCGATATAGTAGTCCCCAACGGCTGAGGGAACAAAAGTCAAGGGAGGATACCCGGCAGCCGACAATACATTGGGGCCGTTAATGGCTTGTATCCAGTCTACGATAAAACCGTCCGCACCAACAATTTCAGGAAGGGAGATGGGTCCCCATACAATTGTACCACTGCTGTTTTTGATCCTGCAATTGACCGTCCCCGGAATTTCTCCAAAACCCATAAATATTTTCTCGCCAAGATTTTCGATTGTTATGTAAAGTCGTTCATCCGGCGTGGCAGTATACATGGCAAAATGGTTGTATCCAGTACCTTCATTCAGACGCAGCTTACAAAAATCTGTTATGTTGGGCTCCAGTTCTTTCGTCCCTTCTGCAATTAACTGGTGTAGAGAAAGAACCTGAAAAAGGAATAAAATGAAGAAATGGAACCTTTTCATTTTCTTGTTAATGGTTGCTTGGGATTGCTTGATATTGCTGATCTGGTATCAATCCGGAGTTAAAAATACATAATTTTTATAAGTAAGCCACTAAACCCTCTACTTGCCCCTAAATCCCCTAAAGGGGACTTAATCCTGCCTTGCAGGATGCCCCCTCTTTACATCCCTCCTTTCAGGGGAGGAAATTTGCGAAGCGAAGTAAGCCCCCTTTAGGGGGTTTGGGGGCAGGAAGGGGATTTATGGGCTAGCTTAATCTTTCAGACAACGAATTGCGAAAGAGTTGCTTCGAAGAGCCGGATATAAAGAAACACTTGGAGTGTACTCCGGATCTGCCACCACCTCATTCATTCCATGGGCCAATGCTTTCTGCGGACCATGAAGTGTGGAAGACCAGTACAGTTTTGATCTCAGGGTAGGGTCGCCGGAAGGGAATTTCCAAATGTTGTTATGGAACCGGATGCCTGACATCAGGACGTTGAACCCGGAGTAGCCGCCTGATTTCAGGGCACTTCCGGCAAAGCCGTTGGAGATATAGTTTAAAAAGAGGGTATTCCATTCTGCTTCAGTAGGGATATGCCAGCCAGCCGGACAAAGCCCCTGGGCTCCGTTGTCAGAAGCATACAGCATCACCTCATCCCACTGGTATAGGCCTCCATAGAAGTCACAGTTGGCTGGGTTGTCGTTGTAACAATACCTTTCGCTGGTACAATTATCCCTCTGCATCTGGGAGGAGAGGATGATATTGCCATAGTTGAGGTTTGTCACCATCCAGCATTGTGTTCCTAACAGCACAGTAGGATAGGATTGGTTGTCGCGTATATCGGTGAATGGATTGGCGCAACTGAAAGCTACGGGGGGTAGAACGCGGATTGTCAGGAAAGCGCTGTCAATACAGTTGAATTCGTTGGTATATGTATAGCGTACCTGGTGCACCCCGGCTCCGGCAACAGCGGGAGAGAAAGTTGATCCGGCCACGCCTGAACCGGAAAAAGATCCTCCGGGAGGGACAGCTCCCTTTAAAGAGAACGGGCGTCCCTCTGTGGTCGTGAGGGTGTCAAAACAGGCAGTGAGTGAAACCACCGGGAGGGGATTTACGGTAACGACAACGGAATTCTGCGTTCCGGTGCATCCATTGGCAACGGGTGTGACCTGGTATGTCACCCATGGCATCATATATCCGGAATTAAACAACGTTTGCTGGATCATGTTTCCAGAACCCGGGGAATACCCTGAAACCTGCGGTGAATTCGGAGTTGCAGTCCAAGAAAACGAAGCGCCGGCCACATGGGACTGCAGGGTCAAAGCGCTGGTTTGACCACTGCAGATTTCCTGCCCGTCAGGAGTGAAAAACACATCAGCAACCGGGTAAACGGTGACCACGAAGTCTGTTGAATCGCCGGTGCAATTATTTGCTGTAGCCGCTGTGCGATAGGTTACGGTATGAGGCAGGTGACCGGTGTTGACCAGGGTTTGTACGATAGAAGGGCCTCCTGTGCTCGAGTGACCCGTTACACTGTCGGAACTTGCGTATGAACGCCAGGCAAAGGTCGAACCAGGGAGGTCGGCCTGGAGGACGAAGCTGGTGGAACCGGCTGAACAGATGGCATCCGATGTGGTAACGTTCGCGATATACGGGCGGGGATATACCGTCACAAAGGTTGAAGCGGGTGCGGCACCGGTGCACCCCGGACCCATCTGGTAATTGACTGTAACCTGTTTCAATCCGGGAACAGTCCATGTCACATCGATCTGATCAGTTCCTCCACCGGTAAAGGTCCCATCCGGAGAAACAGTCCAGATATATCCGCTCATCCCGCTTTGGGTGGAAAAGGTTGTAAGCTGGTCGATACAGGTGTTTGGCGGGGCATTTGGGATGGTAGGAACAGGAAGCAGAGCTACGTTCACGCTGTAGACACTGGGATTGGCGGCGATACACCCGTTCAGGTCAGTATAATTTACCGTAACGCTGTTAATTCCTATTGTTGTCCATGTTACATAGATTGTATCCGGTGTGATGCCAGGGGTGAAGGTCCCCCCGTTCACATTCCAGGTATATCCCGACATGCCGCCGTCGGAGTAATACACCGGACCAGGTGTGTTTACACAGGCAACTGCCGGGCCCGAAATACCAGGGACAGGAAGCGCATTCACCGTGATGGTGATGCTTCCGGACTGATCCTGTGAACATGTATGACCGTCGTTTACGCTGACAAGTGAATACACAAATGTGCCGGGGGTGGCTGTCGGATGAAATACAGTTACAGAATTACCGGATGTTGTGGCAACCGATTGTGTGGGACCCCCATCGATCGTGTAGAAAAACGTATAGGGAGGAATACCTGTGGCACCGGTAAATGTGATACCGGGTTCAGCTCCATTCTCGCAAACTGCTGTTGTTCCGCTGATAGCAGCTGTCGGCAACGGATAGACGGTAATTGTGCTGTTTCCTGACTGGGACTGGGAGCAGGTATTCCCATCGGTAACACTTACAAGTGTATATACGTATGTGCCTGGGGTGCCGGTCGGCTGAGATACAGTGACGGAGTTTCCTGATGCTGTGGTTACTGAAAGTATGGGTCCTCCATTGATCGTATAATAAATGGTATAAGGTTCCGTGCCTGAATTTCCTGTAAACGTAATGTCAGGAGGCGCATCATCTTTGCAAACAGCAGTTGTTCCGCCAATGGAGGCCGTTGGCAAAGGAGTTACAGTGACTGTGACTGTTCCTGATTGAGTTTGAGAGCAGGTATTGCCGTCGGTAACACTTACCAGGGCATAGAGATATGTCCCGGGTGTGCCTGTGGGTTGGGAGACCGTAACAGAATTGCCGGATGTGGTCACGATGGATTGTGTGGGTCCTCCGTTTACGGTGTAATAAAACGTATAAGGAGAAATGCCTGTTGAACCTGTAAAAGTTACTGAAGGTTCAGCAGCTCCTGTGCATACCGCTGTTGTTCCGTCGATCGTGGCTGTTGGCAGAGGATTTACGATGATTGTTATATTTCCGGATTGTGCTCGCGAACAACCATTTGCATCGGTCACGCTCACAAGCGTATATACGTAAGTACCAGGAATACCTGTAGGTTGTGGCACCGTAACAGAATTCCCGGAAACAGTGGTCGCCGACAATGTTAGCCCGCCATTCAACTTGTAATAGAACGTATAGGGTGCCGTACCTGAAGCACCGGTGAACGTCACAACCGGAGGTACATCACCCTGGCAAACATTAGTGGCTCCGCTGATGGCAGCAGTGGGAAGTGGATTCACCGTAATGGTAATGTTTCCCGTTTGAGCTTGTGAGCAGGTATTGGCATCAGTCACACTGACAAGAGCATACACAAATGTACCGGCCGTTCCGGTAGGTTGAGAAACGGAAACGGAATTTCCTACGGTGGTACTGACCGATTGTGTCGGTCCCCCGTTTATTGTATAATAAAAAGTAAACGGTGCTATTCCGGATGTCCCGGTAAATAAAACGTCAGGCGGTGAACCTCCATTACAGACAGCCGTAGTCCCGGAAATTGTGGCCGTTGGTAAAGAGTGCACGGTAATGGTGGCATCGGTTGTTTGGGTCTGCGAACAGGTATTGGCGTCGGCCATATTTAACAGGGAGTATACATACGTGCCGGGAGTGGCTGTAGACTGGGAAACACTGACTGAATTGCCGGTGGTTGTGGTTACGGAAAGTGTAGCTCCTCCATTGATGTTGTATTCGAAGGTAAATGGTGAGGTACCCGTTTCGCCGGTAAATATCACGGAAGGGGAAGGTCCGCCCGAGCAAACCGTAGTGGATCCGCTGATACTGCCTGTTGGCAAGGGAAATACTGTTACTACCCCTGTAACCGGCGTTCCGATGCAGTTTCCAACTTTTGGTGTTATGGTATAGGTCACAGTTGCACTGGTTGTCCCGGAGTTGATAATCTGATCGTTGATCACTGTACCCGAACTTGAAGGTGGATCAGGCACCACCGTTGCGGTACCGCCCGTTACTGCTCTCGTCCAGAAAGCAATCGTGCCGGGAATCGAAAAACTCAGCGGGAGAGCAACATTCTCTTGCGAACAGATGGTTTTATTCAGGGTAGGATTCGTAAGTGTAGGGGCGTCAGAGATTGTAATGGTCATTGAAGTGGTTCCGATACAGCCATCAAGGGAATATGATTCCAGGGAGACCACATGAGGGCCGGTAGTGGTGAAAATCTGATTGATGGAGGGATTTGCATAAGGCCCAAGCCATGGGCCTCCGTCAAATTTCCATTTACGGTTCACTATAGGTTGACTGGGATTTGTACTTGTTGAAAGGTCTGTAAAGGTGCTTGTGTTCCCGACACAGTTGACCAGGGAAACGAAAGAAGGAATAACATTGGTAAAAGCGATCGTAGTAAAGGTATTGTTTACCGGACATCCATTCACAGAAAGCATGTTGAGACGGTAGACATCCCCCTGGAATGCGTTAAGGATGGTACAATTCGGGTTTGTGCCCGAGCAAACAACCGTGGGTGAACAGGTACCGCAGATTGGCCCGTACCATTCATAAGAAGCGAAGCCTGGGGGGCCGGTAAGCGAAACGGTACTTGAGCCTGAACATCCTGACAACGAAACCGACATTTGATTGCAGACGGAAGAAATATAGGCATAACCGGTATGAGCGGTAAAGGAACAACCATGGACTGTGAAAACAATGTCAAGGACCTGCCCGGTGGTAATGCCGGGTAAGAGGGAAAGGTCAATTCCTATAGTACTCCAGTCTTTCCACACATAGTTGTTGGGTCCTGAATTCCAGGTTGTTATTCCATCACCTGGATATAGATCAAAAAAACCACATACGGGATCAAGAAGAGCTCCGGTAGTATGGTCCCTGATTTCGATGGTGAACCTCGGCCTTCGGTCCGGTGTATTGTGTGTCGGATCGGTAATATTTGCTAAAACAACCGCACTTCTGTAGATGAAAAAACTGTTTGTCGGATCATAGGAGAGCTGATACTTCAGTTGATCAACATAACCGCCTCCGCCGCTGCATGTTCTGTTTCCGATCAGGGCCGAATACGAATCTCCCGGGAAAACTCTGGACAGAGCGGAAATACAAGGATCAGGACCGGGAGTCTCTATCGAGAAATGCCCCCCTGTAGGTGTGGTGACCCAAGGCATGCCCGGATTGTCACAGGGCGGTCTGAAAGGCACATAAAAGGGCATCCCCTGGCAACGGGTTGAGTTTTGATTTGCGTCATTGCACCAGTTGCCATAGCAGCCTGACCATCCGGTGAAATTTCCCAGTGATAAGTTGGAGTTGGCGCACGCTGTTTGGGAAAAGCCTGAATTAATCAATCCCTGGGAAAAAAACAGCAACAAAGACAAGCAACACTTTAAACCAGACAAAAAAAGGTTCGGGTATCGGTTCATTTCAGGGAAGGATAGGATGAAATATTTACAATCTCAAAAGTATTCAATTTTCAAACCAAACCTACTATTAAATTTACTTAATGATACCTAATCTTTTAGACAACGGATTGCGAAAGAGTTGCTTCGGAGTGCCGGATAAAACGAAACACTCGGAGTATATTCGATATCCGTTGCCACTTCGTTGATTCCGTGCGCCCACGCTTTTCTGGCACCCCAGGCCGAAGAGGACCAATAGAGTTTCGATCTCAGGGTGGGATCGTTTTGAGGAAATTTCCACGAGCTGTTCTGAAACCCGACACCCGTCATCAAGGCATTGAATCCTGAATATCCGCTGTATTTCAGTGCACTGCCGGCAAACCCGTTGTTGATGTAAAAAGTAAACAGGTCATTCCACTCCTGTTCTGTGGGAATGTGCCAGCCCGGCGGACACAATCCCTGAAGCGCCGGGGTTTCTTCATAATCCATTACCTCATCCCACTGGTAGAGAGCTCCAAAGGCGAGGCAGTTGGCCGGAATATCATTGTAGCAATACTTTTCTCCGGTGTAAGTGTTCCGTTGCATCTGAAGGGCATTCAATTGAGTTCCGAAATTCAGGTTGGCAGCCAGCCAGCATTGTGTCCCGATCGAAACCGTAGGATAGCGTTTGTTGTCCCTGACATCCTGAAGGGTATCACCGCAACTAAAAACCGAAGTGGGTCTGACCAGGATTGTTAGTGATGAGTCATACGGACAACCATACATATTCGTATAGGTATAGGTTAGCGTAACAGTATCCATTGATAAAGGGATGGTTCCGGGGAAAAACCATCCTCCTGAGACACCGGTTCCCGAATAGATCCCTCCTGGTGGAATCCCTCCCTTTAATAGAAACGGCTGAGCTTCTCGGGTGACAATCCTGTGCAGGATATTCACTGCAACATAGGGTATCGGATCCACCCTGATCAGTAAAGGAGGTGAAACCAGTCCTGATCCGCAAACATTCGAAGCCTGTACAGTAAGTGTTCCACCGGTAGCCGTAGTCGAAAAATCAAGCAGCGCGACTGGTCCATTGCTGGTTAAAGTTGCACCGTTACCCGTGTAAATCCAGGTATACGCTGTGGCGTTCAGAACAGGAAATACGGTATAACTTGCCCCGGACTGGTTCTGGCAAACCGGTGAAGGGCCTGTAATATGACCCGGCGTTGCGGGCAGGGCTCTTACTGTCAGCTGGAACATCGTTGTATCTCCGGATCCGCACTCATTTTCTCCAAACACCATGATCGGTCCGGAAGTGGCTGTGGAACTGAAATTAACCTGGATTGTGTTTGTTCCGGCACCACTTACAAGAGTTGCTCCCGGAGGCAACAACCAATGGTATGAAATAGCGTTTGGAATTGCCTGAGCGGTGAAAATCACCCCGGACTGGGTCTGGCAAACGGTGTCGGGACCCGTAATGCTTCCCGATGCAAACGGCATAGGTTTTACGTTGATAAAAAAGCTGGTGTCAGGACCTTCCCCGCATTCGTTCACCCCTTTGACTTTGAGCAGCCCGGATGTCGCATTTGTGGCAAACGAAAGCAGAACGCTGGACGAATCAATGATGCCAAAAGTTCCGGGAGGAAGGGTCCAGCTGTAGGAAGTCGCAAATCCAAGACTGTCAATGAAATACAGGACGTTGCCCTGCCCTTGGCAAACACTATCGGGGCCCTGGATTGCCTGGTTTGCCACGGGCAGGGAGTCGATGGACAGTTCTACGGTGTCATATCCAATACAATTGTTGTTGTTGACCGCTTTCAGCCAATACAGGCCACCGGTGTCAGCTGTCAGTTGCTGCAGGGTTGACCCGGTGCTCCACATGTAGGTGACAAATGGTCCGGGATCAAATGTAATGGATGTCCCGATGCAGATAGAAGTATCCGGCCCCAGGTCAACAGTGGCGCCGGGGTAGTAGCTGATATGAATGGTATCCATGAGGGTGCAGAAATTCCCACTCACCATGCAGGCAAAATAACCACTGTCCTGCACGGTGTAAAACCTGCCTGTGCCAACGGGTGTCCATATTCCTCCGGCCAGCTTCTCCCAGAGATAGGTTGTCATATTTGTTCCTCCGTCAAGGATCATGCTGTCGTTCGGGCAGATGTTCGCATCGGCGCCCAGGTACAGGCTGCTGAAATCACTGAAATAGCCATATTCGGCGCTTGCCCCGGTTTTATGCAATATACCCAGGTGAAACTTGCCCATCGTATTTATGATCAGGTTGGGCCCTACAGGAACCTGTGCCGTAGTAAGTTGTATGCGGGCATACATCCATGCGCTTCCTGTTCCGGGAACTACCTGGAAATCAGAAGCCAAGATGACTCCTCCTGACCCGTTCAGCAGAAAGCTTCCTTCGTTCCCGCTCCTGGTAAGGATCAGCAAGGCAAATGTATTGTTATTAGTACGATAGAATCCCATCTGATCTGATCCTGTGCAGGAGTCCTGCGGGAGAATTGAACCTCCAAATTCGTTGTTATAGCCCGACAAATGCATCACATGAACGGGTTCTGAGGATTCGAGGTAGACTGTATTATCAGTCCCCGGAAGGGCATACTTGTATAATTCAGCTGCCTGTATGGTTGCAACCGGAACCGGATTCCCGTTGATCCACAGAGAGGTGTTGTTTACAGTCCCGCAAACGTAGATCTTTTCATAGGCATTTGCATATCCCCGGATAGCGATGTATTTATATCCAAGAATATTGTCAGGAATGATCTGATCGCCAATCACATCATAAGAACCACTCTGATAGATGGAGTCATCCTGCCAGGTTATGGTGATCGGTTTGTCAGAGGTAATTTTTGAACCTGAAAGTGTGTGGCTGGCAGTTGTAAAGACCGCGCGGGCGGAATAGGTTTGTCCTTTGTTGAGGGTTACTTCGAAAGCCACTCCGGCAGCGTGCCCGACAATGTCATCTGAAGGGACTATGGTTACCGTGGTGTTGTCCTCTGTGGCAACGATATCAAAGGATTCCTGTCCCACCTGGTTAGCGTAATCGTTCTGGGAAACAACATAGAATTCTGTTCCTTTGGCATTTTTCCCTTTCAGTGAAAAGATCCCCGGATTATTTGTATGAGCACACTCGTAATAGGCCGATACAACCTTGTTAGTGGTCAGGAGTAATCCATTGTTGAGAATTTGGTCTGCAGGCTTGTTTTCAAGGATATCAATCCAGGGGGTGAGGTTGATGCTGAACGTGGTATTCGGATTAACTTTCTGAACAACGGGTGCAAAAGAGAGATTGGCCGGCATGCGAAGCATGATGTCGGTAGTATCCTCCATACTTGAAATGTGCAAATAGATTGGACGATCACCGTGATTAAAGGCCAGTTCAGGTGCAACAAACCAGAATTCCTTGTCTATCTGAGCCTTCAGGGAATGGAGGAACAACGATGAAACCAGGAGTAAAACTGTCTTTTTCAAGCCGGTTCGAATGATTTTACTGCCGTAAAGTTAATAAAATTATTCGTTCACCGGAACAGGGTATGAGATCCTTTAGCCTGCCACGATAGTCACCAGGAGTAACGTGCACCCGAATGCAAAAGCCGGGGCGATGAGCCAAACTACCAGGAACCTCTGGATCGTCAGTTTCCCAATCGTAGGCAGGAGTCCGGGTTTACTGACGCTCAGGGCAAAAAAAGCGGCGGCATTCATCTGTACGAGAGAAGTAGGAATCCCTTTGGTTACCGATGCCAGCAGAAGCAATGTGGCAGTCAGCACTGAGATGACTGTTGCACTGAATGGATCAATGGAAATGATGTCTTTCCCGGTTGTTTTGGTGACTTTATGACCCATCAGCGAGCTTCCGATGGCAAAACAAGGCGCTACCACCAGAAAAGAAAGGATCAGGACAGGTAGGAAACTGATCATAGAATCCTGTCCGAGCTCATTGGCTGTAAGCGAAGCTATGGGGGCAGCCGCATTCGCGACATTGTTGGCCCCGATGGAAAAAGCTACGTATAAAGAACTTCCTATCACCATCCACCTCAGGGCCGGATGAACTCCCAGGTTGTCGAAATCAACCTGCCTGATCCTGCTTTTTATCAGTGGGAAGATATATTTTGACAGGAGAAGCATGATAAAGAACGCTGCGACCGGAAGGATGAACCAGGTAGGGATAATTTCCACAAAAAGCTTTTTTGAATTCAATCCTTCGAGTGCTGTAGCTGCACCGGATATTGACAATACCGTTGATTGGCTGGTTGATTGCGGGACTCCGAGCAGGTTGGCAAAAAGCAGGGAGAGACCGATCGAAAGAAGGATGATGGATGTTGTGGATGCCGTAAAGAAATGCTGGTTCAGCAATCCTTGCCCAAGAGTAAGGGAGACCTGCTTCCCGGCCAGGAGGGCTCCCGTAAGCACCATAATGCCGAACAAACCGGGGATCATTCCACGTTTGATGATATTTGCGCCGTAGGCAGCGGCAAATGCGGGTGCAGTGCCGCTGGCTCCCATGTTAACTGCCAGGAACATCGCAAGAAGAAACGGAATCGTGAGCTGGTGAAAAAGGTCGGACATATAGATGGTTTATTCGATAAAAGTATATAATCCATTAATTTCAACGTACAAATACCCACCCCGTTTTTGTTGCCAGCCCGGGGATGTTGATAATATAATAGTATGTACCGTCAGTGACTTTTTCTCCCCGCTGATTGGTGGCGTCCCAGACCTGGTTTATATTGTCGTAGCTGTCAAAGCTTCGGATGCGATCACCCCACCGGTTGAGAATTTGCACGGTATTTACAGGATATTGCTCTATGCAGTCAATGATCCAGGTATCGTTCTTGCCATCACCATTTGGTGTGATGACATTGTAAATCTTCAAGCACTCCGGATCGGGCGGAGGGGGAGGTGGTGGATCGGGCAGGATAACATGTATGAAAAGACTGTCAGATTTCGAACATCCTGATCCACGGTCCGACACAGACAGGGTAAACCAGGTATCGGAAATAACCGGAAATGTAGTGGTCTCCAGGGATGACGGGAACGTCACAAATCCAGCCGGCTCCCAAGTTGCCTCGTAATCCCCGGAACCCGATCCCGCCATACCGCTCAGTAAAACGACAGATCCTGAGTCCACCTCCTGATCCGGACCTGCTTCCACTTCCAGGGCAAAGACCTCTATCATCATGGATGAAACCGCAACGGAATCTGCACATGCCCCCTCCCCGAAAATGTTCAACGTGAGGGTGACTTCCCCGTTTTCATTTGTTGCCGTAATATATTCCGGCGACAATGTCCCAGTCCCTTCAAGAGATCCAATGCCATTGTGGCTCCATTGCAACACGGAGAATTTTTCTGCCCGGGCTCCGGTCACCCGGAAGGAGTTTCCTGCGCATACATTGCCATCAGGACCTGCAGAACCTGTGGGCGGAGAGGAAAAGACGACCTGAAGCTCATCTGATCGGTCTGTACAGGGAGCTTTTGCCAAAACTGTGAGAGTCAGCGTGACGAATCCGTTGTTCCAGTCAACGGTATCGGGAATATAATGGGGATGAAGTGAAGCCGGATCATCGAAACTGCCCGATCCCGATGTACTCCAGGAAAGTGATTCATAGTTGGTGGCGCCTGATCCTTCCAGGAATACCGGGGTAATGTAACAGGTGGTCTGATCGGGACCGGCATTTGCTTGGGTCTGAGGTTCAATCCATAACGCCAGAGATGAACTGTCGGCTTCGCAGGGCGGATTCACAGCAATCAGGATCAGCAGGATCATTCCGGTCTCCTCTGCGGCTGGTATATAAGTAGGGGTGAGGGATCCTGAATTTTCAAGGATCCCTGTCCCGTTTGAGATCCAGAGAAGCGAGGAATATCCGGAAGCAGCAGCTCCGACGACAGTGTATGGTGTGCCCTCACAAATGGTATCACCAGGGCCTGCAGTTGCAACAGGAGGGTATGTTACGGTTACCGGGAGCGGAAGAGACGGGAATCCATTCCCGCAGGGATTTGTCCCGAAGACTGTAATATCTCCCGATAAAGCGCCGGAACTTACATTGACCGTGATGACGTTGGTACCTTCACCCGAAATTATCGTGAATCCCGGGGGTAAAGACCATTCGTAGTTTTGTGTCCAGAGAACCGGCTCGAGACTATAGATTACCCCTTCAGTTCCTGCACAGACGGGTGAAGGTCCAGAGACGATGCCGGCACTATCGGGCAGTGGCGATACAAGAACCCGGAAAGCGGCAGGGTCCGTTGCAGGACATCCATTTGGATCCATATAGTTTACGAACACGGCATGTTGACCAGGTTCAATCCATGTTACCGTTATCGTACTGTTGCCATTCGGGGAGGTGATCAACCCGCCGGAGGAGAGCCACCACTCATAGTTGGATTTCCCTGGATCGGTTTGGTACATATTGCCGGGAGTGCCGCTGCAAACATGATCAGGCCCGGTTATCAATGGAATTGGAGCAGGGAGGACAGTTGCCACTACCGGAACCCGAACGGGATTTGTACACTGGCTGACTTCGTTTCGTGCTTCGGCATAAAAAGTTGTTGTGATTACAACAGGAGTCACCAATGTCGTGTCTCCGGAAAGCACCGGAATGCCCCCGGAAGAGACATCATACCAGTCGACTGTCGAAGTAGAAGGAACTGTGGCATGAAGGGTGACCATCCCTGGACCGCATCGGGTATCGCCATGACCGACCGGCACCGGTGGCGTACTGTAAAATATCTCGGTAAATGTGGATGTGCTGGAGCTTCCGTACCACCAGGTGTTGATCATTTTATTATGGCAGTCAGGTTCACCGAGGCCCCACGGATGACATCCCTGGTACCCCGGTATGGACCCCGGGGTGCACCCCGACAGGTTGAATGTTTGCGGGGCGACAGGACACAACGAATACCCTGTTAGCGCTCTGTCGTCCCAATAGGTTTTCGGTATCTGTCCCGAAGCGCTGGCAGGTCTCACCAGTGAAATGACAAATCCATCCGGATTGGTTTCCTGGTCCCAAACAGGAAGGTTGGTCAATCCATTGGCAAAAGCCACGGTGATGGTCAGCAAAGTGGCATCAGGGACAGGGTTTCCCAACCCATCAAGTCCGTTCCAGGGGATCTGGTTGACGCCCGGCGTCACTGCAGAAAAAAGGTTAACTGTCGTTGCCGGGAATCCATAAGGGAAAGTGATAGTCACATCGACATTGCCACTCTTTGTCACATTTACCAGGACCAACTGGGCGCCGCTGCATGGCGGGAACGATGTGTCGGGCACCATCACAGGCGTACCGAGGATCTCACCATAAGATCCGCTTTCAAATACCGTCGTATCGGGATCATTCAGGAAAACACGATAATCGGCAATCCCCGGAAAAGTGAGAAAAGTATTGGTGTTGACCGACTGCCGGTCTGCCAGGAAATTCCCTGTATTGTAGCAGCCGAAAGGATTGCAAAAGACTGTCACCGCTCCGATGCGGGTATTCTGGAACTCCAGTTTCGTAACGATACTGTCGTTGGAATAGACATAGAACCGTCCGTTGAATTCCTGGACGGGGTAGCCAAGGTTGGCATAAACCTGCCAAGCCTGCGACCATACACGGCCCATGATCATATCTTCCGGAACAGCCGGGGTATGCTCTCCGGAAACAACCTGAAAATCCCAGTAGTCGAAAATGACAGACTGGACCGTTGAAAGGTTGCTGATTTCAAAATAATAATTACCGGTATCCGCAGCGCTGGAAGCGGTATACTGGAGAGGCGTGTATCCCCCCAGCGACGGGAAAGGGCCGACAATGGCCTGACCGTAGTACCGGATATACCCTTGCTGCCCTTCCTGGGGGCAGTTCCCTGAGAGAACGACAGTGCCATCTGGTTTCCGCAGGTTAAACTGGTAGGTATAGTAGGAGAGGGGAGTCTGAAGACCGAACAGGATCGATTCTCCGGCCTCTTTGACATGGATACAGAGCCGGTAATTCGGTTCACAGTTGATCACGCCGAAACGGGTATAATCACCATTGATCTCATTGCTGATATACAGGCCGGCGCCGGAGATCAGCGAGTCGGGCTGCAGTTCACGGATCCCTTCCCCGAAACTCATCCGTAGAGAAAACGAAATTGTTATAAGACAGAAGACCGTATAACGGATCAGCAACTTCATGGAGGAGATATTTCAGGAGGAAAACAGCCACATCAAAAGTAGTAAAATGGAGACTCTTACGCACTGGACATTTGCTTTTTTCATAATTTTACGCCATGCTAAAAGCGCGTGACACCAAACCGCATATCGGCATCTTCGGACGCCGGAACAGCGGGAAGAGTTCCCTGATCAACGCATTGACGGGCCAGGATATCGCCATCGTCTCCGACATTGCGGGAACTACGACGGATCCCGTTAAGAAATCGCTCGAGATAGACGGTGTAGGCCCGGCAATTCTGATCGATACGGCAGGTATCGATGATTCAGGGATATTGGGTGAAAAACGGATCGCAAAAAGCAAAGAGATGCTGAAGGTGATAGATCTGGCCATCCTGGTGATCTCTCATAACATGTTTGATGAATCTGAGAAGGAGCTGATCCGCGATTTCCGCAGCCATGAGATTCCTTTTCTGATCCTGCATAACAAGTCGGACCTGGAACCGGTTGAAGCTGCCCTGGCCAGGGTGATCCGGGACAGGTACCAGGTACCGGTCATTGATTTTTGTGCAGCCCAACCATCCAATCTTGGTGAAGTAGCTTCTCTTATCCGCGAAACAATTCCTGAGACGGCTTTCATGAAACGCCCTCTTGTGGGGGATCTGATCAATCCCGGGGATACCGTTGTCCTGATCACACCGATAGACACTGAAGCGCCTGAAGGCCGGATGATCCTTCCGCAGATGCAGGTGATCAGGGACGTCCTGGACCAGGATGGGGTGTGCGTGGTGCTGAAGGAGAATGAAGTGGCAGGGTATATCGGAAAGATGACTCCCAGACCGGTTTTAGCTATTACCGACAGCCAGGTCTTCCCCAAAGCCAATGCAGCAGTCCCGGAGGATATACCACTCACCAGCTTCAGCATTGTTCTTGCCCGCCAGAAAGGAGATTTCGCAGAGTACCTGAAAGGTACGCCTGCGATTGATGGTTTGAAGGACGGAGACCGTGTCCTGATACTTGAATCCTGCTCACACCATGTCACGTGTGATGACATCGGAAGGATTAAAATCCCGGGATGGCTACGCGGATATACCGGGAAAATACTAGAGTTCGATACCGTGGCAGGATTGAGCAGGATAGAACGACCCATCACCGATTATGCGCTGGTTGTGCAATGCGGAGGGTGTATGATCACCAGGAAGCAGATCCGGCAGCGCCTGAAACCTGCCATCGACGCCGGGATCCCGGTCACTAACTACGGAATGATGATCTCCTTTGTGCACGGGATCTTTGAAAGGGCTGTGGCTCCGTTTAAGAATTACGAATGATTCGATTTTCGAATTACGTATGATTAGTTGCAACCCTCATACTTTCATACTCCCACACTCTCATTCGATCTTCACGGCGTTGCAACCGATACCGGCAGAATTTTCCCGTTAAAATGTTTTCTGCCGTTCAGGGCAAAATCAACAATAAACTGGGCCATCTGGTTAGGAGTGTATGAAGCCTCAGCATGAGGAAAGGCTTTCTGAAACATTTCCGTGTCAACCCCGCCAAGGGCAAGGCAGTTGACCCGGATCTCCTCTTCCTGCAGCTCCTCCGCAAGCGTTTCCGTGAGGACAGCAACCGCTCCCTTGCTGGCGCTGTAGGCCGAGAGACCGGCGAATTTTTTGCTGCCCTGGATCCCGCCCATGCTGCTGATATTCACGATGTGGCCTCCTTTGTTCATTAGCGGAAGTATGGCCTGGGTAAAGAAAAACAACCCTTTCACATTGACATTGAAGATGTCGTCGAAACCTGTTTGATCGATCTTCCTGAAGGGTTTGTGGATCAGCAGCCCGGCATTGTTTATCAGGATGTCGCAGTGGGACATTAGGGTCTCAATGCGTTGGAATACAAGAGAATAAAAGTCGAACTGGGTCAGATCAAATACATACGGTGTAACATTGGCGCCCGGGTTGTTCTTTTTGCATTCTTCCGTAAGAGCTTTAAGCTGTTTTTCGTTTCGCGCGATAGCTATCACATGGTTTTTTTTTGACATGGAGAGCACTTTCACGACCTCTTTGCCAATCCCCTGACTGGCTCCGGTGACTATGATGTTCATAAGAATAAGCTTTTTGGAGAGTTAAAATTACATATTTAAGTTTATCTTCGCCACCGGATTCATAAAAATCATTATCATGAAGAACCTCTTCCTTCTCCTTCTGGGGACTGGTATTTCTTTTACTACCCTCTGCGCACAAGACGAAATCTCCCGGCCCGTTGTGATGCAAGCTGTCTATTTCGACATCTCACCTCCCCTTCGGGATATGGTGCAAGACACGACCGGCGTTGTTGACATGTCGTGGCGAGATTTCACAGCCAAAAACACGATGAATACCTACTCGAATAGCAGGAGTGATGCCGATCCCGCATTCCAGGATCCCATCAGACAGACGTTTTTCGGGGCTTCAATGACGGATACAACCCTTCAGAATTTTGAAGGGCTTGGATCTTCAGGGTATTACCCTCCGGATGCGAACGGCGATGTGGGGCCGAACCATTATTTCCAGGTAGTCAATGTGAAGTATGCCATATACGACAAAGAGGGTGTCAAGCTGATCGGGCCATTGAACAACAGCTCCATCTTCCAGGGAATGCCTAATAACTCCAACGACGGGGATGCAATCGTTCTTTACGATGAAAATGCCGACAGGTGGCTTTTCAGCCAGTTTTCCCTTCCCAATTACCCCAATGGCCCCTTTTACGAGATGGTTGCAATCTCACAAACCCCGGACCCCATGGGCGCATGGTACAGGTATCAGTTCCAGTTTCCCGACATGCCCGATTATCCTAAACTCTCGGTATGGGGGGATGGATACTACATGACGATCCGGAAGTTCGCCGCAGGTTCAGGCGGTTGGCTGGGCCCCTCAGCGGTTGCCATGGACAGGACCGCGATGCTTGCCGGCGACCCGGCTGCTGCCATGGTAATGTTTAACCTGCCCACCTCTTCAGAAGGTCCGCTTTCGGCCGACTGCGACAGTGAGTTTCCTCCGTCCGGCACACCATGCCCGGTTTGTTACCTGAATTCCAACGGAACCGTCTCCAACATCAAACTTTATGAATTTCATGCCGACTGGGTCACACCGGCTAATTCTTCATTCACACTGGCTTACACCATCCCGATCACCCCATTTTCATTTTGGACCTACACGAATATCATCGATCAGAAAGGAACCTCCAAGAAACTGGATGCTTTCTCCCGCAAAGTGATCATGCACAGGATGCCACTCAGAAAATTCCAGGATCATTGGTCTATGCTGTTGAATACAACAGTGCAGATCACTGCCTCGTTAGCCGGAATCCGTTGGATGGAGCTGAGGTACGACGGATCCGACTGGAGTTTGTACCAGGAAGGGACCTACTCCCCGGATAACAACCACCGCTGGATGGGAAGCATCGCCATGGATTCACTGGGCAATATAGCGCTCGGGTATTCAATCTCCAGTACTTCGATGTTCCCTTCGATCCGGTATACAGGCCGGATGAACGGTGATCCGTTGGGAGTCATGACCATTGCCGAAAAAGGCATTATTAACGGAGGGGGATCGCAAACCGTCAATGATGGTCGCTGGGGAGATTACAGCGCCCTGGTTGCCGACCCGGTCGACATCGGTAAGTTCTGGTATACCCAGGAATATTACATCACAACATCCCAGGCCAGCTGGAGGACCCGGATTGCCTCGTTCAGTTTTGCTGATATCTTCGCGGTGAATGTCAGTGCTTCCCACGAGGAGGTTTGTTTGACTGATTCCACCCAGCTGGATGCAGGAGCGTCAGGCGGAAGCGGGACTTACACCTACTCCTGGGGATCGGTTCCTCTCGGGTTTTCATCCAACTTTCCGAACCCGGTGGCCACACCTGCAGAGAACACAAAATACTACTGCGATGTTGATGACGGCACCCAATTGTTAACGGATACCATATTCGTTGGCGTTAACCAAAATCCCACGGTATTCGCCGGCAATGACACTACTGTGCTGACGACCAGCGTAATGGTTCCACTTAACGGGGAGGCATCCGGTTACCTGAACCTTCTCTGGACGACAACAGGGGACGGGAGTTTCGAGGACAACACGGCAGAGATCACCTCCTATTATCCGGGACCTGTGGATCTTACTACAGGAGTCATTCTGACCCTAACAGCCACCCCCAGGCCTACCTGCACCGAAGTTGCTGCTGATGACCTCACCGTTCATTTCGTTCCTGCCGTCGGTTTGACGGAAGAGGGCCAGGAACCGTTCAGCCTCTTCCTGATGCCAAACCCGACAAAAGGACTTCTTACAATGAACCTGAATGGCCTCAATGGAGCTGAAACGAGCGTTTCAATTACAACGCTGCAGGGCAAGTATGTGTACAGGGAGGTGATTGCCACCAGACAAAAATCGATGAACAGTCAGGTCGACCTCAGCGGTTTCCCGGCCGGGATGTACCTGGTCCAGGTCCAAAACAAAATGGGAAGAATCGTGCAGAAACTTGTGATTGAATAACACAAGATATCTAAATGAATTTCGCTCAAAATCAGTCTTTATTTACTGATTTTAATTACCTTTGCAGCAGGATTCATAAAAACCATCTTCATGAAAAAATTAGTCATTCTCCTTTTTGGGATATTTGTTTCCATTGGAAGCACTTTTGCACAGGATGGAGCATCCCAGCCTGTTGTCATGCAAGCAGTCTATTTCGATGTATCTCCACCCCTGCGGGACATGATTCAGGATGCCAGTGCCAGGGTAGATAATTCATGGAAAGACTTTACCGTGAAAAACAAGACCAACGCCTACACGAATGATCTGGATGCCGCAAATCAGTTCATTCCGGATGCAATAAGACAGACTTTTTTTGGAGCCTCTGTGACAGACACCACGATACAGAATTTTGAGGGAACTTCGACAAATGGGTATTATCCTCCTGATTCGGATGGAGATGTAGGACCAAATCATTATTTCCAGGTAGTCAACGTGCGATATGCCATCTATGATAAAAACGGTGTGAAACTGCTCGGACCGCTCAATAACAGTTCGATATTTTCAGGACTGCCCAATAACTCCAATGACGGGGATGCCATCGTCCTCTACGATGAAAATGCCGACCGATGGCTTTTCAGCCAGTTCTCACTTCCCAACTACCCAAATGGACCCTTTTATGAGAACGTAGCCATTTCGCAAACCCCGGACCCGACAGGTGCCTGGTATCGCTACCAGTTCCAGTTTACCGATATGCCCGATTATCCGAAACTTTCAGTTTGGGGTGATGGGTATTACATGACGATCCGCAGGTTTGCTTCAGGTTCTATTACCTGGCTCGGTACCGCTGCCGTGGCCATGAACAGGGCCCAAATGATCGCAGGAAACCCATCGGCTACCATGGTCATGTTTACCTTACCAGCTTCTGTCGAGGGGCCACTTTCTGCAGACTGCGACAGTGACTTTCCTCCTGCAGGAACTCCCTGCCCGGTATGTTACCTGGTAAGCGGAGCCAGTTCAAGTGTTAAAATCAATGATTTTCATGTAGATTGGGTCACCCCTGCAAACTCTTCCCTGACCCTAACTGGCTCTATTCCCATCACAGCATTCTCTACGTTCGGCAATACCCTGGATATCCCTCAAAAAGGAACTTCGAGGAAACTTGACGCCATGTCGGGCAAACGGATCATGTTCAGGATGCCGTTCAGGAAATTTACAGACCACTGGTCCATGCTTTTATCAACCACTGTCAAACTTACAGGAAATATCGCAGGGATCCGGTGGATGGAAGTGCGTCACAATGGGACTGACTGGACTCTCTATCAGGAAGGTACCTATGCTCCCGATGACAATTACAGGTGGATGGGAAGCATCGCCATGGACGCTGATGGAAACATTGCCCTGGGGTATTCAATTTCCAGTGCAAACATGTATCCTTCTATCCGCTATACAGGCCGTGTGGACGGCGATCCGCTTGGAATCATGACCATTGAAGAAAAAGGAATATATAACGGAGGCGGGTCTCAGACGGTGACCGATGGCCGGTGGGGAGATTACAGCGCAATGGTTGCAGATCCTTCAGAGGTTGGTAAATTCTGGTACACAACGGAATATTTAAATATTACATCACAGGCTAACTGGAGGACACGTATCGCTTCATTCAGCTTTGCAGGGATTATGTCGGTGAATGCAAATGCGACACCCTCATCAGTATGCCTTGGAGAGTCCACTCAACTGGAAGTGGTAGCATCCGGCGGAAGTGGAACATACACCTACTCATGGAGCTCAATTCCTCCCGGATTTACCTCCGCCTCGCCAAACCCAACTGCCTTCCCGACAGAAGATACCAAATACTATTGTGTCGTAGATGACGGAACCCGGTTGAAAACAGATACTGCTTTCGTGGAAGTGAATGAAAATCCTACGGCTTTTGCCGGCAACGACACAACCATGCTCACTTCGACGGTTATCGTTAACCTCTACGGAGAAGCTACCGACTATCTGAGCGTACTATGGACCACTACCGGCGACGGAAATTTTTGGAAGGATACACTGTTAACCTCCTATTACTATCCAGGCCCTGTGGATCTCACTACCGGAGTCATTCTTACTCTTACAGTGACACCGCGGCCAACCTGCACCGAAGTTGCTTCTGATGACATGACAATTCATTTTGTACCTGCTGTTGGTGTTCCGGAAGCCGGGGCAGAGGCTTTCAGCCTGTTCCTGATGCCAAATCCGACAAAAGGATTGGTAACCATGAATCTCAAGGGACTCAATGGATTTGAAACAGCCGTCTCCATTACAACCTTGCAGGGCAAGTATGTGCATCGTGAGGTGATTGCAGAGGGACAAAATTCAGTTTCCAGCCAGGTTGACCTCAGCGGATTCCCATCCGGGATCTACCTGGTTCAGGTTCGCAGCCAGATGGGAACTATCGTTCAGAAACTGGTAATAGAATAACCATTTTATAAAACAATCAAAAAGTAGGGGCAATTCAAGAATTGCCCCTACTTTTATCTCCTTGTCAACTCTGGCTCCACCGGGATTTCCAGCGTTAAGAATGATAAAACGTCTGATGTCACTAACCAGCTACGGTCATATATGAAGAAACATTTCCTCCTGTTCACTGTCGTACAAATAGCAGCCTGTTTGATGATCTCACGGGAAACACCCGGCAATCCGGCACTGATCAATATCGCTGATTCTTCTCAACGTGAAGATTTCAACCGGCAGGACAGGATTTCTCACCCCGTTGTAATGAGATCTGTCTACTTCGATATCTCCCCACGTTTGTCTGATATGGCTAAAGATACCCGAACAGTGCCTGATAGGTCATGGAAAGATTTCACTGAGATAAATCCCACAAACCGTTCTTCAACCCAACAGGATATCACTGATCCCTTCGTCCCGGATCCATTAAGACAGATGTTTTTCGGAAAATCGGTAACTGATACCACGATTCAGAATTTTGAAGGTGTCAGTGCCCAGGGATATTATCCTCCGGATGTTGATGGGGACGTGGGACCGGATCATTATTTCCAGGTTACAAACGTTAAATATGCCATCTTCGACAAAAATGGAGTTAAGCTGATCGGCCCCCTCAACAACAGCACCGTCTTTTCGGGCCTGCCGAATAATTCAAATGACGGGGATGCAGTGGTTCTTTATGATGAAAATGCCGACAGATGGCTTTTCAGCCAGTTTTCACTCCCTAATTATCCGTATGGCCCCTTTTATCAGAACGTTGCGGTATCTCAAACTCCGGATCCTACGGGTGCTTGGTACCGGTACCAGTTCGAGTTTGCTGATATGCCTGATTATCCAAAACTCTCCATATGGGTTGACGGCTATTACATGACGATTCGTCGTTTCGCTTCAGGATCCGGTAATTTTCTTGGCCCGGCAGCTATTTCCATGAATAGAAATGAGATGCTCGCCGGTAATCCCTCTGCTACAATGATCATGTTTGATCTCCCGGGATCTTTTGATGCTCCTCTTTCAGCAGATTGCGACAGTGATTTTCCTCCTGTCGGTACACCATGTCCTGTCTGCTGCCTCCTGTCTACAAAAATATACCTGTATGAATTCCATTCAGATTGGGCTACCCCGGCCAATTCAACATTTGAAAATCCGTATAATATCCCAATTACGCCAGTGACATTTTTTCCCGGTTATATCAATCCGATAAACCAGAAAGGGACTAATGCGAAACTCGATGCAATGTCAGACAAGCATATTATGTTCAGGATGCCATTCAGAAAATTTTCAAATCACTGGTCAATGCTGCTGAACGCAACGGTCAACACTGCCTGGGGGAATGTTGCCGGGATCAGGTGGATGGAGTTAAGGCATGACGGTTCAACCTGGGACCTGTACCAGGAAGGCACTTATTCTCCGGATAACAATCACCGCTGGATGGGGAGTATTGCCATGGACTCAGCGGGAAATATCGCTCTTGGCTATTCCATCTCCAGTTCATCGATGTATCCCTCCATACGTTATACCGGCCGGTTGAACGGCGATCCGCCGGGAATTATGACGATCGCGGAAAAAGGCATATATAACGGCGAAGGATCGCAAACAAATTCATCCGGAAGGTGGGGCGATTACAGCGCAATGGTTGCCGATCCGGCAGAAACAGGGAAGTTCTGGTATACGCAGGAATACTACTCGTCAATCTCTAATTCAAACTGGAGGACGCGTATTGGATCATTCTCCTTCGCTGATTTAATGTCCCTGGAAATAACAGCCATACCCGATGGAGTCTGTTCTCCCGGGGATAGCATTCACCTTGAAGCCAACGCATTTGGGGGTGGCGGGATATACTCATATTCCTGGGGTTCGATCCCTGTGGGTTTTATCTCCAATGCACAGAATGGTTGGGTTACCCCTGAAACAGATACAAAATATTATTGCACCGTAAGTGACGGAACGATTTCCAAAACAGATACTGTCCATGTTGTTCTGAGACAGTTGTCAGCCGGAAACGATGTCACAGTTCTCAACACAGTTCAGATCGTCAATATCTATGGTCAGGCTGCATACTTCAAGAAGCTGTTGTGGACTACTTCCGGAGACGGCTATTTCTGGAAAGACAACCTTGCGACAACCTACTATTACCCAGGGCCTGTGGATATTACGACGGGAGTTACCCTGACTTTAACAGCATTTCCCAAACCTGCATGTATTGACACGATAGCGGATGAAATGGAGATTCATTTCGTATCTGCCGTTAGTGTCGGCGAAACCGGAGCAGAAACTTTCGGACTTCTCCTGATGCCGAATCCTTCCAATGGCCTGGTTACAATGAAGCTGAATGGACTCAATGGATTCGAAACAACGGTCTCCATTACATCTATGCAAGGCAAGTTCGTACATCGTGAGGTGATTGCTGCGGGACAACATTCGGTAACCAGCCAGGATGACTTCAGCGGATTCCCGGCAGGGATCTACCTTGTTCAGGTATACAGCCAGATGGGAACTATCGTGCAGAAACTTGTGATCGAATAACGGTTGGGTTAATTTTTTTACATAGAAGTAATAATGCAAACATTTACTTTAAGCTGGCTTCAAAAAGGTTCGTCCACTTGACTTATCGTGCCAAGGTTGATACGTATTACACAATTCCATCGTCGAGATCACATGGACTAAACCAGGGTGATTGCCCGTTGTTGGATCTTCCCTGCAATCACTAGTTCCTTACGGGTAGATTCTTTACGGATAAACTCACTCTCTACTGACTGTTCTGCAGCCATCCTGTTTACATTTTCTTTGATCAGGTATTTAATGGTTCGGCAAATTCTGGATTATCGAAAATCCTTATTTCATTTCGGTTCATATACGCAGTCATTCCCTGACTATAAGAAATTTCTGGTAATGTACCTGTAAAAATGAGCCGATCATAACATCCAAGTTGAAAACTTATGTCGTTCTTGTACCTTTGTGTTAGTAATTTCATTCATGCAAGATACCATTTTCCTGTTTGGTTCTGGCTTGTTTAGGTTAGGTCTTATTGTTTTCCCGGATCATCTGTACCCTGTAGCAGGTGTAAAATAATTTGACACCATTGTCAAAAAATTAGACGATCAGCTTCATCGGACTACCATATCATTTTTTTCTAATACCTTAAGGATCTGCAACATATATTGACCGGCATGATATTTGCTATGCGTTGGGAAACCAATAAAATATAAACCAATGAAGAAAATGAATTTTTGCAAGAATACCTGGCTAAGAATTCTCTCTCTCTCTCTCTCTCTCTCCTGGTAATATTATCTCCTTCTAAGAGTTTTTCGCAAATTGTCACCGGTTATGGAAATGCGAAAGCCCTTGCCAAATGGGTCTCTTCAAGCGGTAGCGGTGGCGGCCATGATGAGGATTCCGGACGGGTGCCTGATTCAACATCAAGAATTACTACGTCAACCTTATACTACGATAGTATAAATATAAGGTTCGGAGTCCATACATCTACTCCGTCAGCCCCGCAACACGTCATTGGTACCAGTCTTTTTGAGGGCTCTTCCGAAAGCGGATATAACCGCCTTTCCCTTGGATCTGCTGATTCTGTGATCTTTGACAGCACTTACATGATTGGATATTTGGGATTTAATA
>Ga0172369_10002211_pt1 | contig 27114 bp, 44 predicted proteins | sample LakKiv25m_FD_114539 | JGI IMG/M metagenome (GOLD analysis project Ga0172369, IMG submission 114539) | Freshwater microbial communities from Kabuno Bay, South-Kivu, Congo - kab_022012_11.25m | ecosystem: Environmental > Aquatic > Freshwater > Lake | place: Democratic Republic of the Congo...
GCAGGAAAGACTTTATTCTTCGGAACATTTGATAGTGTTCGTGAAATGAACAAAACCTTAAATCAATTCTTTGAAGACATGGGCGATGTTCAATATGAGTCATTTGATATGCGTGAAAGATTTGTTGATTCTTCTGGTGTAATTTTTGCTATTCAAAATGCAAGAATACTTGAAAATATGCTTAAAGGGATGGGAGAAGAATCGCAAGATATTAAACGCCTTGCAAATATTGTAGGTCACGAGTTTTTAAAGAAATGGGCAGGAGGAAGATTTGCTCATAGAAATCAATCCACTATTGCAGGCTATAGCATAAATATTGTAAATGCTTTGCACAAATATATTGAAACTTTTCCAAAAGCAATGGTTAGAAAATTCATGGCTGCTGAGATTGAAGATGCTGTTGCAAGGCTTCCTGAAACCGAAAAGAAGTATGGGAAAAATCTTGTTGATTACTTTACAGGAAAAATATTAAAAGAGGGAAAGGTTAATCAAGCTATAAGAACAGTTATTTTTAATGCATACTTTATGCTTAAGCCTGCTTTTGCGGTAGTAAATTTGACACAAAGGCTTATTACAACAATTCCTAAAGCTATAGAGCAAACAGGTTCTCTTGGTGATGGACTTAAAATTGCTCGAGAAGCGCAAATACAAGAACTTGATTATTATAAACATCAATTTCAAACTATGTTACAAACAAAAGAGTTTAAAGGACTTTATGATGCTATTGATACTTATGAAAAGCTAACTTATGAAGAGAAAATGATTATCAAAAAGCTTGTCGCAGAAGGTGTTATTGCACCTTTAAGAACACACGAAATTGTAGAAAGTTCAAAAATTGGTAGAGCTTTTTCATTTTTTGCCAGTCTTTCAGAAAAGTCTAACAGGCTTATGTCAGCTTTTGCAGCTTTGAAAATAGGACGCTTAAAAGGATTAAAAGGTCAGGAGCTTCAAGATTATACAATGAATTTTGTTAACAGAACTCAGTGGCTTTATAATAAAGCAAATAGGGCTGAACTTGCAAGGGGGATACTTGCTCCAGTTATGATGTTTAAAAGTTTTGTTTTAAATGATTTAAACTTCATGAAGCAGTTGTATCCAAATAAAAAAGCATTTGGAGTTGCAGTAGCAGCAAGGCTTTCTCTTGGTGGTGTTGGAGGGATTTACGGTGCACAAGCTTTAATGTCTGTTTTTGCGTTGGTCATGAGTTCTATTCTTGGAAATGATGAATGGGAGCTTGACAAGAAAGAGTTTAAAGATAAATTTCCAAGATGGTTTACAGAAGGACTTCCTTCACTGATGGGAGTTTCAGGTAGTTCTATGTTTGGTTCTTCAGAACTTTTTGGCACAGCTTTAAGTCCTTATGCAAAAGCTCTTTATACGGTAGGAGCTGAGTATAAAACACTTGGAGAAGTTAGACCTGAAACATGGAGAAAGATACTTCCTTCACAAGCTAAACATATATGGAGACTTAATCTTAAAGAGAGATTTCAGGATGAGGATATAAAACATCTTCCAAAAGAGATTCGTAAGAGGGTCATGTTTTTGTGGAAAGACACGCCCAAAGAGCAACAGACATGGGAATCTTTTCTTGATATTGTAGGGTTTGCTACAGAAACCCCTGCCCAATTTTATGAGACAATAAATGCAATTAAAGGGACTGCAAATGTTTTCCAGAAAAGAAAGACTGAGTATGCAAGAAAAATTGCTAAAGCTTTGTTTGAGAAAGACTATGAAAGAGCATCTAAGCTGAGAAGAGAAGCCAGAGAGAAAGGATATGCTCTTTCACGAGTTTCAATTCGAAGGTTTTTAAGAAGAATGCGAACCGCTCGGTGACCTCCACTATTGCTTTTCATTACACCTCCTTGAATATGTTAAGTGGAATATCTAAAACTTTCATTTCTTCTTCCATTATCTTTAATGCTTTTTCAACAAGTGCTTTGTCTTTTGTGTTGTAAGAAACATAAACAAGCTCTTTTTGAAGAATTTTAGGAAGCTTTTCTCCAACCCACCATGCTTTATCAGACTTTCTTTTTTTAAGCATTCAATCTCCTTTTTGATTATCTGGTGACAAAAGTTCATAATAAATTATTCCATTATTAAATGTCTTCTTAATCAGCTTCATATCAATAAGTGTAGCAATAACAATATCAATATCCTTTGGACTAATATCTCTCCATACACTCTTTAATAATTGTTCACGGGAAAGAATCTTAAAGTCTTGAACATATTTTAAAACAGCATCAATGTCTGGTGCATGAATACTTCTTCCTGCACTTCCAAAAGCATTAACCATTTTCTCTTCAAGTTGTTCTATGATATATAAAGCACTTTTAAGATGCTCTTTTGTGATTATTCGGTTTTCTGAAAACGAAGCAGAGATAATCATTGCTGTCTTTAAAAGATGAATATGTTTTCTTTCGTAATAGCCTTCAAATCTTATGTCATTGCTTGACTTCAAAGGATTTCCCTCATACCAATCTATAAACCACTTCTCGCCACTATCATCAAGATTCATCTCTCCTTTCATCATAGATATTTTCTCAAGGTCATACCATAAATCTGCTTGAAGTTTCTTTTCGTGCTCACTAAGTAAAGGTCTTGCATTTCTATGTCTCGGTCTGTCTTCAACAACAAATATTACCCTTGACGTAAAACCTCCACCTATGGCATTCATAGGAACACTTCCAACAAGCCATGTTGGTGTAGTTCCTGCAAGCATGTTTAACCATACTCCTCTGATAGTGTCTATCCCCATATTTTTAGTTCGATACTCCCATTTATCGTGACAATCATAAAGGTCTGTAAGTAAACTAAGTAAGTCATAGTTATTAGTTCCAAGAAAAACACTTAGCTCTTTACTTATAATAGTGAGTGATGAGTGCACATAAGGTTCTTTCTTTTCAGTCAACTCTATCTTAGCTTCACTTCCTGCGATAGCACGAATTAAAGCTTCTCTTGTTGTTGCGTCTGCACTAAACTTTACATCATCAAGTTTAAACGCAAGTTTTGTTGCTATATTTATAGCTGAATTTTTTCTGCAACCAGGTGGCCCAACAAGCACAATATACATGTTCGGGTAAACCTCAAAGTGTCCCATGTTAAGCCATACCTGCCTTCGTAAACATGCTGCAATAATGCTTATCCCACACCATTGATGGTATGTGTCAGGAGATTCTGCTTTCTTTGTATATTCCATATAAGTGTCAAGCCAGTTTTTGCATTTTCTATCCATCCTCTAAGTTCACCTCAATATTAGTAGTATTTAGATATTTTTATTCTCTTCTGAAGCTTTATTAAGTAAGTTTAATAAGTTACTATAACTTGTATTTTCAAGTGCCTTTTCTACAATATCATCAATAATAAGCTCTTCAGGTTCTCCAACCTTTTCTTTTATTGGATTTCCTGCCATTTTATTCATACTTTCAGTGCATTGTTTTTCAATAGCATACCTTTTTTTTCCTGTTTCAATGCTATCTTGAAACCATCCAGAGCGAAGCAAATTGTAAATAGAATAACCACATTCCATACAATCTACATAACGAAGTTGAATGGTTGCAGGAATAATATGGTCTACATTTAGCGTTCCCATTTGAAATCTTTCAAAATCATCTTCTGTAAAAACAACATTATTTTTTCGTGATTCTATTGACCATTCTTTACCTCCACATACTGGACAAATTATCATTTCATATCCCTCCAATTCATTCCTGATTTAATTTTAATGGGGATGAAAAATTCCCTTCCTCTTACATTTAAATCTACTCTCATACAACGATATAACTCTTTGTAAACAAGCTCTTTCTTTTCTGGTGGATGTTGAACAAGAAGAGAGTCATGAACCTGTAAAAGAATTTCTATGTCTTTGTGTTTACTACAAACTTCATTATAAAACCTAATTAAACCAAGATTTAAAACACTTGCTACTGTTTCTTGCGGAGCGTATGCAATGGCTTCTTTGAAAAGCTTTTCTCCAATTCTATCAAAAAAGATTCTTTTCCTGCTAAGAGGAGTGATGATTGTCCTACTACGTTTAATTTCGTCTTCCACTCTTTTGTGCCATTTAACAAGATTAGGTGAAGCGTTGTAGTATTTTTGAATAAGTTTTTTAGCTTCTGCAGCTGTGATTCCAAGTTGTTCGGAAACAGTAACCCATGTGCCTTTATAATTACATGAATGGCGAATCCTTTTTGCTCGATAGTAAAGGCTTTCAGTTCCTCTGCCCTCATTTTCTTTTTCATTTTTGTCTTTATTGACTTCTTCATCACTTACCCCCCATATAAGATTTGCAGTATAAGTATGAACACTTTTTCCGCTATTCATAATATTAATAAGCTGGTCATCTTGGCAAAAATAAGCAACAACCCTTGCTTCAGCTCCATCAAGGTCACACTCTGTAAACATCATTCCTTCATCTGGAATAATCATATCTCGAATTTTCTGAGGAAAGTTTTGAAGATTTCTTCCACTTCCAAAAACACTTTCAGAGGAAGAAAGCCTACCTGTTTCTGTTCCTGTGGAATTGAATGAGCAGCGTATTCTATTATCAACACTGTCAACATCCATTTCAATATAGTTTGAAATGATTGTTCTTTCATTCCTTATTGAAATAATGTTATTTAATTCAGGACTTTTTTTGCTTAACCTTTCAAGAGCCTTCTTGTTTGTGGTAGGCTTTCCTGTCTTTTTGTTTATAGGAACATCTAAGCCAAGCTTTGTGATTAACGCAGAAACTTGTTTTGGAGAAGATGGATTAACATCTCCATAAACTTCTTTCAATCCTTCAATTTTTTGTTTCATTTGAGGAATAAGAACTTTGCGATACTCTTCCCTTTTTGCTTCGTCAAAGCGAAGCCCTCTAAGCATCATGTAAAGCAAAGGTTCTACAAGTTCCATCATAAAGTTAAAGGTATGGCGGACACCTAAGTCGTCTATTTCTTTTTCAAGAGCTTCTTTAACTTCATAAGTAACTGCTGCATCACGAGCATTATATCTCCAAAGCATTTGAAGATTAGAGACTTCAGCTTGCCATATATGAAGGTCATCTTTATAATAAGGTTCATTTGTATAAAGAGAAGCAAGAAAGCCAAGTCCTTTAGGCATCTCAGAATAACAGCTGTGTTGTGCAATCATAGTATCATACCAGGGTTTAGATGGAAGAATTTTAAAGGCTCTAAATAAGTATTGAATGTCAAATGAAATATTTTGACCGACTTTTGTAAGTTCAGGTCTTGTTAAAAGCCATTCAAGAGTATCAAGAACCTTTTTCAATGAAGACATTTCACCCCAATAAGCTTTGGTTGTGGGAATACTTATAGCTTCATTCTTAGAAAAAGCAATACTGCAACAGGTAATAAGATTGTGGGATGTTTCTATATCGTAGGTTAAAAATGGTTGTTTCAAGTTGAAACATGCATTGTAACCCTTTGAAACAAATGATTCAATATCTCCATAAGTGGGTTCAATAATTAAGTTTCTTTGGGGAAGAAGGACTTCTGGAAATGCTGATTGCTCCAAAGCTTTCTTAAAGTCACGTGAAACAATAGCTCCAAAACTCCATTGACGTAATACCGCTGCAGGGTGGTATGTTCCAATGGTTTTAACAACTCTTCCAGAAGGCAACTTACATTCCATAATACTTCCACGCCATTTTCCAATACTTGACTGACCTGTTAAAGCCCAAAGAGCATTTGAGCCAAGAGCAATGAAAATGTTTGCTTTAGAAGCTTCAAGCTCATTCAGCAATTCGTCTCTTGCTTGAAGTAATTCTGGTTTTGGAATATGCTTTTTCCAATAGATTGAAAAGTCGTTTCCAGGAGGTCTTGTCTTTACAACATTAGTTATGTAACACTCTTGACGAGCTACCCCTATTGTATGAAGTTTCATATTAAGAATATTTCCTGATTGACCACAGAAAGGTCTTCCTTCAAGCTCTTCTGTCATGCCAGGTGCTTCCCCAATTATAGCAATATTGCTTGAAAGAGAACCTTCTGGAGGAACTATTATCATTTTGTATCTCCTTTGGGTATTTTATTTTGGAGTTCTCTTAGATAACTATACAAGTGTAGAACATTATATGACGCTTCTCTCATAAACCCAATTATGTATGGATTAACAGAACCCGCATCTTTAAAAATCTGAGACATAGACATTTGACGTAAAAGCTCAGATATTCCTGCAACGCTAAAGCAAAGCTGGTTTATGTTTTGCCATTTATTTCTTGAAAGCTTAGTCCTTTTTCTTTTCATTTAAATTTTCTCCTTTTAGAGAGTTTCTTTTCTGCTTTGGAAAGCTTGTTTTGTGCTTTCCCTATATTAAATGTTCCACCAGAATAAAACATTCGTGGTCTGCCATCTTCTTCCCAAAAGTTCTCTTTTTGGCATCCATATTTTTCACAATTCTTCTTTTTACATTCTTTTCCTGTCATTACACATTGCATTTACATTGTCCTCCATAAGAAAAATCTTTATAGGGTTTTCCAGTAGTTATATCACAAACTGAATGCTGTCTTATAAGACATCCATCCCAAAATAGATATTTAGGTGAATAAAACTTACAGTTTGATTTAATCGTAGGGCAAAAGCTAATTGGTTCTGAAAGAATAGTTTTTAAAGCTTCTTTTTTATTTAACATTTTAATTTCCTCCTATAAGGTCTGCCATTCCTGCATCTTTCATTTTTAAGGCTTTTGCTACATTAGAAAGAGCTATACTATGGTATTTCATATCAAGCTCAAAGCCTATAGGCTTACACCCCCTTTTTAATGCTGCAATTAAAGTTGAGCCACATCCACACATTGGGTCAAGGATGATATGACCAGGCAAGCATAGCCTTGAGATTAAATCTTCAAGAAGGTCAGAAGGTTTTTGTGAGGGATGCTCTCTGTTAACAGTAGGAACTCCTGCATAGTTTAAAACATTGGTAGTTCCTTGCTTTGTAAGAACAGCATCACCTCTAAGTCCATAAACAAAAAGGTCATAGCAGCGATTAAAATATTTCTCAGGTCTATTTGTTCTTCCTGTATTTGCACCCCTAACCCATACCCCTGGAATAACATCCATTGAAAAGCCCTCTTTACTCCAAAGGTCTATAAGAAATTGGGCATTTTGAAATCCACAAAACATAAGGACAGCCGAATTATGTTTAAGAACTTTAGAAGCTTTTTGAATAAGAGTTGTAAGTGTTTCAACAAAATTTTCTTTTGTGTCATCATACTTGTCTTGATAAGACAAATCAGGAAGGTCTCTATTTTCAAATCTCGTGTTAAACACATCAATTCCATAAATCGGGTCTGAGATAAGGGCGTTTATAGAGTTTACTGGAAGAGCCTCTATAAGGTTATTACAATTACCAAAGAAGACTATGCTTTGAGCTTTCTTCCCATAATCTGTTTTGCTCTTTCTTAAAGCAAGTTCAGCTTTTGCTTCATCAATTTTATGCTTTTTAAAAGCCTTAATCGCTTGCTCTGTATTTTTACACCCTTCAAAAATTTCGGGTGTTGTTTCAAGAGCTTTAGAAAGAGAAATAGAGGTAGATAAACCTCTGATGTTTATTTTTGCAAACTCTGCTGTATCTCTATATCCCCAACCTTTTTGCTCTTTTGCAGAAAGAATTTTATGTAAGTCATCTAAAGCTTTTGCTTCTTCTTGCCAAGTGAATTGTTTTCTTTCTTTATTCTCCATAATCTCAAGAACTTTGTCATTAAGGGATGCGTCTGTTTCTACAATAGCCCTAACCTTAATTCCAAGCTCTTTACATGCACGAGTTCTTCTTTCACCTGCAATAAGAATAAATGTTCCATCAGTTTTTTGCCTTACTTGTATAGGGGTAATATTCTTTCCTGTAAGTTTAATAGCATCTTTAAGAGAATCAAGGTCACCCATATCTTTTCGGTATCTATCGTGTTCAATAATAATTTCGTTTGGGTCAAGCTCAAGAATTTGCTCCATCAAATTTTCTCCTTTTTATTGAGTAAGCTTTTTTAAAAGTTCTGCAAGTTTCTCTTTTGGGATTGATTTTACAAAATCATCAATTTGTCTGTCTTGATTTGATTTCACCTCCTTTTTCTTTTTACCATTTCTTTCTCCGCTTGGTGACGGTTTCTGCACCTTACTTCTTGTAAGCATTGAAATTTGAGCTTCAAGCTCTTCATCTGAAAGGTCTTTTACACTTCTTCCAAGCAAATCTTGAAGGTTCATTTTTTGTCTCCTTCAATGAAACACCATGGACTTGCTCCGTTCTTTACATCTTGCACATACTTCTTTACAAGCTTTCTGACAACAAAGGAAACCATGCGTGTTTCAGGAAGAATTTTTTTCAGCTCTCTTATGGTTTCTTTGTCTACGTCAACATGAAGTTGATGATTCATTTCTCCTCCTTCTTAGGTGAATTTATTACCTCATTATAAACAGTATTCATTAAAATGAATCTGCATGATTGTCTTTGAAATTGACAAACATTTCCTTTAGCTTTATTAATAATTTCAATCTGCTGACTTCTTGTTAGTTTTAAAAGCCCTTCAAACATAGCATTCATGTCTTTCATAACTGCTGCAGCGCATCCTCCTGCCTTTCCCATGCTTACGTTAATCCATAAAAGGTCTTCAGAATCGGCTTGTCGAGCAAAGGTGATATAAAGATTTCCACATGCAGACATTTTTTTGTAAGTAATAGATGGAAATAAAATACCCTCTTTAATCATTTCTTTCCTTTCTTTTTACTTCTGAAATCCACCAAGTTTTTGTGTTTGGTTTAAATCTTAAATATGAAACTCCATCAATATCAAGGTTAAACGCTCTTCCTTTTTTAATTTCATCTCTAAGCTCTTCTATGGTAATTGAACATTGCAAAACTTTTGGGTCTTGTGTAAAATTGTCTTTAAGAAAAAATATAAGTAAGAATAAGACAAAAATGAATATAAGACAAAGAGAAGAATAAGAGCAGAAAGAAGAAGCATAGGTAGACAATAACTTACTCCCTCTTCTTTTTATTTGGAGAAACTTTCTGCTCTTTTTCATACTACGCCGCAAAAACCTTTGTTATCGTGGCTTTTACATCATATCCAGGGTCTTCCTTTAAAGCAACTTTAATCCCAATGGTCTTTCCAAGAATGTCTTCATTAAGACCACATCCAAGAGCTTTATAGAATGACTTTGCAAAACCAAGACTTTTCTCAGAAAAGTAAAGGTCGTGCCAGATGTTTCCCTGACCAGGAATGTTTATTGTGATATGCATTCTCGCAAGGTTTGGGTCTGCGTTATTGAAATCTTCTTGCGAAACAGTCGTAGTTCCTTTGTTATTCCATTTCTGACCAGTTTTTATCTGGTATTCCACTTTCTGGATTGTGCCAGTATGTGCACCTTCTCCAACACCATCACTCACTTTTGTTAAATCAATGTCTAATATTCCCATTTCTTTAACCCCTTCTTAGCTAAAAATATCATTTCTAATGAAATGATTAATCTTCTCTTATTTCGTGGATATCATCTTCAAGGCTATTGATTTCATCTTCAAGGCTTCTGATTTCTGCTAAGGCATTACAAAGAGGACATTTTTCTTTACCACCAAAGGCAATTTCTATGTGCCCATTACAACAAGTCTTCATTTTATTTCTCCTATTTTTAAATATTTACTCAGCTCTTGAAAAGTTGCTGGTTTAATTGTTTCAGGCATAGATAAACGTGACCCTGCTTGGAAAAATCCTGTCTTTTTTGTTTTCCATACATAATCACCACCCTCAACCTTTTGTCTGTAAAATTCATCAATATCTTTGGGGAGATTTCTTCCCATATTTCTGCTTGGCCCAACTGCATACTCCAAAAGCTGTCCTGTCATTTCATCCTTTTCAAGTTCCACATGGTCAATTAAAACAATGAAAGAAAGTGAGAGAGCTTTTAGTGTGGGAAGAAACTGCCCTAAGAGCACTCCTTCAAGTGTTCCATAATCAACAATACGTAAAGCTGGAATATTGTTTATCTTCATTAGAGTTTCTTTCCAGTTCCTGAAAACACTTGAAAGGCTGTCAATAACAAGAGTTTTATATCCTTTTTCGTTTTTCTCCAAACTATGCATTATATCATTAAATTTCTTAATGATTTCTGGAGATTCATGAACGTGTTTTGGTGGAACACCTGAACCACCCCTGCCCATGTCTGTTACAAAACTTAACTCTTGCACAGTTTGCTTTTTCATTTCAACGACATCAATTTTTTCCCAATCTAAAACAACCAGCTTGCCATCTTTTCCCTTAGCGTTTTTAACTGATTCAAAACCACCATCATAATCAAGATAAAGCATAGGCTTTGGGAATGTTCCTGCTGAAACACTTTTTCCTGTGAAACTTTCTCCTACAAGCATAAAAAGCATTTTACTTTTTCACCTCCTTTTGTTTGTCCCATTCACGAAAGCATTTTCTAAGAAACTTATCCCTGTCAAAGTTCTCATATGCCTCCTGTAAATAGGTAGATATTATTGCAAAAGTCATTTCATAGTCATAGTCTTCAAATTCTTTTGCAAGCTTAATTACTGCTTGAACAAGATGTTCATAATCTCTCTTTGTCATTGTTGTTTTCTCCTATTTAGAATGTGACATCACACTTGTTAGCTTCAACCCATTTAACCCATCTTGGCATAAGTGTTTCTGTTAATGAAACATCAACTATAACATGGTCTACAACCATAGTAATATTTTTCACTTCATCATTTTCTTCATACCTTACTTTAACTTTATAAACAAAAATATCAAAAAACTTAATGCCCCAAGAACGGCACTCTGCATCAATATTCCACTCTACAGATGCAGAAACATTTGTCCATTCATCGGGATAATCCTCAACCTCAACATCAGTTGTTAGAAAACCGTTTTCAAATAACATTACACTGCCTCCCTTGAATTTCAATATGTTCAAAAGGATGCCATGCTTCTATTACATATTTACCAGGAATTTGAATCTCGTTTAATATATATGGATTTGGATATAAAGAGCACAATTCTTGGTAAGCACATGAGTATCCAATAATAGGCTTACATGCTTCTGTGTTTTTTGGATGAAAGTTTTCTTTATTACATTCATAAATCTTATCATACCAAGAAGAGACATTCATAGACCAATCAAAAGAGTCCCATTTTGTTTTAAGAACACGAATTGCTGGTTTTCTGCTTTTTGGGTTTTCGTGAATATGAATAACATCAAGAACACCCCCAAAAGGTCTTTCTCCATAAATTGTCTCAAGAGCAGTGATGTATCCCTCCATTTGAAGGTTTGGGTCAACACGCTCAAGCCATCCTTCTCCAGCAATAGTTGTTGTTTTATGTTCCATAATTCCAAGACCAAGAAAAGGAGATTTTATAATTCTATCTATTTTGCCAATGAAAGTAAAATCCTCTTTGCTGGCTTTAACATCAAGAGCAAAGCCTACTTCAACATCTATTGTTTTATATGCTTCATCTTTCCATCTTTCAAAGTAAGCTTTTAAAGCTTCTATTCCTGTTGTGAGATTGCGTTTAGGGTCTTCGTCTATAAGAGATTTCATTTCTTCTTTAAAAATGCATAAAGCCTTTTCTTCGGAATTTTCTTTATTCCACACAGCAAGTGCAGCATGAACAGCTTTGCCAAAATGGAGTGCTATTCCTGGAACTTGAAGGTGTTTATGCATTCTCCAATAATATGCTCTTGGGCATTTCATAAACAAAGTCAAGGTTGAGTAATCAAGCCAATTTAGTTTGGTTTCCATTATAATTTTCCTATGTAGTAGAGGTCTTCAGCGTTAATTGTCTGCGTAAAAAATTCTTCTTGCTCTACACAAATGTAAGCTAACCTACAATGTTCTGTCACACGTGGTTGCACACTTACAATCGCAAGAGAACCAACTTCCATGTGATGAGGTGCAAATTTATTTTTAGGATTTCTTCCTATGATTAAAACAACATCATTTTCTTTATATTTTCTCATATTTCCTCCTTTTTATTTAGTGGAGAGGCTGGAAAGCATTTTTTATGCTTCCAGTAATTTCCTCTCCACTTGACTAATTATGTCTTATTGAGGAAAGGTTTCAAAATGCAATCCTCAGAAGCATAATTAGCTCTGCAACATAGCCATAATTTCTTCTTTTGTCTTGCCTTTTGCAAGAAGTTCCTTCATTAATCCTATAAGAGCTTTCTGGCTGACACCAGAAGATGACCTCTCTCTGCCTATACCTGGTGTGAAACTATTAACCATTTCTTGTGCCTGCTCCTCGTTTTCAGCTTCATAACACAACCTTCTTGCATCTATTGTAACCTGTGCAAGACACTTTTTCAAAACTACTTCTTCTCCCCATACCTGTATTGCTTCTTCTGCAGTTTCAGGGAAATTCATGGAGACTGTTCCAGTCTGTGGTTCTGCTCCTTCTGGAACTTTAATACTGTAATTGATGTTTGTTGCTTTCATATATGAAAGCCTCCTTTAAAATGAAATTAAAACACCTAATGGTGTTTCTGGTCATAAAGCTATTGAAAATACTTTTTATCCTCCTTTCCTTTTCATGTTTTCTACAAAACTTAAAACCAAAGAGACAATACTTTCCTTTTCTTTTTTCATTAATTCTTCTTCACAAAATTTACAAGAAAGAACTGAAACCTCTTTTTCATAGTATTCTTTAGGCTCACCTTCAAGAAGAATATCGAAAGGATGTGTTTCTGTGAATACTTTTCCACATAAGCGACAAAGGTATTTGTAATGCATTAAAACAGTATGATATTGGTATTTACATTTTTTTCTTTTAGACTTAGGTGCTTCTGGCTTTTCTTCATATGTTTGTGCTAATTTGAGTAAGGCAGCTTTCGCTTCTGTATTTAGAGCTAAAACAAGGGCATCAATTTCACTATTATCCATTTTTTCTCCTAAGTTTTTAGTTGATGTTAGAAATAGTTTAACTTTTTTGTCGCCTTTTGTCAAGAACTTTTACAAATTTTGCCCAAAACTTGTTTAAATGACTTTTTTACACACATACAAGCTTTGTTTCCTCAGTTCGTGTTTCAATGACTTTTCCCGTAGGTTTGTAATAACAGCCCTTAGCAAGATAAAAATCAACATCAAACTCTTTAAAGCGATAACATGTATCAGATAGTTTTTCTGGTTCTTCGTTTAAAAATATAGAAATATCTGTTATAAAACCACAAATCGCTTCCATTCCCATTCAACTAATCTTATTGTGACAAGTCTTAGACCCCCAAACTGTGGATGTATTTCAGGTTTATTAAATTGTGTAGGTGGAGCAACATATTGGATTAAATGCTCTAAAAATGTCCCAATTTTAATCATGTCTGAAACGTTCTTATTATGTCTGGTTTCCAGTTCCACAAGCCTTTTAATAAATGTCATCTTTTCTCCTCCTTTAATTCTTGAAATGACTGTTTTAAACTGAAAAGGTTATAAGACAAGTGGCGTTATCTCTCAACGTTACACCACTTAATTAATCCTTGTTTTCAAATCCACATTCAGGGCAAATATTTGCTGTGTCTAAATCAAATGGTTCAAAAGTGCCATATTCAAAAATACCTTCAACAAACCATTCTGCAGAGCATTTAGAACAGACATAAGCTACATTTGCATATTGCTTTCGTGGATTTTCTATATGACTATCAAAATCATTGAATGTTGTCATTTCTTCTTCCTTAACCATGACCTTGACCATGACCATGACCTTAACCCTGACCCTGACCCTAACCATGACCCTGACCCTGACCCTGACCCTGACCATGACCTTGACCATGACTTTAACCCTGACCTTGACCATGACCATGACCTTAACCCTGACCCTGACCATGACCTTGACTTTGACGTTGACCCTGACCATGACCCTGACCCTAAAAATCCTGCGAGAACACTTGCCTTCATCTTTGACTCCAACCTGACCCTGACCATGACCATGACCTTGACCCTAACCATAACCCTGACCCTGACCCTGACCATGACCCTGACCCTAACCCTGACTTTGACCCTGACCATGACCCTGACCTTGACCCTGACCATGACCATGACCCTGACCCTAACCCTGACCCTGACCATGACCTTGACCCTGACCTTGACCCTAAAAATCCTGCGAGAACACTTGCCTTCATCTTTGACTCCAAATTGTTACCTCTTCTTTCTTTTTTCTGGTGTGCCTACTATTGACACACCAAAATTTTTGTTTTATGATTGTTTCAGTTTGAAACAGTCATTAGTTAAACGCAATCACTTTAACTTGGCTCTTTATTTATCTCATCCACGATTTCTTTAGCTTCTTTCAAAATTCTTGCTTTTTCACCAATAAGTTGCCCCCTTTCACAAATTTCAATATTCTCTCTTTGCATATTGTATTTATCACCATCTTTAAACTTTACAATATGGTTATGACTTAGAGAAGTTTCTGATTTGTTTGCCCATATTCTTTGAGCAATTAAGCGATGAAGTTGCATCAAAAATCGCTTTCCTTTGCTTGATTTTGTCTTGCTTCGTGCGATGACCGCACCTTTAAACAAAACCCATGACTCGTCTGTTAAGTCTACGTCCTCATCTGAAATCTTGATAAGTTTCCCATTAGGATTCCAATTTTCTGGAAGAAATGAATCATTTTCTTGGTTTTGTTTAATTGGTTCATTACCACCTATTGCTATAAGGTATTTCATGATGAATAACTCCTTGACCTTGACCATGACCCTAACCATAACCCTGACCCTAACCATGACCCTGACCTTGACCCTGACCATGACCATGACCCTGACCCTGACCATGACTTTAGAAGTCCTATTGCAAGAACACTTGCCTTCATCTTTGACTCCAACCTGACCATGACCATGACCCTGACCCTGACCATGACCATGACCCTAACCCTAACCCTGACCCTGACCATGACCATGACCCTAACCCTGACCTTGACTTTGACCCTGACCATGACCCTGGCCATGACCCTGACCTTGACCCTGACCTTGACCCTGGTCTTGACCCTAAAAATCCTGCAAGAACACTTGCCCTCATTTTTGACTCCGTGGAAGTATTAATCCCCATGGTCTGACAATCACGTTTGCAGACCGAGATATGAAAACTAAACCATCAGGAAAAGGCTCAACCTCATTAAAAACACCTGACTGCATAGCATTTGAGTAACTTCCTGTATCAGCTATCCATGCACACTGGTCAAGGATAAATTCAGTCTTAGTCAGTCCGACAAGCCTACCTGTAAAATACTTTGTTACCTGTTCAAAGTAATACTTCTCCCCTATCACATAGGGGTATGTATCGCTTTCAGGTATTGTCGGAAGAACTGAGGATTTTTTAACGTATTCCTCTCCATTCACTATAATCTCACATTCCAATTCTGCTTTTTTGCTCATCTTAACTCCTCCTTTGTTATTTTCCATCCATACGGATGGTGTTTATAATAACCTCTCACCACAACAACCAAAACATGCAGCTTTTTTGCAAGTCTTAAAAACATTTTCTCTTTTGCATCTGCCTCACTTAAAGCATAAGCGTAAAGGTGAAAAATCTCTCCATACCAATTTAAATCTCCTTTGTAAAGAGTTTTATCCATTTTACTCCTGTAAAGTTTGTTAAGGTGTTTTTAATAATCACATCTTGGATTACACCCTGCAAGACCACAAGGACTAAGAATTTTATTTTCTTCTACATCAAGAAGAGATTGAAGTCCTTCACGAAGAATAGAAAAATGGAAATCACTATCTGCTATACTCCCACTTTGGAAGCAAAATGAAGGGTCATAAATCTCTTTCCTTGCCCACTCCCATCCATGCTTTCTTGCTGTTTTATACAAAGACTCTGGTTTTGAGAGAGGCTTTACACTGTATCCATGATGGTCAGGAAGAGCAAGAATAATTGCGCTAAGTAAAACAGGTTTTTCTGTTTTGTAACTGACTATGCTATATTTTACCACTTTTCCATTCACCACTTTACAAAACATTTCTTTTGTCATGCTTTTTCTCCTTTTTTGCGAAACTTCCACACATTTTTATCACACGTAAACACCAACCTTGTATGTGGTTTTTCCACATCGCCATAAATATGCGTAACCATACATCTTGGTTTTCCTTCCTCGTCAAGCCCACATTTTCTTGTGCAAATTATTTCTTTCTCGTTCTGGTAAAAATTCATTCTTCCCCACCACCCGTAAGTCCACAATCGCAGTTTTGTATTGGCTCATATATTTCATTTCCTGCTGTGTCGTATATCATAATTTTTTAACCTCCTTTTTTTGTCGCTGCTGCCATAGCGCATCCAGCTGCGCCCCATACGCCTCATAAAGCGCATCTCTCTGCGCCTCATAAGCCTCGTAAAGTGCGTCTATCTGCGCCCCATACGCCTCACATAGCACATCTTTATACGCCTCGTAAGCTTTTTTTAGCTCGTCTGTCTGTGCCTCATACGCCTCGCTAAGCGTCTCTGCCTGCGCCTTACATAATAATGTATCCATTTTTTTGCTCTCCTTCTTCATTTTTTCCCTCCTTCATTTAGTGGGCAATTTTTATTATGAGTAAGTCCGCTCCTCTCTCACATAAATTTTTGTAAGCAAAACTAATGCATATATTTCTAAGAAATACTCATTTACCGTTATACTTCCTACTATTTAACACAGCCATAGGGTTTTTGGGACAGCCTGAGACTCTCGGGACAGCCAAGACAGCCAAGAGCCCCCTTCCCCCTTGCCTTTATCTCATTCCTAATGGAATATAGGTATTCTCATTCCCCATTGCTTTGGGTATTCCCATTGGAATGAAGTAGTTCTTTCTTCATTTAAAAAAAAAAAAATAAAATCATTGTATGTATCTCATATAATATATATATATATATAATATATCCATTATAAGTAAAGCCATTGAAATGGGAATAAGGATAGCCCATTGGAATGGGAAATCTTTATCTCCATTAGGAATGAAGAATCTATATCTCCATTAGAATGGAAATAAGGGCAAAGGAAAGACCCCCTCTTGGCTGTCTTGGCTGTCCCGAGAGTCTCAGGCTGTCGTAGAAATACGCTGGCTGTCTCGTTTGATTTTTGAACAAGTAGTAACCCTCCCTAAAGTAGCAGTCTCGCAAGACTGCAAGTTCCTACGAACGCAAGAGAAGGAAGGAAAGGCTTGCGCCTTCCCTTCCTAAACTTTCCCTACTTTGTCATCTTGTCAAGTTCTTCAAGGCTAACTCCAAGTTTCTCGGCAATTTGCACCTTTGACATGCCCTTAAACATCGCAAGAATAGCCTTATCTTCCGCTGAGATTGTCTTATTCTTCTCAATTCCTCTCACAAAAACTGCGGATGGGAATTTATCTGTTAAGGTAACCTCTGCAAGAGAATATGCCCCTGATTCTGTTTCTTCAGCCTTTGCCCCTTTGTTCACATCGTTGATATGAAATCCATACCAGAAGTGTTCTACAATCACCTTCTCGTCAAAGGTTTTAAGGATGTGTTCAAGAGCTTCCTTTTCAGAATTGAATTTAACCGTATATACCGCTTTCTTCTCATCCTTAACTCCTCCAAAAGAATAGCTTCCTTTTAGTTCTATCATTGTCTTTTCTCCTTTTGTTCTCAAAGTCTGAGCAAAGCTCACACTTCAAGATTCAGTTTTGGTCTGTTCCTATACGCCAATGGCGTAAGCCTCCTAACTTACTGGCTGTTCTGCTTTGTCATGACCCTTAGCGCTCTTTCCAGTATCACCTTCCTTTCTTTGCCTTCCTACAAATATTATACCAAAAACAAACAAAAAAGTCAAGGGAAAAATTAAAGATAGTGGTGAAGTTTTGAGGGTGTATAGGAGGGAGGGTGAAGAAAAAAAATTTTCTATTCTTCATCCTCTCTCACAAATTTTCGTGATTGAATATGTTTGTTTTCTGTCTCCTTCTTTTCTTTCTTGACTTCTCCCATATCTATAATTTATCATTATGAAAAGTAGTCTCTTTCGAGAGGGCTTAGATTAATGGATAGAGTGAGTGAGATTGGTAAAGGAAGTCCTGTCTTTAATGTTGATGCAATAGAAGAAAGAAATAGTGATTATGTGAAAGCATTCCAAATCACGCAGGCTTTAGCTGATGGAAAGTTCATTTCTATCGGGACAATAACTGAGTTTACAAAAACAATGGAAGTTATTTTAAAGGAGCTTTAAGTGGGAAGAATACCAGAAGGAGAAAGCCAGTCTGTTACAAAATATGGTCTTGGGTATATTAGACCATACCATAGAGAGATTGCAAGAAGGCTTGTTTTAGGTGAAATGCAAGCCGACATCGCTCGTTCTCTTGGAATGTCTGAAAGTAGAATGAGTATTATCGTTAACTCTCCTTTGTTTAAACTTGAACTCCAAAGACTTGCTGTGTCAAGAGATGAAGGTGTTGCAAATGTCCAGCAAACTCTTCAAGCGATAAGTCCTCTTGCTCTTGAGGTAATAGAAAGAACAATGTATAGTTCTAAATCTGAAACGCTTAAATTTGCTGCAGCACAGGATGTTCTTGATAGGGCAGGATTTGGAAAAACAACAAAGATTGTGTCTAATATCTCAGGACATGTGACCCATTCTAATCTAAGTTCTGATGAACTTCGCCAACTTGTTATTGAGCGAGTGCAAAGAATTAAAGATGAGGCTGAACAGAAAGCTAAGGAACTTCGTGATGCAGATGCTATTGATGTTTCATTTGAAGAAGTAAAGTCTGAGGGTGGCTGTTTCAATGAGAAACAGAATGGAGGAATCCATATTGCAGTTGTCTAAGCTTGACCTAACTCAAATTGAAGATATTACAAAAACCGCTTCACGAAAGGAGCTTATAGAGCTCCTTGAGCTTACATCGAAATGGTCTTCACCAAAGGATTGTAAGTTTTACTTATACACTCCAAATGATGTTCCAAGAATGTTTCATTGTTCTAATGCAAAAACAAGAGCTTTGTTCGGGGGAAATAGAAGTTCCAAAACATACAGCCATATTGAAGATTTTGCCATGCAATTTGTTGGTGAAGCACCAAAGAGTCTCCATGGGAATGTTCCAGAACATAGACTTGACCAGACACGAAGGTTGCGTTTTTGTATGGAAGATTATCCAAACTCTTTCACAAAAGTAGTTTATCCTTACACTCAACAACTCATTCCTTCTGATAAAATTGTAGATGTTGTTAAGGACTCAGGAAGAATTAGAGCTTTAACTAATGAGAAAGGTGGTTTTATTGAGTTTATGTATTATGACCAAGAAACCACAAAGCATCAGGGTTCAAGCCGTCATGCAATAGGATATGATGAAGAGCCTCCTGAGTCAATTCGAGATGAGGGTCTTATGCGTCTTGTTGATACTGATGGAGAAGAGTCTTTCAGTCTTACTCCTGTTTCAGGTGCTCTTCGTTATCTTTATGATGAAATTTATCTCCAAAGGGGAAGAGAGACAGAAAAAAACTATGACCTTGTTTTAGATGATAAAGGAAAAATTTGTGATGCAATATCAGGAGAGCTTGTTGATAAAGAAGTCATAGGTGGAAACCGTGACATTCATGTTTTCTTTGCTTGCGTCTTTGACAATATCGCAATCAAGAAACAAGCTGCTATTCGTCTTTTACATTCTTTCGATAAAGACGAAATGATTATGAGAGCAAAAGGTCATTTCATGTTCTTATCAGGACTTGTTTATAAAAACTATTCTGATGCAATTCATCTTTGCGAGCCCTTCTCAGATTGGTATGAAGGACAGCATAAGAATGAATACACTCTTTATGTTGCGATAGACCCCCACCCAAGAACCCCTCACGCTGTCCTTTTTCTTTGTGTAAGACGAGATGGTTTACATTTTATTGTTGATGAAATTTATAGGGATTGCAATGCACAAGAACTTGTAAAAATGATTAAAGATAAGTGCAGAGGGAAAGTTCCTGAATACATTATCATAGACCCTTTAGCCTCTACTCCTGACCCATCAACAAAATCAACTCTTCGTATAGACATGATAGAGTATGGTCTGAATAATCCTTATCCCATTCCTGCATCAAAGGATAAAGAAAGAGGTATATTAGCATGCAAGAAGAGACTTGAATGGAATGATAATAGAATCCCTGGAATTTTTGTTTCTGCAAATTGCACTCGTTTTAGATACGAAATTACCCGCTATGCTTGGGATGATTGGAGAAAAGACACACAAAGCACAAAAGGGCAAAAACAAAAGCCTGTTGACAAAGATGACCACATGATGGAAAACTGGTATCGGCTTGAAAATCTTAATATGACTTATATTCCTCAAACGTCTTTTAATTATGATGAGGAAGATTTTTTTCCTTCATATGATAAACTTAAAGAATCTGGAAGAAATAAAATAACAGGATATTAAAGGAGATAAAAGTGGATGGTATAACAGAAATCCCAAAAGAAGGCTTAGAGGTATCAATTCAAGAAAATGAATCTAACATTAAAGAATTGGAAAGAATGCTTGAGGTTGTAGAATCTGTAAACCTCGTAAACCACATTCTTCAGAAAGATACTGCAATTTACCCTTCTTATGAAGATGGAAAGAAACTCCTTACAGGAAAAGAACTTCTTGATGAAATGGGCAGAGTTGTCGTAGAGGAGTTTAAAATAGACCTTGAAAGCAGAAAGCAATGGGATGAAAATACAGCAGATAACTTTAAGCTTTTCTCAAGCTTTATGGAAACTAAAACAGTTCCATGGGAGAATTGTTCAAATGTCAGCCTTCCACTACTTGCCACAGCTTGTTTACAATTTCATGCAAGAGCATATGACGCTCTTCTTCCTGCAAAGAAGGCTGTTCAAATTGTAAACACGGGTGATGAGGATGCAGATAGAGCTATGCGTGTGGGGAAGTATATGAATTTTCAAGTGTATCACGACATGCCTGGTTTTGAGGAAGGAATGGATAAAACTCTTCTCCAGCTTCCTCTTTTTGGTTGTGTTGTTCGAAAGACTTTTTATGACATAGACCTTGCTAAAGTTGTTTCATATCATGTTCCTATTTCAGATTTTGTTGTGAACTATGGAGCAAGAAGTCTTGCTGATGCCCAAAGAACTTCTCATGTTTTCTATCCATACAAAAATGATATTATGAAAAAAGTCCTATCTGGAGCTTATAGTGAAAATGCGAAAGACCTTTCTTGGGACTCTACATATCAAACAGTAGGACTTCCTGACTCTTCTTTAAAAACAATGGTAGATAAATCTACAGGAATTTTTGATGCAAGAATCAAGAAGCTTCCAAGAATTTTCATAGAACAACATAGACTATGGGATATAAATGGAGACGGTATAGAAGAGCCTGTTGTTATCACTGTTGACCTTATAGATGAGAAAGTAGTTCGTATAACCGAAAGAAGTTATTTTGATGAGATGGGAAAAGTTCAAACAATAGAGCATTTCACAAAATACTCTTTCATTCCAAATCCTGAAGGTTTTTATGATTTAGGTTTTGGAACACTCATCAGGGGTTTAAACGAAGCCGCAAACACTATTGTTAATGAAGTCATAGATGCAGGAAGTCTTGCTAATCTTCAGGGAGGCTTTATTGCAAAGCGAAGTGGTTTACGCAAAGGCGATGTTAAACTTAAAATGGGTGTCTTTCAGGAAGTTGATATGCATCTCGAAGACTTATCTAAAGCCATTTATAAGTTTGATTTTCGTGGGCCAAACCAGACTCTTTACGCTGTTTTAGGACTTCTTTATGAATATTCAAAACTTGTTTCAAGCATAAGTGAGACAATGACAGGTCAACTTCCAGCAAGCGATACTCCTGCTTCTTCTGTTCTTGCATTAATAGAAGAAGGAAGGAAAGTTTTTTCAAGCATTCATAAAAGAATCCATCGTGGATTCAAAGAAGAGCTTAAAAAGATTTATCGCCTTGATGGGATTTATCTTAATGAAAAAATTTACTTTAAAACTCTTGGAGATAATAATGTTCCTCAAGGTGATGCTGTTGTTACAGGAAGGTCTGATTTCAAAGGAACTCTTGATGTCATTCCTGTTTCTGACCCTAATATCACCTCAACAGCAGAGAAGGTTATGAAAGCTGAACAAGCTTTAAAGAATGTAGTAGAATTTGACTCGCAGAATGGTGCTGCAATATATGAAGCTCGAAAACGCTATCTTGAAGCACTCGAAGTTCCAGATGTAGACAAGCTTCTCCAACCTCCTCCTGAGCCTCCTGACCTTCCACAAGAAGAAGAGAATGCCATGATGATAACAGAACGACCTGCTCCTGTTTTACCTAATCAAGACCATTTGCATCATCTTACAATCCTTGAAGATTTAATTTCAGGTGCAGTAAGTAAGACAATAACTCCTGCAGCAAAAAGATTGGTTGAAAAGCACCGTCAAGAACACATTGCTGGGCATTACTTACAAACTAAAAAAGGAGGTATGGCATAAATGTTACTTTCAAGAGATGTTTGGAATGAATGGGCAGGGATGGAAGCCACCAAACAGTTCCTAAAAGACCTTGAGCAAAAAGAGGCAGAACTTTTACAATCAATATATAAGAAGGTGATGGCAGAGAACATTGCCGATGCAAAACATTTTGCAGGATATTTGGATGGGATAAAATCAGTAATTGAAATAATTCACTCAAAAAAGGAGAGTGCAAATGAATCAAAAACAGAGTAGCACACGTTTTGCTTGGGAGAGTGGTAATAATCCACTTTCTACTGAGACTCTTGATACAGCTTTAATAGCAGATGAACAAAAAGTTGAACACGAAGATGTAGATGTTAAAGAACTAATTAAAGTTTTCCCTTATGTTCTTTTTGGTCAGCGTGTTGTAGTATATGAAATAGAAATTGAAAAAGTAAGTGGGCTTTTTATTCCTGAAACTTCTCGTAGAGAGGGAGAAATGCGAACCAATGAAGGTTATGTTATTTCTGTTGGAGAAGAAGTTTCTTTTTGCAAGCCTGGTGATACTATTCTTTATGGTCGTTATAGTGGTGCTTGGCAAGAAATTTCAGGAAAGCGTTATAGAATAATGAATGAAGAAGACATTCTTGCTATAAAGAAGGAGGACGTTCATCATGCCAAAGGAAATAGAAATAGCTCTTCGTAAGAGAGCGAAGAAGCTGGGATTAAAAGGCAGTAGAGCAGATAGGTATATTTACGGAACAATGAAGAAAAGAGGCAATATGGGTATGAAGAAAGATATGAAACCTAAAATGTCTCTTAAAGAGATGATGATGCAAATGTAACGACACTCCTTCGGAGTGCTTATTTCATAACATAAAAGAGGTTGTTATGCCTGAAGAAGTAGAAATTGTTTTAGAAGATGGTGAGAAAGAAATTGATGTAGAAAAGATTGACCCAAAAGTGGCACAAGATAAAATTACTCCTGATATGCCACGCTTTAAAGAAGTTTATGGAAAGTTGAAAGAGGCTGAACGTAAACTTGCTGAAAAAGAGGAAAAAGAGTCAAGTAATGAAAAGCTTATTTCTGAAATGCGTTCACATAACGAAAGACTTGCAAAAGCTATTGAGGCTTCAGTAAATGCAACAAGAGAAGCTGTAGTCTTGCAAAGAGAAGATAATGCTGGAGATGAAGCTGTTGCTGCACTTAATGACCAGTTGGTAGAACTTCGTGAGAAGAAAGTGAATGCTTTAAAGAACTTTGATTATGATGTTGTTGCTGAAATAGATGAGCAAATAATAGAGTTGAAGGATGAGCTTAGAGAACATTCTAAAGCAAAGAAGAAAGAAAGGCATGATAAAAAAGAGGATGACAATAAAGGCATTGACCCTGCAATTCTTTCTTTTGTAGCAGCCACTCCCTGGTTTAATGGAGATGCAGCAGATATAGATATGATAAATGCTGCTTACGAAATGGATAGAGTTCTTCTCAGAGACCCTAAATGGTCAAAAGTGGAGGTTGCAGATAGGCTTTCAGAGGTTCGTAAAAGGGTAGAGGCTAAATTTGACTGGAAAGAAGATACGGGTTCAGGTAGAAAGAAATTGCCTGGAGGTGTAGAAGGTGTAAGTCATGGTAAACAAGTAGGAACAAAAATTATAAAACTTTCAGCTGAGGAACTTACAGTAGCAAAGGGGCTTGGTATCACGCCTGAAGCTTATGCAAGACAAAAAGCTGCAATGGGAGGAGTTTAAGATGGATAATATAAATAAGGCAAGTGAAGGAGTAGTGTCAGCGGTAAAGACGGCTACCACAGCATCTTTGCCTTTAAAAAAATCTGCCACACAACCATGGAAACCTGCTTCATTTTTGAAAGTAAATGAAAAGTATTGCAGACCAGGATATCGAGTTAGATGGATTAGAAAAGATAATCTTGAAAAAGCAGAAGCAGAAGGATGGAATCCTATTAAAGAGGTTCAGAAAAAGGTTGCTCCTGAAAAAACTATTATAGATGGCACACAGTTAGATGGAACTGTGCAAAAGAGAACTTTAATCTTGTGCGAAATTTCAGAAGAAGAAGCTAAGGCAAGAACAGAATTTTTCGCCAAGCTGACAGATGAAAGTCTTCATTCTTCAACCGAAAAGTTTAAGAAAGAGACTTCAGACGAGGTTCACGGAAGTCGTGCTTACGGAGAAGTAAAAATTAATGTCGGTAAAGGAGAATAAGTAATGGCTAACATTGATGCTCCAGTTGGTTTCTTCCCTGTAAGACATCTTACAGGAGGAGAAATACGGACGAATGAGTATGTTTTAACAACTGGTCAAACTGTTTACAGAGGCGACCTTTTAAAGGTGGTTGCTGGTGGAACAGTTCAAGTTGCTGCAGCAGATATTGGTCTTTCTGCAATAGGTGTTGCTGCAGAATATGTAAGTGATTCAGCCTCAGCAGGAGGAAAAACTGTGAAAGTTTATGATGACCCTTATATAGTATTTGGGGTTCAGATGGATGATGCAGGAACAGACTCAACCTCCGCTGACATTTTTGCAACAGCGAATCATCTTGCAGGGTCAGGAAGCACAACGACATATTTATCTGGTCATGAACTCGATATGAGCGATATAGGAACTGGTGCACAGCTTAAGATTCTTGGCTTGTGCATGACAAGAGACGCAAACAATGCATGGGGCGGTAACGCAGATGTTGAGGTAATCTTCAATGAACACCTTTTCAAAGCTGCTGTCGCTGGTGTATAAGGAGGATAAATAAATGCCTACTATTACTGGAAATTTCTCGGCACTCCTTACACCTGGATTTAGGGAAATTTGGGGAACGGAGTTTAATCAGTTTGAGGAAGAATATACAAAGTTTATGACTCTGGATACTTCTACAAGAAATTATGAAGAAGACCATAGCATAACTCAGTTTGGGATTGTGCCAACAAAAGCAGAAGGGGCATCTGTTACTTATGACACTATGTATGATGGCTATACGAAAAGGTATACACATGTATCGTATGCTCTCGGATTTAGTGTTTCAAGAGAAATGGTTGAAGATGACCTTTATAGGAAGATGAAGAATCTGCCTAAAGCTCTTGCAAGAAGTGTAAAAGAGACAAGAGAGATTCTTGCGGCTAATATTCTTAATAGAGCGTTTAATGCTTCTTATACTGGTGGAGATGGTGTAACTCTTTGCAGTGCTTCCCATCCTACTTATGGTGGCGGAGGGAATTACTCAAACCAGCCTTCAGCTACGGCTGACCTTGATATCACCTCTTTCGAGCAGGCTTTGATAGACATCCAGGTTAATTTTATAGATGACCGTGGATTGAAAATTAGAGTCCAGCCCAAGAAGCTTTTAATTCATCCTTCCAACTGGTTTCAAGCAGAGAAGATTTTAAAATCTGCTCAAGAACCTGATACAGCAAACAATGCTGTAAACCCTGCGAAGGGAGCACTTCCTGGTGGTTATGTAACACTTCATTGGCTTACTGATACAGATGCATGGTTCATCCTTACGGATAGTCCTAATGGTCTTAACTGGTTTGATAGAAGGAAGCCTGAATTTACACAGGATAATGACTTTGATACTGAAAATGCAAAGTATAAGACCACATTTAGGGCATCATCGGGCTGGACAAACCCTCGTTGCATCTATGGTTCTGCTGGTGCATAATGGGTATAACTCGGAATCTTTCAAAACCATTGGTTAAAAGAATTCCGAAAGTGGGGCATAGGGTAGAGGTTACAAAAAACCTCTTACCCTCCCCACAAAACCGAAAAGGAAGAAATAAGAAAGGTATGTCCCCATTGGGTAAGTTCAGGTGAAACTCCTGAAGGCATAAGGAGGCATTACGATGGGTCTTACAAACTTTCCAAATGGTGTAGCAAGTTTTGGAATCCCGCTTGTTGGAGGATTGCCTTTTGGTAAAACCTCAAAATGTTTTTATGTAGCTCCAAACTCTGGTGGAGATGGTCATAGAGGCACAAACATTTCTAAGCCTCTTGATACCCTGACAAAAGCTCAGTCTCTTGCAACAGCAGATAGTAATGATACTGTGTTTTTAATTTCTGAGAGTAACACCGCTGCAAATACGACAGACTATCAATCATCTGCTTTAGCTTGGGCGAAAGATGGCGTTCATCTTATTGGGGTTTGTTCTGGAAATCATATTTCGCAGAGAGCACGTATTGCACAACTTTCTACTGCAACAGGTGTTAATGACCTTTTTACAGTTTCTGCTGATAATTGTTTAATTGCAAATATCAGTGTTTTTCATGGTGTTGACGATGCAACATCAAAGGGTGCTGTTCTTGTTTCGGGTCAGAGAAATCATTTCTATAATTGCAACTTTCAGGGTATTGGTCATGCTACAATGGATACGGCGGATAATTATTCATTAAAGGTGACTGGAAGTGAAAACTTGTTTGAAAATTGCACTATTGGACTTGACACGATTGCAAGAGGCACAGCAGCAAATTATGAAATGACTTTTGCAAGTGGTGCAACACGAAATCTATTTAAGAATTGTATAATTACAACCTATGCAGAAGCAGCTACACATCTTTTTCTAAAGATTGCTGCAAGTGGTATTGACCGCTGGAATATGTTTCAGAATTGTATCTTTATTAATATGCCTACTGGAGATGCAGCTGGAACAACCATGACTGAAGCTTTTGATGTTACAGGTGGAGGTTCGCCAGATGGTATTATTATTCTCGACCAATGCACACTTTATGGTGCGACAGATTGGGAAGCTGCAGCTGTTTCAGGCAAAGTTATGATTAGAAC
>Ga0172369_10002212_pt1 | contig 27113 bp, 20 predicted proteins | sample LakKiv25m_FD_114539 | JGI IMG/M metagenome (GOLD analysis project Ga0172369, IMG submission 114539) | Freshwater microbial communities from Kabuno Bay, South-Kivu, Congo - kab_022012_11.25m | ecosystem: Environmental > Aquatic > Freshwater > Lake | place: Democratic Republic of the Congo...
AGATTTTTTGCGCTTAATAATTTTAGCAAATCAACAGCCGTGTACGATTCTTTCCAGTTAAAGGTTGGAGATATTTCGCAGTTTGGTTTTTCGTCGCCATCTTTTTTTGTAGTTAGATAAGCTCCAACTTTGCCGGAGAAGACGTTTGCGGGGTCTTCCAGCATTCCGCCGCACGCGGAGTGATAAAATATTTCGGCAAGATTTTCTTTATACGTAAGCTCCTCACCGGTGGTTTCTTTAACCGCGCGTTTATCAAGTTCAGTACAATTTCCCGAGCCGTCAAAAACCTGGTCGCGCACGTCGTCGGTAATATCGTAATAGGTATTTCCTTTTACTTTTTTCATTTCGGCAAAAGTTCTTGCACAAACTGCGAAAGCTTTTAACGCCTCAAATTTATCAAGTTGATTTTCTTTCACCGCCATTTCGGGATGAAGAACTCCCGGCAAATAATCATCCATCGGCAGCCGGTTGATAAGAAATAATTTATTATTATCACTGTACACAACAAGAATATCGCCGGAGTATGATTTACCCGAAAAAAAGATAGTGCACTCAGAGTCAGCAGGCTGAAGCAGAAAAGTTATTCCATCTATTTCGCGCGAATTGAATTTTACATTTGCCCCGCCGCCGTTAATTCCAAAACTCAAATTATCTCCATTCTTCAGCGTACCGATTTCGTCATTGTCCGAAATAAATTTATACGAACCTTTAACCTTTACCGATACGGAGTTTTGCTCTTCACTTAAAAGAACGCGGATTTGGTTTTTCAAACTTGGAACAATTCTGTAAGCCGGAGCCGGTGTTGCCTTTTTTTTCTCTGCTACATTTCTAACGGTAGCTGCGCAGTGAAATTGATTCACCACAAAAAAAAAGAGTATCGAACTAAAGAAAAGGTATTTTACGCGAAAGGAATATTTTGGAGAAGAAGAAAAAATAAACACAAAAACTATCTGAACATTGCTTTGATGCTTCCCCACGTTCTTTTAACGCCGGAAATGTTATGTGAAACGCTGACCTCTTTTGTGTAGGAAACGGTGTTATCATTATCAACAATTTTTACCCGGTAAATAAAAATAACATCTGTTAGTTTGTATGCGTTCTGATCAAGAAAGGAATAATAGGAATTTGAGCCTTGCGGTTTAACTGATTCTAAGCCTGCAAATTCACCTTGATAGGTTTTTCGTTCAACAATAAATTCTTTAACATTTTTTTCATCGGAAGTTTTCCATTCGATGCGGACATTCTCACCTTCATTCTTGGCGTTAATGAAATCAAGAAACACTCCGCCCAAAACCGATGAGACAGTCAGAAATGTTAAAAAGATAAATAGTTGCTTTTTCATGGGTGAAATATATTACCCAATACTGTCATTGTCAAGAAATAAATATCACAAATAAAAACTTCGCAGTGGGTCACAAATATTGAAATCGGAAATAGCCAAAACTTTATGATGAGCGCCTGCCAAAGAACACATCTCGCAAAATATCGAAAGACATTTCTTCCTTCCGGCGTTAATGGATTAAATAATCTTTTTCATTTCTGAAGAAAATCTTTATATTTAGGATAAATAGAGAATTAATTATACAGTTATGATAATATCGCACCTAAGTCTCGTAACAGGCATAAACGAGTTACAACATTCCGCATTACATAATCCTTCAGAGTTGCCCAACAAACTCTGCGAATTTATGGTTAATGAATTTCAGCTTCAATCGTCAATTCTTTTTAAAGTAAACGAAAAAAATAAATTGATCTTCCTGGGGAAATCATCTTCGGCGAGGAAATCATTTTTACCGAATGCTCTCTACGAATGCTCGGCGTGCAAAATTCATCAAAATGATTTTGAAAAAGTGTTGTTTAACACCGACGCCAACTGCGAAATACAATCAACTGATTTTGTGATCTATGAAAGCTGTATAGCAATTAATGCCGCCCCGGAAAAATTTCTTTTAAAGGTTTCTCAAAAAACTCCCTTTACCAAAGGAGATAAAAGTTTCCTTGAACAGTTCGGCGCCTTAGTGATCCCTCATCTTCAAGTCCTTTCGGGCGTAACGGTAGAACCGGAATTGAATTTCGGAAAAATTGTTGCCGAATTAGCTAACGAATTCCGTACCCCGACAAACAGTATTATTGGTTTTGCATCGCTGCTGAATGACGATAGATTAACTTCCAACCAGGCGGATTACGTCCTTACAATTAGAGATAATGCGCAAAAACTCCTCTCTTTGTTAAATGATTTAATTGATTATGCACGGGTGGATTGCGGAAATATTACCGAATCTCAAAGTGAAGTAAATCTTAAAAACCTCCTCGCCGAGGTTGCATCGCAGCAAGCTGAAAAATTGAAAAATGCAGGCTTTACTTTTACCGCCTCAATGCCGGATGATTTTCCGGCAAAAATTCAGATTGATCAACAAAAATTACGCCTCGTCATTTTCAACTTTTTATCTTATTTACTCTATCATGCTGCAAACGGCGAAGTTTCCGTAGCTGCTTCTCTCATTGATGGGAAACACGTTACCATCACTATCTCGAATAAAACCGCATCAATGCCCGATAGAAGTTTTCTACCAAAAGCATTGGATTTAACGGCTCAAAAGCAGTACAATTTTACTTCCTTAAGCTATCTGCTTGCAAAAAAATATGTAGAACTGATGCACGGCAAAGTAGAAATAGCCGCTGCGCGCGAAAGAGGAACCGTAATCAAATTTACGCTGCCGCTTAACGAAGTGGTTAGCGGCGATATTGAAACAAAAATTGCGACGCTTCCTAAAGCTACCGACGGCAAAAATAAAGTTCTTGTAATTGAAGATGATTATGCAACTTCAAAACTCCTCAGCAATTATTTAAACAAATGGGGATATGAACCGGTGATCGTCAACTCCGGTTTAAAAGCGCTCGACTACCTTGAACGTGAACACGTACTTGCAATTATTACGGATATTGTGTTGCCTGATATTAACGGATTGGAATTGCTCAAAAAAATCCGTGAAAATAAAACCACAAAATTTGTTCCTATCATCGTTTGTTCCGTTGAAGCTGAACAGCAAAAAGCTTTTTTGATGGGCGCAGTTGAATATTTTGTGAAGCCTATAAAATATAAAGACCTGGTAGAAGTTTTAACAAGTTATAAATTGAAGAAAGATTCAAACATCCTTTGCGTTGATGATGACGTTCCGACGCTCAATCTTGTTAAAGAAGCTATCGCTTCAGTAGGATATAATCCAGTAGCTTTTCATCAATCTTCAAAAGTGATGGATGCGGTAAAAGACCTTCAACTTGACCTTGCTATTATTGATTTGGACATGCCGGAGATCAACGGTTTTGAATTAATCAAACTGATCAAATCAAATAAAAAGTTCACTAATCTTCCCATCATTATTTACACCGGCAAAGAAAATTTTGAAGCGGATCTCAAAAAAATTGACGGACTGTTCACCGAGCTGCTTGATAAAAGAAGCACAAATATTGAAGATTTGGCAAGTACGGTAAATGCAATGATCAACCGGTACGACGAACCGACACCGCCTGAAGAAGCCGCAAAACAAACCGATGTACCGAAAATTCTTTTAGTTGAAGATTACAAACACTCACAAATAATTGTAACCCGTCTTTTAAAGAAAAATAATTTTACGTCTGTGGTGGTGGTTGAAAACGGCGCCGAAGCGGTCGATCAAGTGAGTAAACAAAAATTCGATTTGATCCTTATGGACATGCAGATGCCGGTAATGAATGGTTTTGAAGCTACGGAAAAAATTAGAATGATGCCGGAGTACAAAGAAACGCCTATTATTGCGCTTACTGCGTTTGCCATGAAAGGCGATAAAGAGAAGTGTCTGGAATCCGGCGCGACCGATTATATTCCCAAACCGATTGACAGCCAGGAATTTGTTGAAAAAGTAAAATTCTACACTTCCGAAAAATTTATTAAAAAATAATCATCCTCTTCCAAAGTTTAAAATGATAAGTGAAAAACCGAGAGTCAGATTTGCGCCAAGTCCTACAGGCTATTTACACGTCGGCGGACTGCGTACGGCGCTTTATAATTATCTCTTCGCAAAAAAAAATGGCGGCAAATTCATTCTTCGCATTGAAGATACTGACAGAACCAGACTTGTTGAAGGCGCAGTTGAAAATCTGGTCACCACGCTTAAGTGGGCGGGACTTGATTACGACGAAGGTCCGGGAAAAGACGGAAGCGTTGGTCCGTACGTACAATCCGAACGTTTGGAAATTTATAAAAAATATACGACCGAACTTGTCGTTCATAAAAAAGCTTACTACTGTTTCTGCACCGCAGACCGTTTGAAGCAATTGCGCGATGATCAGCAAAAAGAAGGGCTTCAATCAAAATACGATAAACAGTGTCTTCATTTATCCGAAGATGAAGTAAATCAAAAACTAAAAAACAATGAGCCGTATGTTATCAGATTAAATGTGCAGCCGGATGAGTTGATTACCATTGCGGATATTATCCGCGGAGAGGTAACCTTTAATTCCAATGTAGTTGATGATCAAATTTTATTGAAGAGCGACGGCTACCCCACTTATCATCTCGCAAATGTGGTTGACGATCATTTGATGAAAATTACTCACGTTATCCGCGGCGAAGAATGGCTTTCATCAACGCCGAAGCACATTCTGCTTTATAATTATTTTGGATGGGAAATTCCGAAGTTTGCCCATCTCCCTCTTCTTTTAAATCCCGATAAATCAAAACTGAGCAAACGCCAGGGCGATGTTGCCGTTGAAGATTATCGAGCAAAAGGTTATTTGAAAGAAGCGCTGGTTAATTTTGTTGCGCTGCTCGGCTGGAGCGCAGGCGACGATAGAGAATTTTATTATCTCGATGAATTGTGTAAAGCATTTTCTTTAGAGCGCGTAAATAAAGCCGGAGCGGTTTTCAATATTGAAAAACTTCAATCGATGAATTTCGCTCATCTTCAAAAGAAAACCGAAGTTGAGTTGCTGCAATTATTGAAAGAAGAACTTGCCGGATCAACTTTCAAAAATCATCAAATGAGTGATGAAAAATTACTACTTATCATTCAATCAATGAAAGAGCGGATTAATTTTGTAAAGGAAATCATTCTAAATGCCGGTTACTTTTTTACACAGCCCGAATCATACGATCAAGATGCGGTAAAGAAAAGATGGACGACAGAAAGCAGCGTCCTTCTTCAAAAATTTGCTGATGCGATTGAGTTGATTGATAACCCAGGCAAAGAAGATTTTGAACATGCGCTTCATAAAGTAGCGGAAGATTCCGGAGTAAAAAATGCTTCAATCATTCATCCGTTGCGGTTGGCAGTCTCCGGCGTAAGCGGAGGTCCCGGCTTATTCGATATTCTTTTCATTCTTGGAAAAGAAGAAACCCTCAAACGGATAAAAATCGCGATAGAAAAAGTACATAGTTGATTTAAGCGTCTATTCAGCTTTTTCCTAATTATGAAATGACGCGAAATTCCATTATTTTAGCACACGGAATTATTTCTACTTATTAGGATTTGTCAATTATCTACTTTTTCTCCTCCCCTTTTTCGTCTCATACGAACGCGAGAACTATTCTTCATAGGTTGAATTTAATTCATGGCTTAATATCAACCACATGAAAGTACACATTACATGACCACATCTTTTAACGAATTAGGACTTTCGTCGGAAATGCTTCAAGCAATTCAGATGAAAGGTTTTGAAGAACCAACCGAAATTCAAAGCAAAATCATTCCCCTTATTCTTCAATCAGCAAACGATTTGATCGGGCAGGCGCAAACCGGAACCGGAAAAACCGCTGCATTTGCTCTTCCGATTATCGACAGGCTTTCAACAAAATCGGGACATCTGCAAGTGCTGGTGCTTGTTCCAACCCGCGAACTCGCAATTCAAGTTGCCGAAGAATTTAACTCTCTGCGCGGCAATAAAATTATCCACGTCGCTCCAATTTACGGCGGACAATCGTATGATATTCAATTAAGGAGATTGAAGAAAGGTGTGGATGTTATTGTCGGAACTCCAGGCAGAGTAATTGATTTATTGAAGCGCAAGATTTTTTCACTGAGTAAAGTTTCTTACGTCGTTCTGGATGAAGCAGATGAAATGCTGAACATGGGATTTATAGACGACATTGAAGAAATTTTAAGCGGAGCAAATGAAGAAAGAAGAACGCTCCTCTTTTCCGCAACAATGCCGGATCGTATTTCAAATCTCGCAAAAAAATATATGAAGAATCGTGAAGTGGTAAAAGCGAAGAATGCCGGACAAACGACTTCTCTCACCGATCAAATCTATTTTGAAGTGCGCGAAGCCGACAAACTTGAAGCGCTCTGCCGCATTATTGATACGACCGCCGAATTTTACGGCATCATTTTTTGCAGAACTAAAAATGATGTTGATTATATTACTTCAAAACTGCACGACCGCGATTACGACACCGAAGGATTGCACGGCGATATTTCTCAAGCACAACGGGAAAAAATTCTTAATAAATTTAAAAAGAAAAAAGTGAACGTTCTTGTTGCAACCGATGTTGCCGCGCGTGGCTTGGATATTGACGATCTGACCCACGTAATTAATTTTGCGCTGCCGCAAGACCCCGAGGCATATCTGCACCGTATCGGTAGAACAGGTAGAGCCGGCAAAGAAGGAACAGCAATCACTTTTGTTTCGCCGGAAGAATATAGAAAATTGATGTTCATTAAAAACATTACCAAAACGGAAATTCGGAAAGGGAGAATTCCCCAGGTAAAAGAAGTTATCAATTTTAAAAAGGAAAAGATCGCCTCCGATATTAAAAATCTGATTGCAAAAGGCGTAGCTTCAAATTATCTCATGCTGGCAAAGGAACTGCTCGAACAGAACTCATCGGAAGACATTACCGCTGCGCTGATTCAGTACGCATTCCAAAATTCTCTTGAAGAAGGAAGCTATGCAAATGTTCAAGATTATTTTGAATCGAAAAAATCATCCAGAAACTTTGATGGAAAAAGAGATCGATCAGGTGGAAGACGCGAAACTTACGGCGGAAGAGAACGAGACGGACGAAGAAGAGATGAAGGAAGAGGAAGAGATGAAGGAAGAGGGAGAGATGAAGGAAGAGGAAAGGAGAGAAAACGGAATGACGACGGATTCAAAAGCGAAGGCAGAGATAGAGGAAGTAAAGGACAGGAACGGTTGTTTATTGCCGTCGGAAAAAAAGACGGATTAAGTCCGAAAAAATTAGTAGAGCTGATCATGAAAAAAACGAAACTTGAATCGCGCAGAATTGATGCGGTACAGGTAATGGACAGCTATTCGTTTTTCTCAGTCTCATCGCGCGATGCCGATGTTGTTTTGGAAAAATTGAATCCCAAAAAGAAGGGCGAACGCACCGTAGTTGAACGGGCTAATCCTTCCAGATAAAAAAAGTAACTCACTAAAACCCGGAAGTAACATTTCGGGTTTTTTTATTTTAAATTTCTGTAAATTTGAAACAAAAAAAATTTAAGAACTATGCAAGAACAACACAACACCGAAGCTTCATCCGAACAATCGAAGAAAAAAAATTTCATCTACGAAATTATTAGCGAAGATTTAAAAACCAACAAATGGAACGGCAGCGTGCACACCCGCTTCCCGCCGGAACCAAACGGCTATCTGCACATCGGTCATGCAAAATCAATTTGTTTGAATTACGGAATTGCAAGAGATTTTAACGGCAGCTTTAACCTTCGTTTTGACGACACGAATCCAAGCAAAGAAGAACAAGAATATGTTGATTCCATAATCGAAGATGTAAAATGGCTCGGCGCCGAATTTGAAGACCGTCTATTTTTTGCTTCCGATTATTTTGAACAGATGTACCAGTTTGCTGTTGAAATGATAAAAAAAGGAAATGCGTACGTCTGCGATTTGAATGCCGAGGAAATTCGTGCAACACGCGGAACCTTGACTGAAGCGGGGACGGACAGCGTGTACAGAAAAAGAAGTGTTGAAGAAAATCTTGATTTATTTCATCGCATGCGTAACGGTGAATTTAAAAACGGTGAAAAAACTTTGCGCGCCAAAATTGATATGGCTTCACCCAACATTAATTTACGCGATCCGATTATGTACCGCATTGTTCATGAAGACCACCAGCGGCAAGGGAATAAATGGTGCATCTATCCAACGTACGATTGGGCGCACGGGTTGGAGGATTCGCTTGAAAAAATCACCCACTCAATCTGCACGCTTGAGTTTGAAAATCACCGCCCGCTGTACGATTGGTATTTAAACGAACTTGGAATTTATCATCCGCAGCAAATTGAATTTGCGCGGTTAAATTTAAATTACACGGTGATGAGCAAAAGAAAACTACTTCAACTTGTAAAAGAAAAGTATGTTGACGGTTGGGATGATCCGCGTATGCCGACGATTTCCGGACTGCGAAGAAGAGGCTATTCACCCGAAGCGTTGCGCGATTTTGCCGAAACGATTGGAGTTGCAAAACGCGATGCAATGACCGACATTTCTCTGCTTGAATTTTCGATCCGAAATGATTTGAACAAGCGGGCACAGCGCGCGATGGCGGTTCTCCATCCTTTAAAAATTGTAATAACAAATTATCCGGATAATCAAGTTGAAGAACTTGAAGCGGTAAATAATCCGGAAGACATTTCAATGGGAAAAAGAAACATTCCTTTTTCACGCGAACTTTATATTGAACAGACGGACTTTATGGAAAATCCGCCGAAAGGATTCCACAGACTTGTTCCCGGCGGTGAAGTGAGACTGCGATATGGTTACATTATCAAATGCGATGAGGTGATAAAAAATGATGCCGGCGAAGTTGTTGAATTAAGATGTTCATTCGACCCGGAAACGAAAAGCGGCACCGGCACAAGTACAAAAAAAGTGAAAGGCACAATCCATTGGGTTTCAGCAAACCAGGCTGTTCCCGTTGAAGTAAGATTGTACGATAGACTTTTCACAATTGAAAATCCGGCAGCGGATGAAAATTGGCTGAATTTTATTAATCAGCAATCGCTGGAAATTATTTCAAACGCGATGGTTGAGCCATCTTTGAAGGATGCTAAAATCGGTGAGCATATTCAGTTTGAAAGGAATGGATATTTTTGTGTTGATTCTAAATTTTCATCGGAAGAAAAATTAGTTTTCAATAGAACAGTTACTTTAAAAGATAGTTGGAATTCTAAAAAATAAATTTTCAAATGATGAAACCCTTATTAAAGTTTCATCATTTTTTTCTTTCACTTTTCGGATTACCGATAAGCGGGCTTGCGTTGATGGTTTCAAACGTAACTTGAACTTCATCCATCGTTTCTACCAACTGCTTGAGTATGCTTAAAAATTGTCCCTGCTGTGTAACAAGAAAATCAGAGAATTTTTCGAGTTTCGGCAGCACTTCATTTAACGAAGCAATCGTCTTCTTTACCGGTTCAACAATTTGTTTCCCATCCGGATCAATCATTTTTACCACAAGTCCGTCAGGTTTGCTGTACGCTGTTAAGAGCGTATCCAACTTTATGAGCGAGTGATTTACCAATCCCATCATAACCTTCATGGAATCTGAAAGCTGCGAAGAATTCAAAACTAACGCAGCAAGCGGTCTCCTGCCGGAGCGATCCGGTTTAGAGATGCTTTCAAAATCAAGGTTCAAATTATCGGTAATTTTTTTCATCCCTTCGGCGGCGTCAGCCATATTTACCAATGCCCGGAAGAACGCGCCTTTATCGACATTATTATCCTTGTTTATATTTTCTGAAAACTCCGCGAGATTATAAATAACCGTGTTCAACGGATCGCCGGATTTTTTTACCATTTTTTTTGCGAGAAGTCTTTCCCCTTCGGGAATATCGATTGCGGGAATCATGCTTCCTTCCGGCAGCACAGAATGATTTTCCGGTCCCTGAAGAAATTCAATTGTACTTGTGGAGGTAATCGGATTTATGCTTTTAAATAATGCGGAATTGTAAACAATCTTATTCCTAAATTCTTCATAGACTTTAAAGTCGGCAAGAATATAATTATGCTCGGTCAAAACAAAATCGGTAATCACACCAATTTTAAATCCTTTAAAGTAAACGGGAGTTGAAGCCGATAATCCGGTAGCATCGTCAAATTTAGCTTTGAACATAAACTTTTTTTCCATCGCTTTATTATACATTATCAAATAAGTGGTTGACGCCGTGATAATAAAGAGCGCGGTTAGTAAAAAAGTCCCTACGATTTTTTCCGAATAACGCATTTTGAATTTCATACTTACTCTTCAAATAAATGAGAAATTAAACAAGGAGCAAACCCGGCATTCGAGTTTTTCAATTCACTAAATGAACCCGAAGCATGTAAACCTCCATCTTTTATAATGAGGACGTTGTCTGCAAGTTCGTACAAACTGCAATCAATGCTTTCGCTAAATATCTGGATGACGTGTTCTTCTTTCAATTTAAAAATCATTTCAATAATTGATTTCTTTACGTGCTGCGTGCAATTCATGTAAGGATCATCATAAAAAATAACGTTCGGCTCGGTTAGGTACGTCCTGATGAACAAGAGAGCTTTTCTAATTGAGATTGATACTTTGGCAGGACGTTCAGAAAGAATGTTTTCATCAAGATTAAAAAATTTTAGATGACTCACTATCTTTTCCATTTTCTCTTCATGCGAAAGATCGGGAAAATGAAAATCATACGGAACTAAAAGATTTTCGAGAACATTCAAATTTGAGAGGAGTCCGCCGCGTTGAAAAACAAATCCGATTTGCTTGCGTACCGCTCTCTCATTTTTCTGAAACGAAGTAAAAACATTTCTTCCATTAAGAAGAATATTTCCTCTCTCCGGATCGAGCAAGCCGGCAAAAACTTTTAGCACGCCGGAATTTTCTTCCGGCTGATCGGAAATAATTCCGTAGAGTTTATTCTCAAACGAGAAAGAAAAATCATTCAAAATGAATTTTTCTTTTTTATAAAAAACATTATGCGCTTCTAATTTTTGCATCATGCCAAATATACGATAGCGGTTATAATAATATCAAAAATAATGATCCAGGTGAGAGAAAGGACAACGCCTTTTATCGTACGCTGCGGTACTTCTGTTGAAGCAAAATTTACTTGCAGCCCCTGGTAACTTGAAACAACCGCGATTACAAATCCGAAAAAAAGAGATTTGATAAAACTTGAAAAGATGTCTCTTCCCGAAATTTCCGAAAATAATTTTTGAATGAATTCCATAAGAGGGATAGGCGCAAAAAGATGTGTAACAAGCCAGCCGCCGGCTAATGCCAGTGCATTGAAGTAGATATTTAAGGCAATCATCGAAAGCATAACTCCCAGCAGCCGCGGCACAACTAAGTAAAGCACCGGCGAGATTCCGAAAGAAACCAGCGCTTCAACTTCCTGGTTTACGACCATGTTACCTAATTCAGCCGCTATGGCTGTACCCGAACGGGCTGTAATGATAAATCCCGTGAGCAATCCGCCAAGCTCGCGGATGATAACGATAACAAGAATTGTGTAAAGCAAACTGCTCCGCCCAAAGTCGGGAAGAATCGCGCTGCCTTCAAGAATGATTATTCCTCCAACAGCTACAGCTACAAATGCGATAATCCCCAGCGCTTCAAAACCGGTGAAAAGAATTTGCCGGATAAGAATGAGTCGGGTGATTTTTCTTTGCAGAAAAAAATTTTTCAGCTCGTACAGAATTTCAAATACAAAAGAGGAAATGGCTACGCACTTGGTGAATAGCGCAAAGACTTGTCTTCCTATGGCAAAAGAAATTTTTTGCACGAACTTCTCTTAATTAAATGATGATAAAAACACAGCTCTCTAAAATCAACTCGAAACAAAAATGATCACTAAAAAACTAAAACCATTTTCTCCCCATAAAAGTATAAAATTATTTGTTGTTATTTCTCTCCCGGTACAATTAATTTTTTATTTGCTTTAGGGCTTTGCCGGCGGCGTCAAGTAAAAATTTTTCACTCACTGCTGAACCGGTTGCATGCTTCATCCAAACGTCGGGAGATACGCTGCCGAATGTTGCCATTCGTTCAAATTCTTTTCCAAGATTTCCATATTTTTTTATGTGTTCATCAATTTGAAATGAAATGAGATGACCAAGAGGATAATCCGGTAAATAAAGGAAGGAATCGATCATGTGCGAATAAATTCCGAGCAGTACAACGTCTTTTATTTTAAATACCGGAGCATAAAATTCATTCCAAATATTTTTGGAGATTTGCAAAACAGCTTCTTTTAGTTGATGGGCATCTGCATCCGGATGGTTGTACATCCAATGCCAAACTTCCATATCAACGAGTGAAACGCCGGCAATTTCGTACGTTGCCCAAAAATCTTGCAGTGCACGCAGCGCTTCGGAATTTTCATCTTCCGGCTGCAACCCTAACAATGTTAAATCTCTACTTTGAAAAAGAAAAGCGAATGCTTCAGTGAATGCAGTGTTCGGAACGCCTTGCAGCATAAAGTGATCGATTGCGTTGAGCGAAAAAGTCTGTTCAACATTGTGTCCCATTTCGTGGATTGCAATGTTGTAACCTTTATAATTCATGCCGGATTTATCAACCCGTGTCCGCAGATGAGCTTTCTCCGAACGCATCCCGGCGCCCCACGCATGCCCTGAGCCGCGAGCCGGATCAACTTCAATATTGTTTGCAAGAAATTTTGCTTTCTCTTTTGTGAATCCAAGTTTGTACAACAAGTTTGGAATATCTTTTTGAAATGCACTCGGAGTTGGATATTTTTTTGCGACGATCTTATCCAACTCTGCTTCCGAATATTTACTCTTCGGTTTGAAACCGTTATACCAAATGTCAAACGGCTCAAGCGGTCGTCCCAATCTTTTTTCAATTAACCTGGCTGTTTCTTTAACTAACGGAGAAGATAACACAGCGGTAAGAATTTCCTTCACACGTGTTTCCGGCATTTCGCGGTTCTCGTTAAATCTTCTTTCGATCATCGTTTTAGCGGTTGGAGAATAAGGATCAGCCAGCTTTGAAGCCTTGAAATCATCCAGCAGCATTTTGTATCGCGTATCCGGTTCCGAAGTAGTTGAAAATATTTTTTCTGCGTTGGAGTTTTCGGAATAATCTTTTACGGAAGAAATTTTCACATCATTTGAAAAAGGATTCCAATCAGCTGCCGGATTATCAATAACAATTTCGGGAATTGTTTGCGTAACAATTCTTTCCATTATTTTTTGGATGATACGCTGTTTTTCCAATCCGTTTTTTTGTAACTGATAATCTGCTTTTAATTCGTCGCGCAAATTCCAGTGAGAAAGGAGACGCATTTTTTCGGGAAAAAGCCGTTCTCCTTTTTCATTCAATACATGGTGCATCCAGATGTTGTAGCCCGCAATATACGCGGATGATTTTGCAGACGCTTCGCCGATTGCCAGATTAACTTCCGCCGGAATTCTTTTTGCAAAACGATGTGCCAATCTCGTTTCCGCCCACTGTTTACGCGTCCAGGTCTCTCCTTTTGTTAATCGCTCTTCTAAAGTCGTTAAAGGAAAATTCAGAAGGACAACGAACGCAATTTTATTTTGAAAAAAATCATCGTTGATGTGCGCGGAGGGATCGTATCCGGCAAAAATTTCATCAACCGGAAGAATTGCGCCTAATTCCAAATCAGCTTGGCGGCGGTAATTCAAAGTAAGTTTATTAAAATGTCCATCAGTCTGCTCAATGAGATATTCAAATCGCTCAAACAGTTGATTGTGCGCTTCGGCGTCGCCGGTATAATTTGCCAAAACGAAATCCTCAAAATCTCTTTGTCCGCCGTCGCTTTCGCGCCAGAATTCCGCAACTTGTGCAATGCCGATTTCAATTTTTGCTTTATCCGCAGCGTCGAATTTTTGTACGAGTTGTTGTTTCACTTTTTGAGAAGATGTTTCAATCCAATTCGGTTTTTCCGATTGTGCTTTCATAAAAGTCATTCCAAATAAAATAATAAAAAGTAAAAAGGTGAAGAGAAAATTTTTCATAAGGATTCCAATCATTTTTCATCAAGAAATTTTTGAATTTCGTTTCGGCACAAATCCATTTCACAACCAACCGCCAGGTGTCCGCAGTCATTTTTAAGTAACAGCGTTTTAGCCTTTATTGCCGCAGCAAACTCCAGCGCCGGTTTTGGATTTAGCAGCAAATCTGTTTCAGAAACAATGATGAAAAGTTTCGCTTTAACGTGCTTTGCTGCATCCTTAAACGATGAGCCGTAGTTTTTTGTAATATCGTGGGTAAACATCGCGCCTATTTGGGCGAGGTAACAATCCGTTGTAAAAACAGGAGAAGTTCTTTCAAACTTTTTTTCTAATTCCGGAAAATTTTCTACGGGATAATTCTTATTCACGCTTGCCGGAGTTCTTGCCAAAAGCTGGATGATAATATTTAATTTCTTCATTATTTCATTTTCCGGTTCGCCGTATTTTTTACCGGAAAGAATCGTCTCCTTCATCAACGAAAAAATAATTTTTTCGTTAGAAGTTATTTTGGGTGATGCCGAGTATGGAATTATTTTATCTATAAAATCGGGATATGCGACGGCGAATTCAAATGCCTGCATACTTCCCATCGAACCGCCGATGATGGCAAACAAATGTTTAATATTGAAAATATTTTTTACGAGAAGGAATTCTGATTCAACCATGTCGCGAATAGTAATTTCCGGGAAAGGATGTTCAAAATTATAATTTGTTGGTGAAGTTGAAACGCCGTTCCCAAGCGCATCCACCACGATGATAAAATAGTTTGTACTGTCTATTAATTTGTCGGAACCAAGTAAGCCGGTAACGTCGCCGCTAACTCCGGCAAACCAGGTTGGGATAAGTATTGCATTTGATTTTTGCTGGTTGAGCGTTCCGAAAATCCTGTAACCGATTTTGCAATCGCGAAGCACTTTTCCGCTCTGCAATTTCAAGTCACCGATCAATCCGTATTGCTGAATACTTTCAGCAAAATTTTGTTGAAAGAAAAGAAGAATTACTATGAAGAATAATTTTCTTATCAAGTCCTCATCCTTTTACGGCTTTGCGTCCAATACTGTAGTACGTGTACTTCAGTTCTTTCATTCGCGCAGGTTCAAAAATATTCCGTCCGTCGAAGATGACTTTGTTTTTCAATTTAGAGGAAAGGATTGAGAAGTCGGGATTTCTAAATTCATTCCATTCGGTAAAAATGAAAAGCGCGTCTGCGTTTTCAAGCGCTGCGTATTCACTATCGGCATACGTAATTCTTTCTTGAAGATAAAATTTTGCCGATTCCGCCGCCACCGGATCATGCGCAGAAACGGTCGCACCGTGTTTTAACAATTCATTTATAATCACTACCGAAGGCGCTTCACGCATGTCGTCCGTATTCGGTTTGAACGCTAAACCCCAAACGGCAAAATGTTTTCCTTTAATATCATTTTTAAAATGAGCGAGAACTTTGTTTACCAGAACGTGCTTTTGAGCTTTATTTACTTTATCAACCACGTCTAAAATTTTTATAAGTGAATCGTTTTCCGATGAAGTTTTTATCAAAGCGTTCACATCTTTCGGAAAACATGAACCGCCGTACCCGATTCCCGGAAACAAAAAACGTTTTCCGATCCGGTTGTCCGTTCCCATTCCTTTGCGAATCATGTCAATGTTGGCGCCAACTTTTTCGCAAAAATTCGCGAGCTCATTCATGTATGTTATGCGCATGGCAAGGTACGAGTTTGCCGCGTACTTTGTTACTTCGGCGCTTGCGGTATCCATTGCTAAGATTGGATTTCCCTGCCGCACAAACGGTTCGTACAACTCTTTCATCCGCAGCATTGAAAGTTCATTATTTGTTCCGATAACAATTCTGTCCGGTTTCAAAAAATCATCAACAGCAAAACCTTCACGTAAAAATTCCGGATTTGAGACCACATCAAAATTACCAACGCCTGCTTGCGCAATTTTATCTGCAACGCGTTTTGCCGTTCCAACCGGAACCGTACTTTTATTTACAATAATTTTAAAATCCTTATCGCCATTTTCTTTTAGGATTTTTCCGATCTCTTCCGCAACGCCGAGAACGTATTTTAAATCGGCGGAACCGTCATCACCCTGAGGTGTAGGCAGACAGAGAAAAATAATTTCGGAATTTTTAATAGCCTCTTTAAGGTTGTCGGTAAAGGCTAATCGCTTCTTGGCAATATTCCGATAAAATAAAAGATCAAGACCGGGTTCATAAATAGTAACCTCGGCGTTTTTTAATTTCTTTAGTTTTTCCTGATGGTTATCAACACAAATTACATGGTTCCCCATTTCGGCAAAACACGTTCCGGACACAAGTCCAACGTAACCGGTTCCCACAACAGCAAGATTCATTTACTACTCCAAATTTGATTTTTAAGAAAACTGAACGGGTCAAAATTAACTAATTTAAAGCGATAAGAAAAAGAGTTTGCAGCTTCGGAATCATTTTCAAAAAGGTTGAATGTTATTTCATGCAAATTCAGTAATTTTAGTAAACAAAAATCCTAATCTAAGCTAACAAAGGAAATACCTATGAGCATTCTTGTTGATAAAAAAACCCGCCTTGTTGTGCAAGGAATAACGGGCGGTGAAGGTTCCTTCCACACAAAACAAATGATTGAATACAAAACAAAAGTAGTTGCCGGCGTTACTCCCGGTAAAGGCGGAACAAAGTTTGACGATACAGACATTCCGATTTTTAACACCGTTGCCGAAGCGGTGATAAAAGCAAAAGCAAACACGTCTGTAATTTTTGTTCCACCGGCATTCGCTTCAGACGCTATTTTAGAGGCTGCAAACGCCGGTATAAAAGTTATCATTTGTATTACCGAAGGAATTCCCGCAAAAGATATGACGATGGCGTACAACGCAATAAAAAATAAAGATGTTGTGCTGATCGGTCCAAATTGCCCCGGCGTTATTTCTCCCGGACAAGCAAAAGTCGGAATTATGCCCGGCTTCATTCATAAACAAGGAAAGATCGGCGTGGTATCGCGCAGCGGAACGTTGACCTATGAAGCGGTAAAACAATTATCTGATTTACGCATCGGACAATCTACTTGCGTTGGTATCGGCGGTGATCCGATTATCGGATCGCAATTTAAAAAAATTATTAAAATGTTTAACGATGATCCGGGAACAGAAGGAATTGTAATGATCGGTGAGATAGGCGGCAGCGCTGAAGAAGATGCGGCTGCGTTCATCAAAAAAAATGTGAAGAAGCCGGTTGTAGGTTTTATTGCCGGAAGAACCGCTCCTCCCGGAAGAAGAATGGGACATGCGGGCGCGATCATTTCAGGCGGAAAAGGAACAGCCGCTGAAAAAATGGCAGCAATGAAAAAAGCCGGAATCAAAGTTGTTGAAAGTCCCGCAGAAATTGGCATCACCATGAAGAAAGCGTTGGAAGAAATTTACGGCGCAAAAAAAGCGGTGAAGACTTCAGCTAAATCGGTAGCGAAGAAAAAAGTAGTTGCAAAGAAAACAACTAAAAAGTAAATCACAATTTTTATTTAATTGATTTAGCGTCATCCGAACAAAACCGGGTGACGCAATTTTTATGTACATGAAATGGAGAATACATGACAAATAGAACATTCGCAATGATTAAACCTGATGCAGTGAGAAAAAACCTCGTTGGACAAATCATAACAAAATTTACCGAAGCGGGATTCAAAATTAAAGCGATGAAGATGACGAGATTAACGAAAGAATCGGCTGAAGGATTTTATGAAGTACATAAAGGAAGACCTTTTTATAACGGTTTAGTTGAGTTCATGAGTTCCGGTCCGGTTGTTGCGCTTGCGTTGGAAAAAGAAAATGCTGTTGCCGATTATAGAAAACTTATCGGCGCAACGGATCCCGCGGAAGCTGAGGAAGGAACCGTACGCAAGTTATATGCTGATAGCAAAGGCGAAAACGCAGTTCACGGTTCTGATTCCGACGAGAATGCCGCAATTGAAATCGCTCACTTTTTTTCGCGGAACGAATTATTAAATAACTACACTGATTAATTCGAATAATGATTCCTACTTTGATTCGTCGATAAGGTGACATTTTGAAAATGAATTTTAAAGTATTTCTCATAACTTTTTTTTTGCTTCAATCAATTTTTTGTCAGACTACCAAAATCAATATTAATTCCGGCGCCGATATTCTTCTTAATGAAAATATTGAATTTGTAGAAGGTAAAAATATTGGATTAGTTACAAACCAAACCGCGGTTTTATCAAATGGAAAACATCTTCTCGACGCTCTTTTTGATTCGGAATTTAGGATAAAAATCACTGCGCTGTTTGGTCCCGAGCATGGGATACGTGGGCAGGCGCAAGCCGGGGAAAAAGTCGAAAACGCTGTTGATAAAAAAACAAACGTACCGATTTATTCTTTGTACGGCAAAGATAAAAAACCGACGAAAGAAATGTTGAAAAATGTTGAGGTGCTGATCTTTGACATGCAGGATGTAGGGGCGCGGTTTTACACATATATATCAACGCTTTATTACACACTGCAAGCCGCCGCCGAAAACAATATTCCGGTGCTGCTTCTCGACCGCCCGAATCCCATTGGTGGAGTTTATGTTGATGGACCCCTCCGGCAGGATTCTTTAAATTCATTTGTAGGAATAGCGCCAATTCCCATTGCGCATGGAATGACAATAGGAGAACTCGCAAATTATTTTAACGACGGAAATCTTTTAGGAAATAATTTGCACGCGCAGCTAACCGTTATTAAAATGAAAAATTGGCGGCGAAATTATTTCTTTGATGAATTAAATCTTTCCTGGATAAAACCTTCGCCAAACATAACTGATGCGGCAACCGCGCTTGTCTATCCCGGAACATGCTTAATCGAAGGGACAAATGTCTCCGAAGGAAGAGGTACCGAACAGCCTTTCCTCACTATCGGCGCGCCGTTTATCAATGCAAAACAATTGATCGGAGCGTTAAAAAAATTCAATTTAAAAGGATTAACTTTCAGTGAAACTTCTTTTACTCCAAAAGATATTCCAAACGTAGCGGATCATCCAAAGTATAGCGGAAAACTTTGCCGGGGTATTTCAATTAAAATCACCGATAAAGGAAAAGTTGAATCGGTACAATTCGGCATTACGCTGCTTTACGTGCTGCACAAATTATATCCGAAGGATTTTTTATTCAAAGAAAAATCCTTTGATCTCCTTTCGGGCGATTCCAAAATAAGAAAACAAATAACAAACAGCATTTCACCCAAAAAGATTTTCAAGTCGTATCAAACCGAACTTTCGAGTTTCAAAGAAAAAAGAAAAAAATATTTACTTTACTAAAGGATAACAATGAAACAACTACTTGTGCTGCCATTATTTCTGCTTGCCTTATTTACCGGCTGTAACAAAACGGAAGAACCAAAGAAGGAAGAAAAAACTTTTTCTACTTCTTTCGATTCCTCCGAAATTAAAACGGTTCCCATTACCGACGGTTCATTTTCATCGGTTGATTTAAAGTACGGACTTCAGAAAGGTGCAGAATTTCATTATCGGCTTACGAGCATCACCAATGATAATCAATCTATCGCCGCTGATACGTCAATAGCGCAAAATATCAATCAAACGCTTTCCTATTTATTAAAACTTTCCGTAAAAGATGTTGACAAAGATGGAGTGATGGAAATTGAATTTACATTTAATTCGGTAAAACTTGATGCAGCGGGTAATGGAAAAACTTTTTCGTATCAATCGGGCAGCAAATTATCCGCCGAAGATAAAAAGAATTACGGCAACTATGAGGCGATCATCAATAATCCATTTACTGCGCGCTTAACCGCTAAAGGAGAAATTTTAGAATTTTTCCGAACAGACAGAATCGTAAATAAACTTTTGGAATTGGATGGAACTAAGGATTCAATTTCCATGGAAGAAAAGAAAGTACTGCAACAGCAAATTTCTGAAGGCGCCTTGCGTCCGCTGTTATCACAGGTATTTAGAAAACTTCCGGATCATCAGGTGAAAAAAGATTCGTTATGGACGCTGACTAATCCGCCAGCCCAACTTCCATTTTTTGAAATGACTAATACACTGAACTTCAAAATAGTAAGTTTTGAAAAATACAACGATGATAACCTTGCTATGATTGACGCCGGTTTAACTTCTCAGTATAAAATATCAGAAAGAGCAAAACAGGCAAAGGTAACGGTTAATTCTCCTTCTTATAAAGGCGAAGGAAAAATATATTTTAACTTGTCTAAGGGTTTGGTGCAAAAATCAAAAACGAATTTGTATTTAACAATTGAGATGAGTATGATGGCGCCTTCTCGCAAAGGAGGAATGCAGAAAGTTATTCAGAAGCAATACACAAAAACTACAAACATCCTGGAATTGTTATAATTGCGGTTCATCTAAAAAGCTATCTGAAGAGTTAAAGAAAAAAGCCTAAGCGTGTATTGCTTAGGCTTTTTTAATATGTTACTGCACATCGGGCAAAGAACATGGTGAGCTTCATTCAACGTCTTTGGTAACACGAAGTTACACGAAGAAGGCACGAAGGGACACGAAGAAATAATTTACAAATTGATTATTCTAATCCGCGTTTCTTCAACAAGGCTTCAACATTTGGTTCTCTTCCTCTAAATTTTTTATAAAGTACCATCGGGTCATCGCTACCGGCTTTTTGCAGCAACGTTCTGAATGCTTTTGCTGTTGCCGGATCAAAAACATTTTTCGTTTCAGTGAAAGCTGCAAACGCATCAGCATCCAATACAGCCGCCCACACATAACCGTAATAACCGGCGGCGTATCCGTCATCCGCAAAAATGTGCTGGAAATTTGTACTCTGGTAGCGCGATTCAATTTCGGGAATTAATTTATGATTGGAAAGAGATTCTTTTTCAAATTTTTGAACGTCGCGTTCAACAACGTCTGAAATGGAATGCCAATCCATATCAAGTAAAGAAGCGGCTAAATATTCAACGGTTTCAAATCCTTGATTGAAGTGTCCGGCAGTTACAATTTTATTTATCAGTTCTTCCGGCATTGGTTTTCCGGTTTGATAATGTTTCGCATACATTTTTAGCACTGCGGGATCGGATGCCCAATTCTCCATAACCTGCGAAGGTAATTCTACAAAATCAACCGGAACTCTTTTACCTAATGGATAAACCGAAGAAGCATTTAAATAATGAAGCGCATGACCAAACTCATGGAACAAGGTGTTCACATCGTCAAAGCTCAACAATGCGGGTTTATCTTTTGTAGGTTTTGTAAAATTGCCGACGTTGTAAAGCACCGGAGAAATATATTTTCCATCCATGTTTGATTGACTTGTAAACTCACTCATCCAGGCGCCGCTGCGTTTACTATCGCGCGGAAAATAATCGGTGAAGAGAATTCCGACGTGCTTTCCGTTTGCTTCTTGAACTTCAAAAACTTTTACATCGGGATGATATGTTGGAATATTTTTTTTCTCAATAAATTTGAATCCGTAAAGTTTGGTTGCAACTCCGAACGCTCCGTTAATGACATTTTCAAGTTTGAAGTAAGGGCGGATCATTTCTTCATCGAGGGCATATTTTTCAATGCGGACTTTTTCAGAATAATACCACCAATCCCATGGCTGTAGTTTGAAGTTGCCGCCTTCGGCATCAATAATTTTTTGCATGTCTGAAACTTCTTCTTTTGCTTTTGCGATGGAAGGAGTCCAGAGATCATTTAATAATTTATAAACATTTGCCGGAGTTTTAGCCATGTTCACTTCTAATTTGAAATCGGCGTAGGTTTTGTATCCTAACAAATTAGCTTTCGCAACGCGGAGAGAAGCCATTTTGGTAAGAATGTTTTTTGTGTCCAACTCATTATTATTATTTCCGCGCATCGTATATGCTTTAAATAATTTTTCACGGAGATTTCTTTTAGGCGAATATTTTAGGAAGGGAGTCCAGCTTGGTCTTTGCAAAGTAAAAGCCCATTTTCCTTCCATACCTTTTGCTTTGGCAGTTTCTGCGGCTCCTTGAATTACTCCATCGGGTAAACCGGCGAGATCTTCTTTATTATCGATCACAAGTCCGATGTTATTTGTTTCTTTTAAAATGGCTTCACCGAATTTTACGCCGAGGAGAGAAAGCTCTTCATTTATTTTTTTGAATTTTTCTTTTTCTTCTTTATTTAGATTAGCTCCGCCGCGAACGAAATCTTTATAGTAATTATCAAGTACAACTTTTTGTTCGGTGGTAAGCTTGAGTTTATCTTTTTCTTGATAAATACTTTTAACGCGGTCGAAGAGTTTATCGTTTAGATAGATCTCGTCAAAATGTTTTGAGATTATCGGGGCGGTTTTTTGCGCAATATCTTGAATGGTCTCGTTTGTGTTGGCGCCGTTTAACGCATTGAAGACGTTATTAACTTTGGTGAAAAGTTTTCCGCTTTGTTCAAGCGCTTCAATCGTGTTTTTGAACGTCGGTTTTTCTTTATTGTTTACTATTGCTTCCACTTCCGCAGTTTGCTGTTTCATTCCCTCTTCGTAAGCGGGCATAAAATGTTCATTCTTAATTTGATCGAACGGAGGCGTTCCGAACGGAGTTTTCCATTCTTGAAAAAAAGGATTGTTCATTTTATTTTTATCCGTTTGCATAGTGAACGCGCATAAGATGGTAAAGAGAAAAACAGTGATAACTATTTTCATTTGTTAACTCCTTTGAGTTTATTTTATTATTGAAATACTTGAAGAGCATCTTGATCACAATTCTTTTTTTAAGAGATCAACGGTAATCTTCATATTTAAATTTTTTGAACGATAATTCTCATTCCTTCAATTTGAATTACCTTTATCTGCGATCCGCGTTCGATAAAGTCTCCGGCGGTAACTACATCGTATCGTTGCCCGTTAATAAGTGCGGTACCGGCGGGGCGCAGCGTGGTAAAAGCTTCACCGGATTCATTTAAAAGATTTTCGTACGATGGATGAGAACTAAATCCTTTGTGCGAAGCATTTTCATCCGCCAAAATTAATTTGTTGAATGTAGTTGTCTTGGGAAGATATTTTACAAGTAAAAACATGATTAAGATTGACGCAAAGACGGCGGTGCCGAGCTGAATAATTGCGGTGTAGAGGATGTTCGAATCAAAATAATATTCCGCATTAAAGAGCGAAAAGAAAATGGAGCCGACGATAAGCAGAATGCCCGCGATGCCGGTAATTCCAAATCCCGGTATAACAAAAATCTCAACGATAAGTAAGATTACTCCGGCGACAAATAATAATATTTGAAATATTGAAGCGATCTGCAGAATGAAAGATGAGCCGAAGAAAAGAGCAAGAGCGATAAGAGAAATAGTGCCTGCAAATCCCCAGCCGGGAGTTTTAATTTCCGTGTACATTCCTACAAGCCCAATCATGATGAGCAAAGAAGAGACTACGGGATTGTTTAAAAATTTTACAAACAACTCCGCCCAATTTTCTTTTTCATCAATTATCATTGCGTTGGTAATTCCAAACGCTTTTAGAACGCCGGAAATAGTGCTGACGGTTGTATCGGAGATTTGATATTTAACTGCTTCGGAAGCGGTGAGCGTTACCAATGTTGTACTATCATCTAAACCGGGAACAACAACACGCTCATCAACCATTGCTTCGGCAATATCGGTGCGTCTGCCGTTTTTTTCTGCGGTAGAGCGCATCTCCGAGCGCATATACGATTGATATTTCTCCGATTGCTTCTGTCCGGTTTGATCAACTACGGTTGTAGCGCCAATGGAACTGCCGGGAGCCATTGCAATTTTTTTACATGAGAGAGCAATTAAAGCGCCGGCGGAAATAGCGCGATTTTTTATAAAGGCGATTGTGAGAATTTTGCTTTCGAGAATGGCATCTTTTATTTGGGTTGCGGCATCAACTCTGCCGCCGAATGTGTTGATCTCAAAGATGACTGCTTCGGCGCTTTGCGCTTCCGCTTCAGAAATTACTCTGCGGACAAACGGAGCTATGCCGAGATCAATTTCTCCTTCAATTTTTGCATGAAAGACTTTCTGCGCTTGCAGAGCGGAAGGCAGAGCGATTATCGCTAAAAGAAAAATGATAATTACTTTTTTCATATTCAAACCAATCTGAAATTCTAATAAAATCTTACTGAAATATAAAAAGAAAACCGAGACAGAATAAATTCTTTTTGACAGATGGCGATTATTTTAGGAGGAATTTTGAGGATGGCATAAGTTATGGCATTCTTAGCGCTGCGTAGCCTTCAACTAAAGTTTATTTGCATATTGAAGGGATTTATTGGAGATAAGAAAGATTCATTCCCGATTTATCTACCGCAAGGTAGAAGGGAATGTTAGTTGTTGGTGGGTTTATTTGTTACAAAGATTCACCCCCCTACGGGGGTTGCAGAAATTTCATAGGATTTAATATTGGCAATAAAAGAACAAAACTCAAAAAAAGAATCTCGGCGTAATTCTATGTTTTTAATTTTGTTAGGGATATAAAGTTGGGAAATGAAAATAAGAATCCGGAATTCAGAATGGAAACTCTTCTGATGATCGTCTTTGACGCCATCCCGCTTTGCGGGACGTTTGACCACTAACTTGTTACACGACAAGTTTTGGATTAAGAATAAGATTACGATTAAGAATAAACGAAAGGGGAAGAAGAAAAAGTTATCTGAATCTTGAAAATCTTTATAATCTTGAAATTTGATAATAGTTGTTTGTGATTTTACTTAGGGCTGACCACTAAAAAACTTTCATTGAGCAATTGGATATATCTTAGGATATTCTTAGCTTTGTCCAAAGTAATTATTGCAGGACGAGGCGACCTTATTTCTTCTTTAATTTTATATACAACTACAATACAGAACGGGGTAAACAACGTTACCCTCTCCCCTTTTATTACCTTCAAAACAAAAACAACTACAAGAATTTTACGTAAAAGAAACAATTGGAATACAAACATGCAGCGCCGTGCAGTAATGTATTCTTTAATTAATAAATCTGTGAGGCATAGGCAATAGTTAGTTGTTATGAATAATATGAGTGATTTGTTCAAAGAGTTTGATTTTAATCTATTGGATGATCCTAATTTTAAGGAAGATTCCGTTCGGGAAGAAATTGTTTTCCCAATACTTAAAGAATTAGGTTATTCTGCTGCTGGTGAAGACAAAATTATAAGAAGCAAAACATTAAAACATCCTTTTGTTCACATTGGATCATCAAAACAAAATATTAATATAATTCCAGACTATTTAATAAAGTCTGGTGAGCAGAACTTGTTTATTCTTGATGCTAAAGCCCCTAATGAAAATATTACCAAAGGGAAAAATATTGAACAAGCTTATAGTTATGCTATTCATTCTGATATTCGAACGCCTAAGTATGCACTTTGTAATGGTCGTGAAATATCCATTTTTGATGTTAGGTATTATCAACCCAAAAGTATTATCAAAATAAATGAGCTCAATAAAAAATGGTTTGAAGTAGAAAAAGAATTAAGCCCTTTGGCCTTTAAAAAACCATACATATTTAATTTCCATCCTGATTTTGGATTGGCAACCATTCAATTCGGTTTTAATCTTGAGATGGATTGGCATTTCTGTGGTTTGTGGGTAAATCAAGTTGGCAGAGTTAGCGACGATCTATATTCTATTGCGAGTTCAATTACATTTGGTGATAATGTTTATTGCGCTTCACTCGATTTTGGTAAAGAATTGTATCCGGAATTTCTCAGTGCTGTTCCCAAATCAAAAAGAGAATTGATAGAAAAGGGAATGAGACAAGCTCCCTACTTCTTGGATTTCAATAACGATAGTTTTGAAATATATGTGAATGCTCGGCTCGGTAGGGAAATGATAGAGAATGAGGATGAAAATTATGTTCCACTCAAAGTTATAGTATTTAAAAACATCCATGAATAAGCCACTAACATCTTTAATAAGTAAAAGTCCCCACAAACGGGACAGGTAAAGAGAAAAAAAGCATCCCGCTTCATGAAACAAAAAAAATGCTGTCACGAAGGGGCACGAAGAATGCTTTCACGAAGAGCTCGAAGAAAAGTTGCTTCGCGTAGCAAAAAGAATCCCGGATGCTTGAGTAGAATGATTTTGTTTTGGGAGAATGTTTTTTGTGTTGAGATATTTAATAATTAAATGGCTCGTTTTGCTCGTGTAAAACGAGAAGTAAATCTATTAATAATTAATTCGGCAGTGTTGGATTTTAAGATAACACACCGTTAGGAAACTAATTAGGAGAGGATCAAATGAAACAATTATTTAATATACTTTTAACAATTGCCATATTATCATTGGTCGGTTGTAAAGGAGAAAACAATCCCACGTTTTATTCTATTGAAGGCAGCTATTCCGGTACATATCAAATTACTCAAAATAATTACGTTCAAAAAGGTACTGTTACGTTTAATTTTTTAAATAGTACCTATGAACAACACATTCAAATTGAGTCCCCAGCGATTGGGAAAAGTTCTGATAATGGAAATTATTCAATAAATGATAGGAATTATATTTTTAATCTCGTGAGGGAAATGTCTTCTGCAGTTTATCCGGCTTGGTCTTTAATTGGTTCTTTCAAATATATAAGAAATAAGAATAGTCTCGCTTTATTTCAAGAGACAAACTCAATGAAATATGAAATTATTTTACATAAAATAAAGTAGTTAAATTATTGTGTTCGTAAAATAAAGTTGTTTTTTAAAGTAGGTTGTTCTAAGAAATATTTTATAAATAAAAAAATGTTGCATCTCTTCGGCATTGTTGTTTTGAGCCACCGGTTAGCGGCAAGTACGTATGTTAAAAATAAAGGGAATAGTTATTTTAGATTTCCACAATGGGAATATTGGAAAACCAATTAAGGAGATAGAATAAAAAGAAACCGATAAATCGGTTTCTTTTTTTTGTTTTGTGGTTCACTTCCCCACGACTAAAGTCGTGGGCTCTAAAAAGCAATTTTGCGTTGTCTTCAGTGGAAGCACAAACCCACGGATTTATCCGTGGGTAACGGAACGGTAACTAATAATAACCGTTTCAACGGTTTGAAGAAGAATAAAAAATAACAAAAGTCTATCACTCTGAAATATTCGGTTTAAGGGAAATAGCCTAACATCTTTAATCCGACAAAGTCGGACAGGTCAGTAAAGACTCCCCGCAAACGCGGCATGTAA
>Ga0172369_10002213_pt1 | contig 27107 bp, 26 predicted proteins | sample LakKiv25m_FD_114539 | JGI IMG/M metagenome (GOLD analysis project Ga0172369, IMG submission 114539) | Freshwater microbial communities from Kabuno Bay, South-Kivu, Congo - kab_022012_11.25m | ecosystem: Environmental > Aquatic > Freshwater > Lake | place: Democratic Republic of the Congo...
ACAATAAAGCGATACACCCCAAACACAAACAGCAGGATAACCGCAATTGCACTGACCCACAGTGAACCAAACGGAATATTCGGCACCACCTCTGCACCAAGGTCAAACTGACGAATGGCATAACACAGCCAGATTAGGACTGGAAATACACAGAAATCCAAAATGACCAGAAAAGCCAATTTGGCAGCACGGGGGGATTCGACGAGTGGAATAACGATGGATTTCATATAGTTTTCAATAAGTCATATCTTAATTTAAAAGAATTTGTTATTAAGATTTATGTCCAATACGGGTCCCTACCTCTAAAAAAGAGCCAGACGGAATTCTCTGTCCGCCTGCGATGTTTACACCAACACTTAAATGACTAAAGTGTTCGATCACCACATCATGATCTAGCAAGGTCCCAATATTAAGAAGCACACCATCTTGAATAATCGTATTCGTGCCAATTATACACCCTGCCATAATACTTACCCCCTGACCAATTTGAGCAGAAGGTGAAATTACAGCCTGTGGATGTATGATAGTGGAGAGTGGTATTGATAAATCAAGCAGTAATTGTTGCCATTTTTGTCGTATTTGGTTATTTCCAACCGCAACAATTGCCTCCATATTCTCTTGCTGAAGCTGAGACAAGTTTTGAATATTTGAGATAATTGAATATTGGCCGACTTGTTTTTGCTCAGGCCAGCGGTCATCCACAAAGTAAATTTGCTGCCATTGTGCAGATAAGGCTGCTACTTCAGCAATGGATTGACCAAAGCCCCCAGCCCCCAGAATCAGCAGATTTTTTTTAGGCATCTGGATGTCCTGCTTTTAATTTCAATGCAATTAATATAAGCGGTAAATAGGCCACTAATACCATAAACTCTGGATAAGCCAATGGCTGGGTAACGGTATAATAGGCTAGTGGCAATAACCACAATAGATTAATCGCTGCTACTGCCAATGTCACAGGTGTATGACTCCCCCATTTGCGCGACAAGATTTGATAACTATGACTGCGATGGGCATCATACATTTTATAACCACTCAGCACGCGCTTAATAAGGGTATAGGTGGCATCCACCACAAACACCCCTAAACAAATAATCCATGCACAAAACAGGGCTAAATTTTCTTTGAGGGCGATAAGCGCCAAAATACCTAAGGTGAGCCCTAAGAATCCACTACAGGCATCACCCATAAAAATTTTGGCTTTTGGAAAGTTCCACAGTAAAAAGCCAAATACACAGGCTGCCAATAACCACAGGATATCTGAATTAAGTGAGGTATTTAGTACAGCGTATAAAATTGCCATACTAACTGTGGTGGTGATAGCCTCAACACTAGCAATACCGTTAATGCCATCCATAAAGTTATATAAGTTTAATAACCATACCAAAAACAGTACAGCAATAATATTGGCAAAAAACCCAAGTGCTAAGCCATTAAAAGCGGTTACTTCAGCAAAACCACCCAAGCTCATCACCACGCCAATGGCCACTAAAAAGTGTACTGCTAAGCGCAGCATGGAGTTAATATGTCCATGGTCATCTAAAAAGCCAAGTAAGGCGATGACAAAACCTGCAGCCATCAAGGTCAAACCTATATGAACTGTCAGTTGTTGGCTGTATATCAGCACAGCCAGCGCCAATAAGTAGCTACATACGACCGCAACCCCACCACCGCGGGGCGTGGGTACACTGTGGGAGCTACGTTCATTGGGGTTATCTATTATATTTTTCTTAAGGGCGTAATGCCGCATATAACCTGTAAATAATAATGTCAGTATAAAAAATACGATGCTCAGTGCAAAAATTGACATGCGTAAATTACTCTTTCATTTTTAAATAATTTTGACCCGCTTGCAACATCGCTTGCTGGGTACTCAATGGCGCTATCCAACCCAACAACTTCTGAGCTTTGGTCGTATTGACCTCTAGTGACTCAAACAACTGCTCATAGAGTTTGGATTTGCCAATACATGCTGCGCCTAGTTTCATAAGCGGTTGCGGAATATAAATAAAACGTGCGGGTTTTCCCATGCCCTGCTTTAAATATTGCACTAGCTCACGTGTAGAAATACGAGTTTGATCTGCGACTAGAAATGTCTGATTGGCTGCATTTGGATGTTCAATACAGGTTTGAATAAAGTCTACCAAATTTTCAAGCGCAACAAAGCTGCGTTTATTTTTTGTGCCAGCAAAAGGTAAAGGTAAATTGCTTGCAACTAGTTTGAGTAGCCGAGCAAAGTTACCTGGTGCATGAGCTGCATAAACCAATGGGGGACGAATAATGACTAACTCTGTGTCTGATCCCGCAAATAGTTTTTTAAGTTCATGTTCGGCTTCGAGTTTAGAAACCGCATAATCTGCATGAGGTTGTGGTAAAGCATCTTCTGTAAATGGTTGCTGCAGCGTCACTGAACCATTAACACCGATAGAGCTCATAAATATAAAGCGTTTTACCTTTCTGTCTAAAGCCTGACGTGCTAATTGTAAAGTACCGTCCACATTCACTTTACGAAATTCACTCAATGGGTCTGTTGTTTGTTCATTTAGAATATGAGCACGGCCTGCTAAATGAATAATAACGTCTATATTTTCAGGTAAATCTGCTGCAAAAATATTAGCAGCAACAAGTTGTTGGATATTTGAAGAAAGTGCATAATTCTGAGTGCGAACTAAAGCAATCGTGTCATACACACTACTCACCTTTTCAGTCAGAGCTGTACCTACAAATCCTGTTGCACCTGTGATTAAAACTCTCATTATTTTAAAGACCGCTTTGATAATACTTGATTATAGACATCTAATGTTTTATGCAACATAGTATTAAAATTAAATTGAGTTTCATACAAATGACGACTGTTATCACCTAATTGTAGACGCAAATTTTTATTCACAATTAGTTCTTGAAGTGACTGAACTAAAATATCAATATCCCCTTTAGGGATAAGATATCCATTTTTAGAACTAACACTTTCCTTTACCCCGCCCACATCAGAAGCAATAATAGGTAAAGATGTACTCATTGCCTCCAATATAGTCAAAGGAAAGCCTTCATAATTTGAAATTAATACAAAAATATCGGCCAGATTTAAAAACTCTTTTACTTTAAAACTTTGTCCATGGAAAATAATTTTTGAATCAAGATTTTCAAGGTTAGCCAATTCCTGACATTTTTGAAGATTTGGTCCATCGCCTAAAAAATCAATTTGCCAATTTAAATGAGCAGGTAATTTTGAAAGTGCTTGTATTAAAAAAAATTGATCTTTAGGATCTTCAAAACGTGCAACCATAATCAATCTTACTAAAGAGCTAGATTTTTCACTTGCTGAAGTTTTTATATCCGGTACACCATTGTGAATAGTCTGAACCAACTCTGGTGTTCCAACTTTATGTTTAAAACCATGTTGTCGATCATATTCCGAAACTGTAATGATATGATCTGAAAACTTAGTCATAAAACGTTCTAAAGTCGCATATATTTTTTGTTTTCTAGGGCTTACGCCATCAGTAAAAGCCCAACCATGTGCTGTAAATACTACAGGTAAATTCAAGGATTTAGCTGCTAAACGCCCCAATAAACCCGCCTTACTAGAATGGCAATGTACTATATCTGGCTTCAGCTGTTTTAAGTGTTTTTTTATTTCCCAAAAACCTAGTAAATCATCTTTTATAGAGATTTCTCTTTTTAAGTACTCTAAAGAACTGAAATTTATATTATTTTTTTTTAGCTCTTCAGTGAAAGCTCCCACTCCACCTAACAAGATATGAACTTGATGTCCTTCACTAATCATTCCTTTTGCTAAGTCAAGAAGATGTACACTAGCGCCTCCTAGTACATCTGAGCGGGTAATGATATAAACAATTTTCATATTTTAAACCAATTTTTTACTACCATTAAGTTTGAGTTTAGCTTGAAGTATATAAAAAAATACTATATAAACAGCCAAATAGTTGTACATTCTCAATCGAACAGCCGTTCCTAAGTTATCATTACCAATTAACCATACGCTTGCATATAAAACAAAAAATATAATTAAAAAACGAATAAATCCATCTACATATTTAATATGTTTTAAGATATAAAACAACATAAATAAAATAGGTATTGTTTCAATTACAAACAATAAAACTGCAAAAGGATTAACTAAATACAATCCAAAAAGTTGACCTAAAGCACTTAAAATAAAATTAGGTAGAAACATCGCTGAATTTGAAAAATCTAAACCTAAATTACTCCCACCTTGCAATTCATTTTCAAAACCCTCTCTATACTCAGTTAAACTTTCAAAAACGCCAATATAATTTGCTACAAACAATGCAAAAAAATACAAAATAGTAAGTATAAAAATACGCTTTTTTGTTAGTTTAATTTTCCACAAAGCTAATGCCAATAAAAATGCGTAACCTAGATAAGGACGCAAAGCCATTAAAAACAATCCCATTAAAATAGCAAGTATATAAAAAAATGAAATGGAAATAAAACTCTTACTATTTAAGGATTTTTTAACAATCAAGCACCCCACTAAAAAGGAAAGCACCATGAATACATCACGGTAAATATCGAATGTATAGAAAAAAAGTGTTGGATATATTAAGCATAATAAAAAAGCATATAAGTAATATTTTTGATTTTTTTCAAAAATTAAACCCGATAGTCTTGTCACCAATATAGGAATAATAAATAGGTTTAAAAATAAAAATACATAAGATATTCCCTCTCGAGAATACAAGCCTAGATCATTAAAAAACCTTAAAATAACAGGCCAAATATTTACTGCAACATCAACATGACCTACAACGTAATTATGATAATAATCTGCGTCGCTACCACCACCTAAACTAAGAGAAAGATAATCATTCTTTATTAAAGAATAGAAAGTGATTTTTATAAAAATTAATATAAATATGCAAATAAAAATAGCTTTATTTGAAATCTTCCTCAAAAAAATCATGAATTAATTATTCCCGATATTTATCCAACCACTGCTCAGAGATAATCTCTAAGTCAAATTTACTCTTTACATACTTAGCACCATCAATATTTTTAATAGGTATGTTCATTGATTTAATAATAGCATTTGATAAACTTTCACTATCATTAGTAGGAACAATCTGACCATAAATATCTACAATTTCTTTAACACCACTTACATCTGTTGCTACTATTTGAGCCTGACAAGCCATAGCTTCTATTAAAACTGTAGGTAGACCTTCATAGTCAGAAGATAGTACAAATACATCACAGGCACTCATCAGCTTTGGTATATCTGATCTTCTACCCAATAAAATGATATCATCTTTTAAATTCAAGCCTCCAATTAATGTCTCAATATGTTCTCTTAACTCACCATCACCTGCAATAAGTAATTTGAATGGTAAATTGGCTTTTTCTTTTAGCACCTTAATTGCATTTAAAAGATTTGGGTAGTTTTTCTGTTTATTAAAACGACCTACTGCCAATATGACACTAATATCCGAATTCAAATTAAATTCATTTTCCACTTCCTTTCTAGCAGAAGAGTTATACTTAAATTTAGTTAAATTAACACCATTATAAATTGTCACCATACCATTTTTGGGTACTGCATTTTTTGTCTCAAATGACATGGTTGCAGTATTACTTACATTAGTTGTAATATGTGCCAAATTATGGGTTAATCTGTATAAAATCACACGAAAACGTCCACCTTCATTACTATTATGAGCAGTACAAATAAGTTTTTTTATAGGATTAGTTACTCGAATAAGACGGGAAAAAATATTAGCATGCACCATATGTGAATGAACAACATCTGGTTTAAAAATTCTAATTACTTTAGAAAGTTTAATGTAGGCGAGTGGAAATAGCAGCAAACTATTTAAATTAATTTTAATTAATTCAATTTCAGGACAATGAGGCTTTGTTAAAACATCACCCGTCAGATAAGCAATTTTAACATCATTTCCTTTTTCATACATTTTATCTGCTAAATCGCAAACAACTCGCTCTGCACCACCTTGACCTAAACCTGTGATAACATATAAAATTTTCATGGTACACCATTAAATCAAAAAACCCAATAGATAAGAGTAAATAGAAACACCTATTTCTTCTCTACTCAAGAAAGGATATTGCATCACTCTAAGATACTCTAACCTACCTTTTGCAGTATCTATGCTTAATAGGAATAAAAAAATACATCTAAGTAAATAGAGAAACAAAAAAAATATTAATAATGTCTTCTTAAGAAATTTTTCAATCTACTTTACATTCCAGCATCATAAATACTATCTTTTAAATGAACATATAAGTTTTTAACCAATTGTTCTTTATCAATATATTCTTTAGACAATTCACTTACCACTCTTTTATCCACAACTCTTACAATCCTAGCATATTCAAGTATATCTTTAAAAATAGGTTCTCCTACCTTATAATAACAAAAATGTTCAGGAAAAATATCTTTATGACCAGAATAAACTGGCAAACCATTTCGTAAGTATTCCCTAACCTTCAAAGTACAAGCTTCTTTCATTCCTTTTCTAAATAATGCAAATGAAGACAATCCTATCCACATTTTACTGACTAGTTCTTGGATTTCATTTTGTGATAAATGTCCATGCAGCACTATTCGCTCATCTTGTTTTGCTAGTTGCTCATCTATACAGTTTAAATTACCAACTATATGCAAAACAAACTTTTCAGATGTATTCTTTAAATCCTTTAAAAGCAAATCTAAGCCATGCCAAGTACTAAAATAACTTGCAACAAAAATTAACTCTGGTATATCGCTTCGACGATCATCTTGTATTTTATTATCATCATAATTAATACCATTAGGATATATTATTTTATCTTTAAATTTATTATTTGTTCTCTTATTTTCATAATTAAAAATTTCATTTGTTACTGCAATCACACCTTGCGCAGAATCTAATGAAATTTTACCAAAATATTTTTCTATCTTACTTTTAATGTTTGATTTCATATTATTATCCGATAAAATTTCCTGTACTTCTAAAGTATGATGTACCAAATATACAGGTTTTTTTATCTTTTTTATGAAAGCAGCTTGAAATGGATCACTTATACTATGTCTAAGTACCAAAACATCAAAAAATCTACTTTGTTCTAATAACCATATATAATAGTCCTGACGAAACTTAATCCAATTAAGTCTCGAACTTCCTTCCCATTGCTTTACAATCTCTGAATTTTTATTTGCATTATATTCTTGAACGTATAAAACAACCTCCCAATCGAGATTTAATTTTTCAGCCGCTTTTAACTCCCATGTCATTTGATTCAATATACCTGATGATGCATATTTCATAAGTGCTGAGTGTAGAACTTTCATGAGATTTTCTCAATTTTACTAATAATTTACATATAGTATTTTCCACTATCATTAACATAAATAGGAAAACAATACTCGTACATTTTTCCATTTAATTTAGAAAACCAGTTGCTTTATAAACTTAAACTAAGTGCCTAAGACCGCTAAAATCCTCATATTAAAAACCCATTCTAAATTTTACTAACAATTTTTTGATTATGTTCAAAAAAACAAACAAACCTATAAATAGAAGTATTAACCATAGACTAATAAAGACAAGTGAGTTTTCTGATAAAAAAAACATACTCATAACCGCACAAAACGTAAGTACTGTCACACAGGTATAACTTTTCAGCACGGGAACTTTACGCCAAACCAATTTAGAAAACTCTGTTCTTAAAATGAAGAATGACCAAAAAGCAATTGCCGTAGCTGCCGCCGCACCCTTTGTTCCATATTCTGGCACCAATATATAATTACCCACCAAATTAATTAGCACCGCGAATATAGATGCCAGCATAACTAACTTGGTCTTACGTGCGATTGCAATACCAACAGCAGTAGTTTCAGATAAAGTATAGAACAACGGACCAAGTAAACAGGCTGTTATTATAAACTGAATTTCTGCATAAGATTGAGGTAAAAAGCTTGGAATAATCCATGAAAACAATCCAGACAATACTACTAGAAAATAAATTGCCGCTAACACATACTCGGAAATATCATCAATTATTTTAAAGTCTATATTTCCCTCACTCACCCACTTAAACACCATGGGTGCCCAAATCGTATTAAAAATTCCAGAAAAAAGTACAGCGACGCCAGCAATGCTCATAGCAACTGAATAAATCCCTAACTCAGTGTAGGTTGACATGTTTCGAAGAAAAATTCGATCCATTACATTTAGTCCCCAAGATGCTAATCCACCAATCACTAAGGGGAACCCAAATGCAAGACTAATTTTAAATTGCCGCCAATCAAATTTTTCTTTAAAAAGTGGCAACCAATCACACTTTGTATTCCACAGATAAACAACAAAAGCCGCAAACAACGACAACACATTCGCAGTGATTAAGCTGTAGCTATCTGTAACAAAGCCTAAGTAGACCACACAAAGCACAAATATTAAAAAAAGTATTTTAGGTAAAAGTTGACTCATTGAAAAAGCTAGCGCTTTTTCTTGCATTCTTAATATTAAAGAGAGATACCGAGCAACTAAAGCCACAAGAAAACAACATATACTTATAATACTAAGATAATGACTAGCTATTCCGTACAGCCATTGAGATACAATTAAGCTATCATATAAATAAACAATCGAAAGTACAGTTATACTAATTATGAGGCTCGGTAAAAGAACTACTTTCAATAATTGAGGTTTATTTAGAGATTCATGATATTCACGCACATAGGCTTGATCTAAACCCAAGCAAAACAATAATACAAAAAAACTTGTACAAACCTGTAGCATGGAAATCCGCCCAACATCTTCAACGGAATAAAACCATGTGATCATAGGGAGTGTGATTAAACCGATTAAACCCGACCCAATAGGTCCAACAGCATATCCTATGATTTGTTTTGCGTTCACTTAATTTACTTACTCAAAAAATTTTTTAATAGTTAGAACCACAGTATTGATATCAGAATCACTTATTCCATACCATAATGGTAACCTAATGAGCTTCTCGCTTTCAGTAGTAGTAAAATTATCACACCCATTAAATTCAGTTACTTTTTCACCGAAAGGCGAAGAATGCAATGGAACGTAATGGAAAGCGGCGAAAATTTTTAATTTTTTTAAATATTCCAATAGTTCTGTTCTTTGAGTAAGATCCTTGACCTTTATATAGAACATATGTGCATTATGCATACATTCATTCGGTATATTCGCCAAACTTAAAAAGTTTTGATCTTCTAACGGTTTCAAGGCTTGATAGTAATTATTCCAAGTTTTTAATCTTGCCTCATTTATTTCATTGGCTACTTCTAATTGTGCGAATAAATAAGCAGCCTGTAGTTCACTTGGTAAATAGCTGCTACCAATATCACTCCATGTGTATTTATCTACCATACCACGGAAAAACTGACTTCGGTTTGTTCCCTTTTCGCGAATAATTTCAGCACGTTCTATAAAATTTTCATCATTAATCAGTAACAAACCACCTTCGCCACCGCTAGTATAATTTTTGGTCTCATGAAAACTATATGTACCTAAATGCCCAATAGTGCCTAATGCTTTACCTTTATATGTAGACATCATCCCTTGAGCAGCATCTTCAACTACAAATAAATTATATTTATGTGCCAATGACATAATATTATCCATCTCACACGCAACACCTGCATAGTGAACTGGCACAATAGCTTTAGTTTTATGAGTAATCGCGGCTTCTATTTTTGTCTCATCAATGTTCATCGTATCGGGACGAATATCAACAAATACTATTTTTGCTCCTCGTAACACAAAGGCATTAGCAGTGCTCACAAATGTGTAACTTGGCATAATCACTTCATCACCCTGCCTGATATCAAGCAAAATTGCAGCTAATTCCAATGCATGTGTACATGATGGCATTAATAAAGTTTTTTTACACAATAAGTGCTGCTCAAACCACTGCTGACATAATTTAGAATATTTTCCATCACCAGACAATTTTTTACTTTCAACAGCATCTGCAATATAGTTAATTTCTGTTCCAAGCACAGGTGATTTATTAAAAGGTATCATTTGTTAGACTCACACAAAAATTCTTTTGTTAACTTCAGCATTTCTTTACTTCTTTCTCTAACTCTTTTAGCAGGTATACCCATATATACTCCCCATGAGATAGTACTTTTCAGTATTAGAGACATTGCACCGACTGAGCAACCTTCTGCAACTATAACACCAGGCATAATTGTCGAATTAGCTCCCACAATAGAGAATTTCTCTAGAACTACAGCTGCCTTAACTTCATTTTTATACTTTGTTGGTATTAAAGAGTTCGTCATAGTTTGACCTGAATAATCATCACTTTGACTAAAAACTTTGACACCATAAGCTAGGGTGACAAAATCCTGTAAAATAATTCCAGGCGTACCTCCCGCTAATAAACACATAGGAGTAATATGGCAATATTTTCCAATTTTCACCGTGCCAGAAATAATACAAAAATCATCAATTCTTGAATTATCTCCTATTTCAATCTGATCACAATTATAAATCGCTGCTTTATCACTAATTTTTACATTTTCTCCTAAATATTTAAAACCCATAGTTTTCAAACATTCATCTGATAAATAAGCCATTTTAATCCTCTAAAATCCTTTTCCATTGTATTTTAAGATTTTGTCTTGAAAAATATTTCTCCAAAATCTGAGTATTTTCTTTACCAGAAAAATTTATTGATATATCAATATTATCTATATTAAAGGTTTGTACTGCTAGATTATTAAAAAATTCTTTTTGTGTTGTACCTTCTCTCAAATACACTTTCTTTCCCATTGCCAAAAGGTTAATGGTATTTCCCATAGCCTGCTGTCTTCGATGATTAAATACAGCAATATCTATATCTTTCAAAAAGTGCATGTACTCGTTATAAGGTATAAATTCAGTTATACTGATAAATTTATCACCAAATAGTGATTTTCCATAATCAATAACTTTTTTTGCATAATCTTTATCACCATAGGATAAAGGCACATGGATCCGAATATCTTCATTTTTAAATTTAGCAAGTTTATCTAAAGCATCAAAATGATTATTCGTTGGATCAGCAGAATTTCCGACTAAAATATTGATATTTTTTTTATTATTTTCGGATGCTGGAATGTTACTAGGAATAACATTGCTTAAATATCCAATTGTTTCTATATATTCACCCCTAGCACCATAATGTCTACGTGCCAAATCAACATCACCCTTCACATAAGTTAATAAAAAACCTATGCGCTTAATAACAAAACCTCTTATCATTTCTTTAAATTTATATTTCAGACTATTTTTAGGGAACATGAAAGAATATAGATCGCCCCCCCATATTACCCAATAGCATTTTTTAAGTAACCATGGATTTAAGACAAGCAATAGCACCGCATAAATATTAAATAAACCATGCAAAATGATCTTATCTGCACGATTGGTCTCAAACATTAATTTCAAAAAAAATTTAATTCGACCGTCTATACAAAAAGTATTATCATCAGTATCAAGCTTGCACTCATCCAACTTACCCAGGAAAATAAATTTATTTTCATTGTAAGCAAAATCATCTCTTATAAAACCATGATAAGAAGTAATAATCGGACTATAAGTACAAATATGTAAATTCATATCACTCAACCAATGAAATTAGATATTGCCCATAATCATTTTTACTCATGCTTTGACCGATTTCTAAAACTTGTTCTTTGCTCAGCCAACCATTATTCAGGGCAATTTCTTCTAAACACGCCACTTTATAACCCTGACGCTTTTCAATAGTTTCTACAAATTGTGCGGCTTCCAATAAACTTGAATGTGTACCTGTATCTAACCACGCAAAACCACGTCCGAGCAATTCCACATTTAAATCACCACGCTCCAAATACATCTGATTCACTGTGGTAATTTCTAATTCTCCACGTTCAGAAGGTTTCACTTGTTTAGCAATTTGAATCACATCATTGTCATAAAAATACAAACCGGTGACTGCAAAGTGAGATTTAGGTTGTTTAGGTTTTTCTTCTAAAGAAATCGCACGTTTTTGCGCATCAAATTCAACCACACCAAAACGCTCAGGGTCTTTCACTTGGTAGCCAAATACCGTTGCACCTTTTTGACGGGCGACGGCTTGACGTAGCATTGGGGTAAAACCTTGACCATAAAAAATATTATCGCCAAGCACTAAGCAAACATTACTATCCCCAATAAAGCTTTCACCAATAATAAAAGCCTGTGCCAAGCCGTCTGGGCTAGGTTGGACGGCATATTCAAGCTGAATTCCAAATTGAGCACCATCACCCAATAAACGTTTAAAACCCTCTATATCTTCAGGAGTACTAATAATGAGTACTTCACGAATACCCGCAAGCATCAGCACCGAAAGCGGGTAATACACCATGGGTTTATCATAAATAGGCAATAATTGCTTAGATACACCTTTGGTAATCGGATATAAACGTGTACCTGAACCGCCTGCTAAAATAATACCTTTTGTTGTATTTGACATTATGAATTTACACCCAATCTTTCGCGTTGGTAACTACCATCTTGCACTCGATGGCACCAGTCTAAGTTATTTAAATACCACTCTACCGTTTTACGGATTCCAGTTTCAAAAGTTTCTGCAGGAGTCCAACCTAATTCTTTTTGAATTTTTGTGGCATCAATCGCATAGCGTAAGTCATGCCCAGGGCGGTCTTTAACAAATGTAATCAGTGATTCATACGCCTGACCATTTGCCTGTGGTTTTAACTCATCCAAAATTTTACAAATAGTTTTGACCACTTCAATATTCTGCTTTTCATTATGACCACCAATATTGTAGGTTTCACCAACTACACCTTCGGTCACCACTTTATATAAAGCACGTGCATGATCTTCTACAAATAACCAATCCCGAATTTGCTGGCCATTCCCATACACAGGTAAAGGTTTAGCATCCAGTGCGTTTAGAATCACCAATGGAATTAGTTTTTCTGGGAAATGATAAGGTCCATAATTATTTGAACAATTGGTTACAATGACAGGTAGACCATAAGTTCTGTGCCATGCACGTACCAAATGATCTGAACTGGCTTTAGAGGCAGAATATGGAGAGCTTGGCGCGTATGAAGTTGTTTCAGTAAATAAATCTGTCGTGCCTTCTAAGTCACCATAAACTTCATCAGTTGAAATATGATGAAAGCGAAAGTTTTGTTGAGATTCAGCGTCAAGACTCATCCAATACTTTCTAGCCACTTCTAATAAAGTATAGGTTCCCACAATATTGGTTTGAATAAATGCTGCAGGACCATCAATCGAGCGATCTACATGTGACTCTGCTGCCAAATGCATAATTGCATTCGGTCGAAACGCTTCTATTGCAGCTGCAATTTGCTCTGTATCACAAATATCAATTTGTTCGAACTGATAGTTCGGGTGTTGATCAATTTCTTTTAATGATTCTAAATTTCCCGCATAAGTGAGCTTATCAATATTCAGAACTTGGTTGCTAGTATTTTGAATAATATGGCGGATGACTGCTGAACCAATAAATCCTGCACCGCCAGTGACTAAGAACTTCATGCTTTTAACATCCCGGCAATTAAGGATTGTTGATTCTCATTTAGATACGGATGCATTGGCAAACTCATTACACGTTCTGCAACAGCATCACCTACAGGTAATACAGCATTTTCATCTGCCACAGCTGGCTGCTTATTTAATGGAATTGGGTAATGGACAGCAGTCGGAATACCTTGAGCTTTTAATTTTTCCTGAACTTCGCTACGGTTATCTACTTGAATCGTATATTGCGCCCAAGCACTTTGGTTATGCGCTTCAATAAATGGGGTCGTAACAATGCCTGCTTCATTCAGCAATTTAGTATAATTTTCTGCAACACGCTGACGTGCCTGCATTTCATCATCCAAAATTACTAGTTTTGGCAATAAAATAGCCGCTTGCAACGTATCTAGACGGCTATTTACTCCAACACGAATGTGATAATAACGGCGGTCTTGCCCATGACGTGCAATTTGACGAATCACTTTAGCCAGCTCTTCATCGTTGGTAAAGATCGCGCCACCATCTCCATAGCAGCCTAAAGGCTTACTTGGGAAAAAGCTGGTACAAGCTACTGTACTTAAATTACAACTTTTACGCCCCTTGTAAGTTGCACCAAAACTTTGCGCTGCATCTTCAATGACAGGAATATTATATTTCGCTGCAATTGCATTAATCGCATCAAAGTCTGCACATTGACCATATAAACTTACCGGAATAATAGCCTTAGTACGTGGTGTAATGGCTGCTTCTAATTGTTCAACATCCAGATTATAGGTTTTTGAGTTTACATCTACATAAACAGGCGTTGCCCCCAATACAGCCACCGTTTCTGCCGTTGCAATATAGGTAAAACCTGGAGTAATCACTTCATCGCCAGGCCCAATACCAAATGCCATTTGAGCAATTTGTAACGCATCGGTACCATTGGCACAAGTGATACAATATTTAGTACCGGCATATGCTGCTAACTTTTCTTCTAATTCAGCAACTTCAGGCCCTAAAATATACTGACCATGTGCTAAAACACGCTGAATACCGGCATCAATTTCGGTTTTAATACGTGATTGCTGTGCTTTTAAATCAATAAATTCAATCATGCTGCAGCCTGCTCTTTTGTTACAACCTTACCATTCAGCCGGTAAATTGCCCCGGTATGCTCACATGCAACTTGTGCTTCACCCTCTAACGGTAAATCCAATTGTTCACCAAATTCACTCATCCAGCCAATTTGTTTTGCAGGTACACCAACCATCAAGGCATAAGCAGGTACATCTTTATTCACTACAGCACCCGCACCTACAAATGAATACTCACCAATCGTGACACCGCAAACAATAGTGCAATTAGCACCCAATGTTGCACCCTTTTTCACAAGGGTATTACGGTATTCATCTTTACGCTCAATGAGAGAGCGTGGGTTATATACATTGGTAAATACCATGCTCGGCCCACAAAATACCCCTTCTTCAAGGGTGACATTGTCATAGACCGACACATTATTTTGAACTTTACAATGGTCGCCAATCACAACTTTATTGCCAACAAATACGTTTTGTCCTAAAGATACGCCTTGACCGATTTTGGCACCACCACATACATGTACAAAATGCCAAACTCGAGAGCCTTCACCAATTTGCGCACCTGCGTCTACAATGGCACTTTCGTGTTGATAAAAACTCATACAGATTTCACCTTTGCCAATAATGGATGTGGATTTTCTGGCTGCTCAACTACAGGTGCACCACGAATCACTTCAACGGTTTCAATCGCAGCACGGTTTTCTTCTACCCCATAGCCTTTACCTTCCAAAATACGCTGGTAACTTTGGGTATGTAAATCTGTAAAACCACCTGAAAACTCAAGCTCTTCATTTTCAATGGTAATACTACGATACGTCAGTTTCTCGCCCTGTACGGCATTTTCAGGTAAATTATTGGCATCAATCGATAAAAACCAGCGCACACGGGCACGCTCATATTCTAAATAACCCGATGCTGTTTTTTCATCACGATAATGCACTTCATTTTTCAAGATTTTACCAAAAATAAAATGCAGCATGTCATAAAAGTGCACACCTATATTGGTTGCTACACCACCCGATTTATTATCAACACCTTTCCATGATTTTAAATACCACTTACCCCGCGACGTAAGGTAAGTTAAATCTACATCAAAAATTTTATCTGCTGGCGCAGCTTGTACTTTATCACGTAAAGCAATAATGGATGGGTGTAAGCGTAACTGCAAAATCGAGTTTACTTTTGCGCCATATTGTTTTTCATATTCAGACAATAAATTAAGATCTTCTGAATTAAGTACCAGTGGTTTTTCACAAATCACATCTATGCCATTTTTTAAGGCATATTTCATATGAGGTGCATGTAGATAGTTTGGTGAACAAATCGCAACATAATCCAGCTTTTCACCTTTGAGCTTTTGATCTTCTACATAAGCCTCAAACTCTTCAAATTCAGTAAAAAACTCGGCTTCAGGAAAATGACTATCCATAATTCCAACAGAGTCATTCACATCCATAGCAACGGCTAAAGTATTACCTGTTTCTTTAATTGCTTTTAAGTGACGTGGTGCGATATATCCTGCAGCACCAATGAGGGCAAATTTTTTCATGTTGTTCACTACAATTTATTCATTTATGTTAAAGACGGAATACAGTAAAACCTTGTGCTGTTAGTTCATCACGGTTAAACAGACTTTTGACATCAGCAATTACAGGTTTTGGATTATTTACATAGCTACGTAGCTGCTCCGGGCTAAGATGGCGGAACTCATTATGTCCGACAGCAACAACCAAGCTGTCTACAGGATGCTCTGCATCAATAATTGAAAGTTCCACCCCATACTCTTGTCGTACTTCTTCTGCATCTGCCCATGGATCACAGACTACAACCTGCGCACCCCAGGTTTGAAACTCTTTAATCAAGTCTTCAACCTTGCTATTACGGATATCTGGACAATTCTCTTTAAAGGTAATCCCTAATACACCAATTTTTGCACGCGGAACATCAATACCATTTTTAAGCATATGTTTAATTGTATTACGCGCCACATAACGTGCCATATTGTCATTAATACGACGCCCAGCCAAAATCACCTGTGGATGGTAACCGACTTCTTCAGCTTTATGGGTTAAATAGTAGGGATCGACGCCAATACAATGCCCACCAACCAAGCCTGGACGGAATGGCAAAAAGTTCCACTTACTGCCTGCGGCTTCTAGCACATCTAAGGTATCAATGCCAAGCCGATCAAAAATAACCGATAACTCATTCACTAAGGCAATATTTAAGTCACGTTGGGTATTTTCAATGACTTTTGCTGCTTCTGCGACTTTAATACTCGAAGCTTTATGTGTACCTGCAGTAATAATACTGCTATATACCTGATCCACCAGCTCAGCGACCTCTGGGGTAGAACCTGAGGTAATTTTTTTAATTTTAGTCAGGGTATTGACTTTATCACCCGGATTAATTCGCTCTGGGCTATAACCTGCAAAAAAATCCTGGTTAAATTTTAAGCCCGATATTTTCTCTAAAACCGGAATACAAACTTCTTCAGTCGCACCTGGATATACGGTAGACTCATATACCACAATATCGCCAGGGTTTAATACCTGACCAATCGTTTCGCTGGCCTTTTGTAAAGGGGTTAAATCAGGTCTATTAACATGATCAACGGGGGTCGGAACCGTTACGATAAAAAAGTTACAGCTTTTTAAATCATCCAAATTGGCTGAATAGGAAAGCTGATTAGCCCGCCGTAGCTCTTCTGGTGATACTTCTAGAGTATGGTCTTGACCACTTTGTAATTCTTCAATCCGTTTTTTGTGAATATCAAATCCAATTACCGGAACTTTTTTTCCAAATTCCACGGCAAGTGGCAAACCAACATAGCCTAAACCAATGACGGCAATTTTCAGGTCAGAGAGCTGTAGCATTTTAACGCCTTATTTATGTACGTATATTTATGAAGAGCAAATCTTTCGGCGGGAATGTTAGCAGAAAATCATGAATGTTCTGTTATGATTTTTAGCCAAAAAATCTAAAATGCTTCCTTTTGTGTCAGTTTTTTGCAAATGATCTTTCTATAATTTTGCGGTATCTCACAATTTAGATACTTTTTGCCTCATTTTTCTGGCTATGCTTGCGTATACTTTCGCAATCTACTTACAATTTGTTATATACCCTTAAAATAACTTCGGTAAACTATTTTTTATTTTTTATGATTTTAGAAAAATCGAGAACGGGAATACGTGTGAGACAATTTAAATCTATAATTCTACTGTCTTTTCTGGTGACAGCAAGCGGGTGTGCGGTCACCTCCGGCTTACAGACCTATGACTTACCGGCAGAAGGTGTCTATCAAACAGACTTGGGGACTTCGGTGAATGTGGTCCGGCTCACTCAAGATACTGTACTCGGTTTGCAACCGGCCGTACAAAATATTCAGCAAGATTATGCTCACCTGTTTACCCAGTCACACCGTAACTATAGCCTTAGTCCAGGCGACATTCTGTCGATCTATTTATGGGCTTATCCCGAAATTTCAGGTAGTAATAATGACCCTAAAAATGGTTATCAAATAGACTCTCATGGTTATATTCAATTCCCGATTATTGGCCGCTATAAAGCCGCAGGTAAATCTTTAAGTCAGGTAAACCGTGAGCTTCGTAGTCAGTTATCCCGTTACTTAAAAACCCCTGATGTTATTGTACGAGTCTCCTCTTACCAAGGACAACGTTACTCAGTTCAAGGGAATATTGAGAATGGTGGCGTGTATTATTTAACAGACCAGCCTGTCAGTATATATAGCGCTATAGGTATGGCTGGCGGTATTAATGCTCAACAAGGTGACAATGCTTCAATTACTTTAATCCGCCAAGGAAGAAGTTACATTCTTAACAGTATTGAATTAGAAAAGGCAGGCTATTCTTTACATAACTTACTCATCCAGCCGAATGACACAATTTATGTCAATGCAAGAGAAAATCAAAAAATTTATGTGATGGGTGAAGCAGGGAAAAATCAATCTTTACCTATGCGCGCAGAAGGTATGAATTTAGCAGATGTTTTAGGCGAAAGTTTAGGAATTAATCCTTTTACTGCCAGTCGTAGTAAAATTTATATCGTACGCTATCAACCAAATAACCAGATGACCGATATTTATAATCTTAATTTAACTAGTATTGGTGACTTTGGATTAGCGAACCAATTTAAAATGCGCAGTAATGATATTGTCTATGTAGATGCTACAGGATTAGTTCGTTGGCAACGTATTATTAACCAAATTGTACCGTTCTCTAATGCTATATACAATTTTGAGCGTCTGGGGAACTAATGAAAATTAACAATATTCTGGTGGTCTGTATTGGCAATATTTGCCGTAGCCCGATGGCGGAATACTTTTTAAAACAGGAATTTCCGCATTTACAAATAGAATCTGCCGGTATTTCCGGGCTGGTCGGTCATGCAGCCGATGATAAAGCCCGCCTGTGCATGCAGCGTTTAGGGATTGATATGAGCCCGCATATGGCCCGAAAGCTGAATGCTGAGCTGGTCAAGAAAGCTGACCTGATTTTAGTGATGAGTCAGAACCAGCAAAAATATGTAGAACAGACCTGGCCTTTTGCCAAAGGTAAGACCTTTAGGCTCGGGCACTGGCAGGCAAAAAATGTAGCCGATCCCTACCAGCATGACCAAGCGGTATTCGATGAAACCTGCCAGCTCATTCAAGCCTGCATTGTGGACTGGAAAAAATATATTTAACTTTCGAACAAAAGACTATGAGCCAAAATACCAATACAGAAGATACCATTGACCTGAAGGAATTGTTTTTCTCCTTAATTGCCCAGTGGAAACTGATTGCTCTCTGTATCATTTTAAGTTTGGTCTGTGCCTTACTTTATTTAAGAACTACACCGGATATTTACCAAGTCGATGCGCTGGTTCAGGTCGAAGAAAATAAAGGGGCATCTGCAGCCTTGCTTGGTGATTTATCCAATATGATTGAGCAGAAATCTCCAGCTCAAGCAGAAATAGAAATCTTACAATCACGCTTAGTCCTAGGTACGGTGATTGACCGCCTGAATTTAAATATTCGCATTCACGGTACAGAAGACAGTTTCTGGAGCCGCTTACTGAATAAGCACGAGTATGACAGTGAATATTCGGGCAAATCTGTGCTGTTTAAAGACAACCAGAAAAGCTTTGATGTACGCAGCTTTGAGATTCCAGATTACTATCGTGATAAAAGTCTGCTGCTTAGTTTTGCCGAAGGTCAATACCGTTTAACTGACGCAAGCACGGAACAGGTGGTCTTTTCTGCACCACTGAACCAGACCAGCCAGTTGCAGTCTGAGTATGGCCTATGGAAAGTCGGTATTTATAGTCAGGACAGCTTTGATGCAACTTATTTAATTCAAAAACAAAGCCTACCTGGCGCGGTTCGCAGCTTGCTCGCTGACTATTCGGTGATCGAAAAAGGTAAACTGACTGGTGTACTCGGTCTCAACTACCAGGGAATCGACAAGCAGCATATTACCCAGGTACTCAATGCTATTTTGACTGCCTACAGTCAACAGAATATTGAACGCCGCTCAGCTGAAACCGCACAAACCTTAAAATTCCTGGAAGATCAGTTGCCTGAACTCAAACAGCAACTCGATGTCGCTGAACGTGAATTTAACCGTTTCCGCCAGCAGTACAATACGGTCGATGTCACCAAGGAATCAGAGCTGTATCTGACCCAAAGCGTGACCCTGGAAACCCAAAAGGCCGAGCTGGAACAAAAAGTGGCTGAAGCCTCAGCTAAATATACGGCTGAACACCCAATCATGCAGCAAATGAATGCGCAATTATCGGCCATTAATAAAAAGATTAATGAGCTAGATGGAACCTTAAGACGCTTACCAGAATTGCAACGCCAGTATCTGCAACTATTCCGTGAAGTGGAAGTGAAACAGCAGCTGTATACCGGCCTGCTTAATTCTTATCAGCAGTTACGTATTGCCAAAGCCGGTGAAATTGGCAATGTACGTATTGTCGATACCGCGGTGGAACCAATTGAACCGATCAAGCCAAAGAAATTACAGATCCTGATTCTGTCGATTTTCCTGGGTGGTTTCCTTGGCACACTACTGGCCTTATTACGTAATATGCTACGTAGTGGCGTTAAGGATTCTACCCAAATTGAAAATGAGCTGGACTTGCCGGTGTATGCCACTGTACCGCGTTCGCCTGTACAGGAAAGCCGGATTAAACTGCTGAAGAAGAAAAAGAATATTCCGATTCTGGCCGTCAAGCATAGCGATGATATTGCCATTGAAAGCTTACGCAGTATGCGTACTGCCATTCATTTTGCCTTAAGCAGTGCCAAGAACAATATTATTATGGTTTCTGGTCCAGCGCCGGAAGTCGGTAAATCCTTTATTTCAACCAACCTGGCCACCATTCTGGCGCAAAGCCAGAAACGGGTACTGATTATTGATGCTGACTTGCGCCGCGGTTATTTGCATAAATATTTTAATCAGCAAGCTCAACCGGGTCTGGCAGACTACTTAAATGGTCAAACCGAGTTAAGCCAGGTCCTTAAAGCTACGGAAGTGTCCGGTCTGGATGTGATTGCCCGTGGTAAGAGCCCGGCTAACCCGTCTGAACTGCTCAGCACTAGTCAATTTACGGCGATGCTGGATCAGCTGTCAGAACAGTATGATCATATCCTGATTGATACCCCACCAATTCTGGCCGTCACGGACGGGATTATTATTTCCCAGCATGCCGGAGTGAATCTGGTGATTGCACGCTATGCCAAGACACAAATGAAAGAGCTGGAATTGACCATCAACCGTTTTGAACAGGTGGGCGTGAAAGTCAATGGTATTATCCTGAATGATATTCAGCGCTCTAGTGCAGGCTATGGTTATGGCTATAACTATTCCTATGCCTATAAAGCCAATAAGGATAATGACTAATTTTGCAGTGACCGATTGCTTTAAAAATCTCGCTACGGCGGGATTTTTAATCTTCCCGGATTACAACTCTACTCAACAGTTTGCATTGAAAAAATAAACTCGTCCGCCTATGGTGTGGAGAGCAAAAAACTCCTGAGAATCAAAAATGCGTCTATCAAAAATATTGCTTGCGACCCTTGCCCTCAGCTCATCCCTGACCTTTGCTCAAGGGATTGTGCTGAATGACCAAAACCTGCGTACCGACCTGAATTGGCTGAACCAGCAAGGGGTGATTCAGATTAGCACCTCCACTTGGCCCATGAGTGGCGATGAAATTCAGCGCGCCCTGTCTCAGGCGAAAATCAGCAACTCTGTCCAGCAAAAAGTGCTGGATGCAGTCCTCACCTATTTAAATGCCGATAATCAGCTTCTGAAAGCTGCGCTATTTGCAGAAACTGATCATAAGTATCTGCCTCAAGCCTTTGGCGATCAGGAAAAATCACAATATCAGGCTGGTCTGGAACTGAATGCTGGCGGCAGCCAATGGGATGCCCGGTTACGGGTGAATGCCGAAAAAGACCCGCAGATTGATCATGATCAGGATGTGAATGTTGAAGGCTCTTATATTGCCGGGAAACTCTGGAATCAGTGGCTAATTGCCGGCCAGATTCCGACCTATTGGGGACCAGGTCATGAGGGGAGTCTGATTCGTGGTGATGCCAGCCGCCCAGTCTATGGCATTACTGCGCAGCGGGCAGAACAGACTGCTTTTAGCAGCAAATGGCTGTCCTGGATTGGGCCATGGCAATATCAGGCCTTTGCCGGTCAACTGGACCATTATGATGCAGTCCCGGATGCCAAACTGATTGGGCTGCGTGTTACTGCCCAACCGCTTCCCTATCTGGAACTGGGGGCTTCACGCGCCATTCAGTGGGGCGGTGAAGGACGTCCGGAAAACTTTGATTCTTTATGGGATGCAATCATTGGTAAAGATAATGTCTATGGGGATACAGTCAATCCATCCAACCAGATTGCCGGTTTTGATGCCCGTTTAAGCTTACAACCTTTAGTGCAAATGCCGCTGGGTGTCTATGCCCAGTATGTCGGTGAAGATGAGGCCGGCGGCCTGCCAGCGAAAAAAATGTATCTGGCCGGGGTGGATTATTCATCCAGTTACCAGAATATGCCCTACCAGCTATATACCGAATGGGCTGACACGCGTACCAATGGCAAGGCACAAGGGATTTCCTATAATCATAGTGTTTATACCGATGGCTTCTATCAGCATGGTTATCCATTGGCGCATGCAATGGGTGGCGATGGCCAGATGATCTCAGTGGGTGGTGATATCCGTTTTGATCCTTTAAACCGTCTGCATGGCCGGGTGCTGTTTGCTAAACTGAATGGGTCGGGTCGGATCACCAATGCGGCTTTCCCCGAACAAGATGAGCTAAAAGCTTTAGATATCACCTGGACGCATTATCTACGTCCGGATATTCCACTTAAACTGAATGGCTGGCTGGGGGATTCAGACCTGCACGGTAAAGATGGCGGTGCCTCAATCGGGATTGAATTCCCGCTGGAAAAAGGACTGTTTAGCTACTAAAGCAGTTAAATGTCGTTTTAAAGACTCAGATCAGCACTATCTAAATGCGCTTTCTGAGTCTGCTGATGCCTGACCCGTCTAAAACCAGACGGGTTATTTTTATCTTAAAATCGCCGGTAAGGGTCGCTCACGGCCCGGCAGACTCAGTTCCAGTTTCATTTTTTGCAGCATCTGATAAGGCTGTTGCTGCACAAACATATTCACAAAACTGGTTGGAATCGAACCAGCCGGATCGGCATAGCCATAGGTAGACACCTTAACCCGGTTGGCGCCCAGTTTTTGAAAGGTCCAGTCGCCTTCATAATGGGTTAAACGCACATAGCTCGGGTTTAAGGGATAACCCTGACTGACCGCCTTGTTCTGAATATGAATCACGCCTTGGGCATCTTTAAACATTCTGCCTTTGACCACCAGATCGCGGTCTTTTAGCGGAAAAGGAAAATCCAGCACCATATACAGCAGGAACTCACCTTTCTGGTCATCACGCGACAGTACCTTAACGCTGCCCATATACGGCACCCAGCTAATGGCATGCTCCACATCCAGAATCAGGCCGGCGGCTTTTTCAATCGAGACCGGAAAAGTGGTTTCTGCCTTGTACAAAAATACCGGGTTTTGCGGATGCTGATAGGTCCAGACCTTAATATTATTTTTATGAATATTGAGTTTGGCATTCTGCAAATTCTGGGCAGGTACACTCGCCGCCATGGCGAGCGCACCGGCCAATACAATCCATTTTTTCATTCCATTGTTCATCTTATTTTAGTTTTAGTGTTGTTATAACGGATTTTACAGCGGTTTTAAACTTGAATATCGTTAAAACCCAAGACATCTTTCATGTCATATTTACGCGCATCACGACCGACGACCCAGGCAGCAGCACGCACGGCGCCAGCAGCAAAGTTCATCCGGTTGGTAGCTTTGTGGGTAATTTCTACGCGCTCGCCTTCACCAATAAACATGGCGGTGTGTTCACCGACAATATCGCCGCCACGAATGGTCTGGAAACCAATACTTTGACGCTCACGCGGACCGGTATGCCCTTCACGATGATAGACCGCATCTTTTTTCAGATCACGGCCCAGGGTTTCTGCAATTGCCTCACCCATCATTAAAGCAGTACCTGATGGCGCATCGACTTTATGACGATGGTGCGCTTCAATCACTTCAATATCTACCGTATCGCCAAATACTTTAGAAGCAAGTTCTAAAAGCTTAATTGAAACATTGACCCCGACAGAATAGTTGGCGGCATACACCACCGGAGTTTGTGTTGCCGATTCATCCAGATAGGCTTTTTGTTCATCATTCATGCCGGTGGTGCCAATCACAATTGCCACGCCTGCTTCACGACAGATTTTCAGATGGTTCACCGTAGCTGCCGGTGCAGTAAAGTCGATGACCACGTCACACTGCTTCACCACCTCTTCCAGACTGCCAACCACCTTCACACCCAGGCTGCCAATGCCCGCAAGCTCGCCTGCATCTGCACCGATTAAGCTACTTTCCGGACGTTCCACCGCAGCTGCAAGTTGATAACCGGCCTGCTCAACGGCTTGAATAAGGATGCGTCCCATACGGCCACCGGCACCTAATACACCAATGCGTGGAGTTGCTGACATAACATATTCCTGATGTTGATTCGAAATTGTTCTTACTATATCAAAACTCCCTGCCCAGACTAAGCCGGCAGTCTAAAAAAGCCGAAAAAAACTAAAATGGCTCAACCGTAACTTGTAAACCCGGTAATTGAAAAATAGAAATTGAAAAGAAAGTTCTGATTTCTCGCGTTTTTTCACAAAAGTGCAAAATTGCTACAGCAGACTAGCCGTCACGAATGAATAGAATAGAGATTATAAGGAGATCAAGCATGCATTCGAAACAACTGGGGATGGCAGTGTGTATGGGGCTACTGATGAGCTCGGCTTGGGCAGAACCGCCATTACAACCGGGTGATACCTTGGAAAGCCTGTCTCAAGTCCGCATTACCACCACTTTACAGCCAGCAGTATCGGCAGAAGAAGCGGCACAAGTGGCGTTAATTGATACGATTGAAGAAGAGCAAAGCGAACAGACCACCGAGATGGCTATATCTCAGGACGATGCGCTGGTGGCAGAAATTGACCCGGTAGAAGGGGTTTAATTTTTTATTCGCCATAAAAAAGGGAGATGATGTTCATCTCCCTTTGTGTTTGAGCGCGCTGTTTAAACTGGCTTAGTCAAACAGACGGTCAAAGAATGATTTTTTCTTTGGTGATGAATTGTTGTTATCGCCATCCAGTGTCGCTTGCAATTCTTTCAGTAATTCACGCTGACGCGAGGTCAGGTTCACCGGGGTTTCCACCACAATACGGCACAATAGATCGCCGACCATGCTGGTACGTACCGGTTTCACGCCTTTACCGCGCAGACGGAACAGTTTACCGGTTTGGGTACCTTCCGGAATTTTCAGACTCACCCGGCCATCCAGCGTCGGAATTTCAATTTCTTTACCCAGTGCAGCATCGGCAATTGAAACCGGCACATCCATATACAGATCGGCACCATCACGCTGGAAGATTTCATGCTCGCGTACCACCACTTCTACGTACAGGTCACCGGCCTGGCCATCACGGATCGCTTCACCTTTACCGGTTAAACGTACGCGGTCGCCAGTGTCGACACCGGCTGGAATGGTAACTTCCAGGGTTTGCTGACGGTCAGATACCCCTGAACCATGACATTTGTTACATGGGTTCTTGATGATTTTGCCCTGGCCACGACAGGTGCTACAGGTCTGCTGCACCGAGAAGAAACCTTGCTGCATGCGCACCTGACCGGCACCATGACAGGTTTTACAGGTTTCGACATCATTTGGATTTTGTGAACCTTTACCATCACAAGCATCACACGGTGCAGGTGCGGTAAAGCTGATGGTTTTTTTCACCCCTTTAACCGCTTCTTCCAGGGTCAGTTCCATCACATAGCGCAGGTCCGAACCACGGCGCGCACGTTGCTGACGGCCACCGCCCCCAAAGGCACCCCCAAAAATATCGCCGAACTGGCTAAAGATATCTTCAGCACTAAAGCCGCCGCCGAAGCCGCCACCGCCCATGCCGCCTTCAAAGGCCTGATGGCCCATACGGTCGTACATGCTGCGTTTTTCGCTGTCCGACAGCACTTCATAGGCTTCTGAAGCTTCTTTAAATTTTTCTTCAGCTTCCGGGTTATCTGGGTTACGGTCCGGATGATATTTCATCGCCAACTTACGGTAGGCTTTTTTAATTTCATCATCACTAGCGGTTTTAGCAACACCCAAAACCTCATAATAATCACGTTTAGCCATGTCTGGCGATGCTCCTCACGGAATTTTATTTAAGACTCAACTGAGGTCTGAAATTGGGGTTTATCCCAGATTTACAAGGGCAGGCAGCGAAAAAAATTTAGGCTGCTTAAAACACCGCCTTGTTTTTCATGAATTTACTTAAGCCTTTGATCCAGGCATTGAGTAAATATAAGAAGGCAATGGCGCTAAACACCACACCGGCAATGGTAGTCGCAGTGACCCAAGTGGCATCATTCCAGGCATAGAAAAATAACGGAATAAACCACAGGGCAGCAAATACTGCCAAAATGGAGTAGATCATGACATTGCGCATGACCCAGAGTGCCTGGGCCTGTAACCAGACTTCTGTCTGATCGACCATCACCACTTTACGGGCCAGCCAGTAGGCAAAAATGGCGCTAATTAAGGTAAACAGGGCGAAAAACATGAAGACGTAAGAAAGAGCAATCGAACGACGTAACTTGGCTAAGCTATCTTGCTGCATGTGTGCTTCAACCCCATTTACTGCATGTTTGGTTTTATAATATGCAGTAAATTTACCTATTGAAAATTGTAAAAATGAAGGTGCTACTATATTGAAATTTTCAAGCTTTCGCACCTTATATTGACACAAAATCAGGCCATATTCTGATTTTTTTTCACTTTAAACCACTGCGCATACAGGGCCGG
>Ga0172369_10002215_pt1 | contig 27082 bp, 19 predicted proteins | sample LakKiv25m_FD_114539 | JGI IMG/M metagenome (GOLD analysis project Ga0172369, IMG submission 114539) | Freshwater microbial communities from Kabuno Bay, South-Kivu, Congo - kab_022012_11.25m | ecosystem: Environmental > Aquatic > Freshwater > Lake | place: Democratic Republic of the Congo...
CGCCCTGCAGGTCGAAGGACACGAGCGGCGTGGCGAGGAACGTGGCGGCGCCGGTCTGGACGTCGTCCTGCCTCAGCGCCGCGCGCGCGAGCCCGAAGTACGTCTGGTCCACCGCGGCGCGCGAGCCGTCGGCCGAGCGGACGCCGTTCGTCACGACCGCCAGGTACAGCGAATCGGCCAGCAGGGCTTGGTTCGGGACCGCCTGCACCGCGGGCTTGCCGGCCGCGTCGGTGACGGTCACGGTCAGGTCGACCTCGTCGTAGGTGCCGCCCGCCACCCGGAACAGCCTCACGGTCGTCGCGTTCACCGAGTCCGCCTGGACCGGTCGATCGAGCGAGAAGGCCAGCGTCGGGTCGCACGGAGCCCCGACCGGGGTCATGGTGCCCGCGTCCTTGTCGAGCGCGTCGGCCGGCTTGGCCTTCACCGCGTTCGTTCCCAGCAGGGCGCCCACCGGATCGAAGTACTCCGGTACGGGGTTCGTGGCGATCGTGAAGTGGTACGCGGTGACGACCTCGGACCGGGTCCAGGCCTCGGCCACGCCGGGCAAGGATTCCCAGATCGTCAGGCCCCAGTCCGTCAGCTGACGACCGCCCTCGAGGGTACGCGCCGCCTCGAGGCCGGATACGACGCCGCTGCGCGCCAGGCCGTCGGGGCCGAGGTACGTCGTGCCCGTGTCGGCGAACTCGGTCGGCGCCGCGAACAGCAGGAAGGGCCCATCGGCGGTCACCGGCTGGGCGACCTTGCCGGCCGCGAGATCGGCCTCCGACAGCTTCTCCTTCAGGCCCCGATCCGTCCACCCCGTGGCGACCACCAGGTACGTGTGCCCGGAGGCGAAGTCCTGGGGCGGCTGCAGGACGCCGGGAGGCGGCAGGCGCAGGGTCAGGGTGTAGGGCATCTCGTCGGCCAGCTGCCAGTTCGACACGCGCAGGTAATCGCTGGGAGAGAGGACCTCGGGAGTCGCAGGATCCGTCACGTCGACCAGCCAGAAGTTCGCCGCGTCCGCGTTGGTGCCGTCAAAGGGGACCAGCGAGTCCAGGTCGATGGGGCGGCTGAAGGGGATGGACGGCGCGAACGACGCGATGAAGCCGTCGAGCCGATTCTGCCCGGCCAGGATGGCTCGGGTGAGGGCATTGTCCTCCTGGACGTCGTAGCCGAGGTCCTGCGCCACCTTCGCGGCGGCGGCGTCCATGACCGGCAGGGCCAGCCGCGTGGGAGCGGGATCCTCGGGCTCGACGCCCGGCAGGGACACGATCGCGGCCTGGCGCACAGGGTTCAGGAAGTTGTTGGGCAGCGGCAGGACACCCCAGTCCGGGTTCACGATCGCGGCCGGGCCGGTCTCGTAGCCGTAGGGAACGGGCTCCTGCAGGGCCGCGCTCTCGCACCCCGAAACCGTGAGCACCAGGGCCAGGAGTCGCCATGCAACGTGATTCATGAGGGGCCTCCGTGCGGGCGAGTATGGCCACCGGGAGGAAGCCGGTCAAGGTGGTCGTTCTAGGAAGCCGGCCGACGATCGAACCAGGGCTCCGCCTGCTCCAGTTGCGCCGCGACGCGGAACAGCCGGGCCTCGTCGCCGAAGGGGGCCATGAGCTGCACGCCGCACGGCAGGCCGTCGGCGGTCCAGTGCAGGGGCAGGGACGCTGCCGGAAGCCCGGTCGCGTTGGCCAGCGTGGTGAACGGCGTCGCCGCCAGGTTGTCGACGCCCATCTTCTCGACCACGCCAGCGGCCTTCAGCAGGCCTCCGGCCTCGAGCGCGTTGAACACGGCCACAGCCGCGCGCTCCAGGGGCTTCGGCTTCAGCTGGCCGATCCGGACGGGCGGCACGGCCAGCGTGGGCGTCAGGTACAGGTCGTACGTGTCGAAGAACACGGCCATGGCCCGCCCGGCGCGGTCCCACTCGCGCAGCGCGCCGACGAACTCGCCGGCCGAGATCGCGCGACCGAGCAGGGCGAGCGTGCGGCTGATCAGCTCGATGTCGCGCCGGGCCCGGCGGCGGCCGAGGGTCTTGCGGAGGTGCGCGACGTCGGCGGCCACCTCGCCGCAGTTCATGACGATGTAGCTGACGCCCAGCGCCGGTCCGTCGACCGCGGGCTTCGCCGGCTCGACGTGGTGCCCCAGCCGTTCGAGCAGCGCGGCCGCCTTGCGAACGGCCTCGACGCACTCGGGGTGGACGTCGCGCCCCACGGGGGACTCGGTGCTGAAGCCGACGCGCAGGCGACCCGGCGCGCGCTGCACCTCCTCGAGGTAGGGTCGCTCGGGCGGCGCGATGAGGTAGGGCGCGCCCCGATCGTCGCCCTGGGTGGCGTCCAGGGCCGCCGCGCTGTCGCGCACGCTGCGCGTGAGCACGTGCTCGACCACGGCGCCCTGCCAGACCTGGCCGTAGTCGGGCCCGGTGGGGTTGCGCCCGCGGGTGGGCTTCAGGCCGAACAGCCCGCAGCACGAGGCCGGGATGCGGATGGAGCCGCCGCCATCGCCCCCCGAGGCCAGGGGCACGATCCCCGCGGCCACCGCCGCCGCCGAGCCACCGCTGGACCCGCCGGGGGTATGGTCGAGGTTCCAGGGGTTGCGGCACGGCCCGAACAGCTCGGGCTCGGTGTACCCGAGCAGCCCGAACTCGGGCAGGCTGGTCTTGCCGACGATCAGGAGCCCGGCGCGCTTGTAGCGGCGCACGAGCTCGCTGTCGTGCGTGGGCACGAAGTCGGAGAGCGCGCGGCTGCCGGAGGTGAGGGGCACGCCGGCGCAGGCGGCCAGCAGGTCCTTCAGAAGGAACGGCACGCCCTGGAACGGCCCGGCCGGGGCTCCGTCGAGGGCCGCGGCTCGCGCCTGCTCGTACATCCGGCCGATCACGGCGTTCACGCGCGGGTTCCGCTCCTCGACGCGGCCGATGGCCTCCTCGACGAGGTCCAGCGCCGACACCTGGCCGCTCTGCACCAACCCGGCCAGGCCCAACCCGTCGTAGCGATCGTACTCGACGAAACCGCCCATGACCTCTCCCCCCTCGCGTGCTCCCGGTTGGTTGTACCAGAAAAAATTTCAAAAATCTGGCTGTCACTCGCACGTGCTCGTGCTAGGGATCGCGCTGTTCGAAGGCCGACAGGACGCCCGGGTCCTGTGGCGTCGCAGAGTGGGAGGGCCCCGCGCCGTGCTGGAGACCCAGGTCCTGATCATCGGAGGCGGCGCCACCGGCACGTCCATCGCGCGCGATCTCGCGCTGCGCGGCGTCTCGTGCGTCCTCGTGGAGCGCGATGACATCAACGCCGGAGCGTCGGGGCGCAACCACGGGCTGTTGCACAGCGGCGCCCGCTACGCGGCCAACGACCAGGACGCCGCCACGGAGTGCCGCCAGGAGGGGGCGCTCCTGAAGCGCCTGGCGCCCCAGTGCATCCAGGACACGGGGGGCCTCTTCGTGGCGGTGGAGGGCGACGACGAGCGGTACATCGCCGACTTCCCGGGGTTCTGTGCCCGAGCCGGGATCGAGGCCCGGGCGCTGCCCGTCGACGAGGCGCGCGCCCTCGAGCCGGCGTTGTCCCCGCGGACGATCGCCGTCTACCGCGTCCCCGACGCCTCGGTCGATCCGTTCAAGCTGTCGTTGCAGAGCATGGCCGAGGCGCGATCGCTCGGGGCGCGGCTGCTGCGGCGCTCTGCCGTGGTCGGCTTCGAGCGCGAGCGCGACCGCCTCTCCGTCACGCGCGTGCGGAATGGCCTCACGGGCGAGGAGACCCTCATCCGCGCCGACGTGGTCGTCAACGCGGCGGGCGCCTGGACCCGCGAGGTGGCCGCCTTCGCCGGCGTCGACGTCCCCATGCTCTACTCGAAGGGCACGTTGCTCGTCACGCACGCGCGCGTGGCCCACCACGTCGTCAACCGCCTGCGCAAGCCCTCCGACGCCGACATCGTCATGCCGGGCGGCACCGTCTCCATCGTGGGCACGACGTCGATCACCGTCCCCACCCTCGACGACCTGGCGCCAACCGTCTCCGAGGTCGATCGGATCGTCGAAGAGTCGGCGCGCATGGTGCCCGCGCTGGCCGACCTACGCTACATCCGCGCCTACGCGGGCGTGCGACCGCTGGTGTCGTCGGGGCCGGCCGCCGACGGGCGCAACGTGAGCCGCGGCTTCGCGCTCATCGACCACGCCCCCGCGGGAGCCTCCAACCTCGTGACGATCACGGGCGGCAAGCTCACCACCTGTCGCCTCATGGCCGAACGCACGAGTGACTGGGTCTGCGCGCGCCTGGGCGTCACCGCGCCCTGCCGGACCCTGACCGCTCCGCTGCCCTGCGCCCCCGAGTACGGCTGGACCGAGCCCGGCCTCTCGGCTCGCGCCTGGATGCGCGCGCACGCGGACGACGTGCTGCTCTGCGAGTGCGAGATGGTCTCCCGTCGCACCCTCGACGCCATCACCGAGGCGCTCGGCGGCGACGGCGAACGTAGGCTGCTGGCCGACATCGCGCTCCGCAGCCGCCTGGGCAAGGGGGCCTGCCAGGGCGCCTTCTGCACGGTCCGGGCCACCGCCCACCTGTACGATCGCGGCGTCCTCACCGGCGATCGCGGCCTGCGCGAGAGCGCGCAGTTCTTCGGCGAGCGGTGGCGCGGCCAGCTCCCGATCCTGTGGGGCGAGCAGCTCGCCGAGGCCGAGCTCGCCGAAGCGCTGCACTGCGGCCTGCACGGCCAGGAGCTCCCGCGATGACCGACCGCTTCCATGACGTGGCGATCGTCGGCGCCGGCCTCGCGGGCATGGCCGCGGCCGTCTTCGCCGGGAACCGCGGGCTCGACACGGTCCAGGTGGGCAACGCCGGCGCTCTGCTCTTCTCGTCGGGGCTGCTCGACCTGATGGGCGTGCACCCGGTGGAGGAAGGCCGCTGCTGGAAGGACCCCTGGGCCGCCATCACCGCCCTGCTGGCCGACCAGCCGCAGCACCCCTACCGCTGCGCCCCGCCCTCCGCGATCCGCGCGGCCTTCTCCGAGCTCCTGGCGGCCGCGCGCGACACGGGGCTCGATTACACCGAGCCCGGCGACACCAACGTCGCGGTCGTCACGGGCGTGGGCACGATCAAGTCGACCTTCTGCGTACCTCGCACGATGCTGCCGGGCGTCGAGGCCTTGGCCGCCCGGGGGCGCTGCCTGCTCGTCGACTTCGAGGGCCTGCGCGAGGTGAGCGCGCGCGCCGTCGCCGAGAGCCTGGGGGCGCGCTGGCCAGGCCTGCGCACGCTCCGCGTGGGCTTCCCGGAGCCGGGCGCGACCGGGGAAACCTACGGCGCGCACATCGCCCGCGCTCTCGAGCTGGAGGAGCATCGGGCACGGCTCGCGGCGCTGGTCCGCCCGCACGTGGCCGACGCCGAGGCGGTCGGCTTCCCGCCCGTGTTCGGGATTCGGCGTACCGAGACGATCTCGGCGTTCCTGGCGGGCGCGCTGGGGGTGCCGGTGTTCGAGCTGCCCACCATCCCCACGTCCGTGCCCGGGCTGCGCCTGAAGGAAGCCCTCGAGCGCGCCGTCACCGCCCGCGGCGTGCGTCGCGTGATCCACGGGCACGTCGCGGGAGTCGTCCAGGGGCCGGAGGGGTTCTCGCTCGCGGTGGAGGGAGAGCCGTCGCGGGCCACGATCCGCGCGCGCGCCCTGGTGCTGGCCACGGGCCGCTTCATGGGCGGCGGCCTCGTCGCCGATCGCCACGGCATCCGCGAGCCGGTGCTCGGGCTGCGGGTCGTGCAACCGCCGACGCGCGCCTCGTGGCATCGCAGCGACCTGTTCGACCTGCGCGGTCACGCCGTGAACCGCGCGGGCGTCGACGTCGACGCCCGCTGTCGGCCGCTCGACGAGGCGGGCACCGTCGTCCATCCGCGGCTCTTCGCCATCGGTACGTTGCTGGCGCACCACGACTGGGTCCGCATGAAGTGCGGCGCGGGGGTCGCGCTGGCCACGGCCGGCGCCGCGATCGCCGCGATCGACCAGGCGCGGGGAGGCGCCGCATGAGCTCGACCTTCCTCACCTGGGGAAGCTGGATCGCCCTGGCGGTGGCCCTGCTCGGCACGCTCCTGCGGGTCGTGCCGTGGCTCCGCCGGTACCTCGGCGCCGCTGACGCCCGCCCCTCCGCGCTCCGCCGGCTGGTCGCCGCGACGCGCGGGGCCCTGGGCGCGCTGGTCAGCCGGCGCGCGCCGCGCCTGCTGCTCGCGTTCGCGCAGGACGTGCTGCTCCAGCACCGCCTGGCCCGACGCGATCCCCTGCGGTGGGCGGCCCACTTCGGCATCTTCGTCGGCTTCAGCGGGCTCCTGGTCACGCACGCCCTGGCGCGCGTCGTAACGCAGAAGGTCTTCCCGGGCTACGTGTCGACGCTGGCTCCCTGGCTCTGGCTGCGCGACCTCTTCGGCGTCCTGGTGCTGGCGGGCCTGGCGATCGGCATCGTGCGACGCCGCCGTCAGCGTGGCCGCCTGCCGATCCCGTCCCGACGCGACCCGTTGTTCGTGGTGCTCGTCGCGTTGCTCGTGGCCACCGGCTTCGTCGCGATGGCCACCAAGATCGTGTCGTCGCGGGCCTTCGATCGCATGCTCGCGGAGTACCCGGTGGCGTCCGGCGACGAAGCAATCCCGCTCCAGGCCTATTGGTCCGACGCCTTCGGGGTGGTCTTCGACGGCCTGCCGTCGCCGCTCCCTGCAGGAGCCCTGGACGCCGGCAAGGAGCTGCACACGCAGGCCTGTGCCGACTGTCACGCGCCGATCACGACGGCGTTCGTCTCCTACCCGCTGTCCCGCGGGCTCGCGCCCCTGGCTCGACCCCTGCGAGCGATCGACGCGGAGCAGGCGCTCCTCACCCTGCACGTCGTGCTCGGGTTCCTCCTGCTCGCCTGGCTGCCTTTCGGGCGCGCCTTCCATGCGCTCGCCGTGCCGGCGGGCCTGCTCGCCGAGGCCGGCGGCCGGTGGAGCACCCCCGCGGCCCGCGCGAACCGGCGGGCCCTGGCGCTCGACGCGTGCGTACGCTGCGGCCTGTGCGACGAGGCCTGCTCGGTGCGCCCACTCGCGACAGCGCTCGGTGTCCGCAGCGCGTTGCCTTCGGTCAAGCTCGACGGCCTGCGGCGCCTGGCCGGCCGCACGCCGCACTTCCCCGAGGCGCTCGCCGCACTGGCCGACGGGGCCGCGGCGTGTACCGACTGCGCGCGCTGCACCCGGGGCTGCCCCGCCGGCCTGGACCTCACCGACCTGTGGGCGGCGGGGGATGCGGCACTCGAGGCGCACGACCGACCGCGTGCGCGCGCCTGGATCGAGCGGCACGACGCGGCGACCTGGGCCGACCTGCTCGCGGAGCACGCGACGCCGCGCGCACCCGGCGTCCCCTCGGCGCTGCCCGCTGCCACCTCGCTGATCCACGATCGCCACACGTTCTCGGCCTGCGTCCAGTGCCAGACGTGCACCAACGTGTGCCCCATCGTCGAGCACTCCGCCGGCGAAGGGGGCCTCGACGCCACGCCGCAGAAGGCCATGAACCTGCTGCGCCTCGGGCTGACCGACCTGGCGCTCGGCTCGCGCATCGTCTGGGACTGCGCCACGTGCTACCAGTGCCAGGAGGCCTGCCCCGAGGGCGTCCGCGTCACCGACGTGCTGTACGAGCTGCGCAACCGCGCCTGGCGCGACCTGGGCGAGCTCGACCGGCCCGGCGCCGGGGCCTCGCGGGGAGGGGGCGCCGCATGAGATACGCCCTGTTCGTCGGCTGCCGGATCCCGGCCCAGGTGCCTGAGTTCGAGCGTTCGTCGCGCGCGGTGCTCCAGCGGTTGGGCGTCCACGTGGTCGATCTCGACTTCACCTGCTGCGGCTACCCGTCGCGTCACCTGGCGCTGGACGCCTTCCTGCTGCTCGCCGCGCGCAACCTGGCCCTGGCGGCCGCCGAGGGCCTCGACATCCTCGCGCTCTGCCAGTGCTGCTACGGCAACCTGCGGCACGCCCAGCACCTGCTGCAGGCCGACGGCGCCTTGCGCGACGCCGCGACGCGCGCCCTCCACGGCGAAGGGCTCGGCGCGCCCGGGCCGGTCCAGGTGAAGCACCTCCTCACGGTCCTGGACCAGGACGTCGGGGCAGAGGCCATCCGCGCGAAGACCGTGGCGCCGCAGCGCGGGCTCAAGGTGGCCGCCCAGTACGGCTGCCACGCCCTGCGCCCCAGCGACGTCGTCGACCTCGACGACTCCCAGGCCCCCACGATCTTCGAACGCCTGATCGCCGCCACCGGGGCCACCACCGTCGATTGGCCGCGCCGCCTCGACTGCTGCGGCGCGTCGCTGGCCGAGACCCGGCCTGCCCTGGCCGACCGTCTTCGAGCGACCAAGCTGGCCGACGCCCGCGAAGCCGGCGCCGAGGCGCTCTGTACCGCGTGTCCGCACTGCCAGGTGCACCTGGCGCCGCGGGAGGACGAGCCCGCCGGGCTGCCCGCCCTGCCCTACCCGCAGCTCCTGGCGCGCGCGCTGGGGAGCCGCTGACCGGGACACCCCAGAGCGCCCTACTCCCGCAGCATCATGAGGTTCCGCGCGCTGCCCACGAAGAGCTCGACCTCGCGGTGGCCGTCGGTCTGGAGGTCGCGGCTGTAGCGCGTGATGCGGCTGCACTTCATCATCCAGGCGCCGTCGCAGCCCAGGTAGATCAGGCGGTCGAGCAGGCTGCCGGCCACCTCGACCTGGCCGTCGGCGTCGGGGGCGTCGCAGACGATGGCGCCGCCCAGCGGGTTCGGGTCGTGGGAGCCGATGGCCAGGACCACCTGCACGCGCGACGCGGGGTCGGCCGGGGTCCAGCGGATCGTCGAGGGCTTGCCCACCCGGATGCGCACCACGTTGTCCGGCAGCTCGAGGGGCGCCACGCCGCGCGCGGTGAAGGCCATGGGCGCGAGGTCGCCGCCCGACGTCGTGGCGGCAATGGCGTCGCCGGCGTCGAACAGGTCGTTGGGGTCGGGCAGGGCCTCGGCCTTGTAGCGATCGAGGGCGTCGGGCGCCATGCTCACGGGCGTCTTCAGCCCGTTGATGGTGACGAGTCCCACGTCGTAGTGGGCGGGCAGCGGCACGCACATGCCGTGATCGAAGACCTCGGGCGGCGTGGCAGGGTCGTCGACGCACACCTCGTCTTCGCCGCACCAGCGCGAGGACTCGTCCTCGGTGTAGCACTCGACGCCCTTGTCGAGGCACAGGCACTGGCCGAGGCACGTGTCGCTCATGATGCCGGTGTCGTAGAGCGTGCACGCACCGTCGGTGGCCCAGGCGGTGGCGAAGCCCAGCGTGTGCGGGAGGGCCCTGTTGAACTCCGGCGCCACGGCGAAGTACGCGCGTACCCCTCCGAACCACTGGGTCTTCTGGTACCACTGGTCGCACACGTCGTTCCACTCGATGGCCGAGACCCAGCCCCACACGGGCGGGGCGGAGACGTCGGCGTCGGTCTCGGACGCATCCCGCGGGGCCTCGGTCTCGGCGGGCCCCGCGTCGGACCGGCCATCGGGCAGCGGGGCCTCACGGTCGGCGTCGCTCGGGGCGGAGGCCTCGGGGGTATCGACCAAGGGCACGTCGGAGGGGCCCACATCGGCGACGACGTCGGCGCCTGCGGTCCGACCGCTCGAGACGCACGCGACGACGACCAGCAGGCACGGGAGCACCACCAGGATCGTCGCGTGGAGGAACGGGACGAAAGAGCTGCGATCACGGTTCACGGGGTCACCTCGCGGGAAGGTTGCGGAGGAAGGGGCGGATCTGCTTCAGCTTCAGCTGCCCGGTCCCCTTCTGGATCTTGAGCTCGAGGTCCAGCAACACGTCGCTTCGGGCGTGCCCGCCCAGCTCGAGCGGGTAGACCGCGTCGATCGAGGCCATGAGCCCGCCCAGCTCGATCAGCTGCGCGTCGGACAGCACGGGTACCCCGGGCGTCGCCAGCGTGGAGCTGCGCACCCGGTAGATGTACGTGACCTCGCCGTCGGTGATCTCGAGGCGATCGGCCTCGGGCACCTTGGCAGAGTCGTTCGAGACCACCGGCTCGTCGCCGACCTGCGCGTTGACGAGGTAACGGAGGTCGGACGGGTCAGACGGATCGCCCGTGAACGCCACGCCGTTGGCCAGCTCGTCGGGGAAGGCGAGCGTCACCAGCACCGCCATGCTCGCCGCGGTCTGCGGCACCTGGTAGTAGTCGCGCTCGTCCCAGGCCCGCGCGTTGTACAGGCTGGCCCACACGCGCCGCAAGCCGCGCTCGATCGAACGCTCCTTCGACTCGGACGAATCGCAGGCGCTGGGGCCCGCCGTGTCGCCGTCCAACGAGTCGGCGGCGCACACCGTGGTCGAATCGTACAGCCCGGCCGCCGAGAACTCGAGGCTGTCCTCGACGTTGCCGGACGAGCGGAAGCGCACGCGCACGTCCGTTCCGCCGAACACCTGCCCGATACGATCGGCGACGGCCGCCACGAAGGCCGGGGGGATGCTCCCGGCGCCCTCGATGCGGTCGCGCAGGCCCGCCAGCAGCCGCAACCGGGTCGCCGCGTCGGTCGCCAGCGCCGGGTCGGTCGCGAGCCGCCGCACGTACTCGCGCAACGTGACGGTCTCGGGTGGGCTGGCGCGCGTGTCCTCGATCGTCGTCGCGTCGAGGAAGGCCTCGAAGGGCTGGAACGGGATGCCGAAGCCCGGCACCTGGTACTTCGCGTCCAGGAACGCGTAGAGCTTCGCGAGGTTGGCCGCCTTGCCGCCCACGCGCGAGACCAGGCGCACCGGCGTGTCGTCGACGTCCATCGCGGTGAGCGCGTCGAGGCCGTCGTACGCCACGTCGACCACCGGCACGTCGGCCAGGTGGGGGCGATGCGTGGCCCACCAGACCTCGGCCTCGGCCTCGGAGGCCTCGACCACCGTCCACGTGTCGTCGGCCGAGCCCGCGCCGTTGGTCGCCTCGAGGCGAACCAGCCTTCCCTCCCAGGTCGCGAGCTCGGCCGGGGCGTCCTGCACGTACAGGTTGGGGGTACCGCGGCGCGCCAGGCGCACGCTCACGTGCCCGAGCTCCCACTGCCGCCCGCCCGTGATCAGGGCGGCCACCACCGTCTCGAGATCGAACGGCACCGAGTCGACCACGACGAGGTCGCGCCAGCCGAGCAGCCCGCTCCCCGCGGCCGCGTCGAGCTGCTCCACGGTGAAGCACCGTACCCGGCCGTAGGCGACGCCGGGCGTGTAGACCTCGACCGTCACCCCGCTGTCGGCCGGGAACCACAGCGGGAAGCCCGGGTCGATCCAGGCCCGGGCCTTGGCTGGGCCCATGGCATCGAAGGGCTCGAAGGTGTACGCGAGCGGCCCCGCCGTCACGACGCCGCCGAGCTGCTCGTAGATGCGACGCACCTCGACGGGCTCCAGCAGCTCGGTGGGGCGCGCCGCGGCGTAGGCGGTGAAGCCGTACAGGTGTCCCTGCACCGGGTCGTCGATGCGGATGAGGTTCCCGGCGTAGTACTGCCGGGTCGCGCGCTCTATCACGAGGGCCGTGTACGTGGCCAGGTCGAGCCCGGGCAGGAAGACCGACGCGAGGAAGTCCAGGTGGACGGGAAAGCGGTTGGCGTTCTGAACGAGCGCCGGGATCAGGTCGTCCTCGTCGTGCGCGGGGACCATGTACTTGGTGGCGCGCTCCCAGTGCTGCACGCCCGTCGGCCCGATCGAGAGCCGATCGAACTGCGCGTCGGTCGCCACCTCGCGGGCGCACACCGGCCCCCGCGGGTCCGGATCGTCGGGATCGCACACCCCGAGCCAGGCCGACGTGTCCGCCTCGGGAGCCGCGTCGGAGGCGTCGACGGCGCCTTCTGCCGACGCACCGCACGCCGTCGCCAGCAGCAGCAGGACCTCGAGGAACGCTTCGGTACGCCGCACAACGGACCCCCGTGGCTGGGCCTGGTCCCGTTCGAGCTACGTGTCCATCCTAGCGGAGTTCGCCGGAAATGTCGGCCCCGGCGTGCCTACGCGGACGTGGGCCCGTCCAGCACCTCGCGGACCTTGCGCCCCAGGCTGCGCGGCGTGAAGGGCTTCGAGACCAGCGGGGCGCCGGGCGCGATGGCGGGGTGGGCGGCGTAGCCCGACATGAAGAGCACGCGAACCTCCGGCCGCATCGCGCGGAGCCTCTCGGCCAGCGCCGTGCCGCTCATGCCCGGCATGATCACGTCGGTCAGGACCAGGTGCAGAGGGCCCTGGAGGCCACCGGCGACGGCCAGCGCCTCCTCGCCCGATCCGGTGGCCAGCACGCGGTAGCCGAACGTGCCGAGCACGTGCTCGACCAGGTCGCGCAACGACGGTTCGTCCTCGACCACGAGCACGGTCTCGTCACCCCGAGGGGCCGGAGACAGGCTCGCCTCGGCGCTCCCCTCGACGCTCGCCGCGGCCACGCGCGGCAGACACACGCGAATGGTCGTGCCGTGCCCCGCCTCGGAGTACACCGAGATCGTGCCGCCACACTGCTTCACGATGGCGTAGGACGTCGCGAGGCCGAGCCCGGTCCCCTTGCCGCGCTCCTTGGTCGTGAAGAACGGCTCGAACAGGTGCGCCTTCACCTCGTCGGTCATGCCGACGCCGGTGTCCGTCACCGTCATGCACGCGTACTCGCCCGGCGTCGTGCCCGGGTGCGTGCGCGCGAAAGCCTCGTCCAGAGCGAGGACCTCGCTGGCCAGCACCAGGGTGCCGCCCTCGGGCATGGCGTCGCGAGCGTTCACGGCCAGGTTCAGGAGCACCTGCTCGACCTGGTCGGGATCCACCCGAACCTGGCCGATGCCCGGTGCCGTCTGCAGGCGCAGCTCGATGGTCTCGCCGATCACGCGACGCAGCAGGCGCTCGACGTCGGCCACCATCTCGTTCACGTCGACCGGTCGTAGCTGGGTCACCTGCCGCCGCGAGAAGAGCAACAGCTGGCGCGTCAACGCCGCCGCCTGCTCGCCGGCGCGCCGCACGACTTGCAGGCACTCGAGCGCCGACGCGTCGGCCGGGAGCGCGTCGATGGCCAAGTCGGTGTAGCCCAGGATGCTGGTCAGCAGGTTGTTGAAGTCGTGCGCCACGCCGCCGGCCAGGCGACCGATGCTCTCCATCTTCTGGGTCTGCACCAGCTGCGCCTCGAGCTTGCGGCGCTCGGTGGTGTCGCGCAGCGTGAAGACGATACCCGCCAGGCCCGGGTTCCCGAGCAGGTTGTTGCCCACCCCCTCGAACGTCCGCCAACTGCCGTCGACGTGCGCCAGGCGGAACTCGATGGAGGGCGTGACGCCCGGGGTGGCGAGTCGATCGACCAGGAAGTCGCGCAGGCGCTCCCCGTCCTCGGGGTGCGCGATCTCGCGCAGGCGGTGCCCGATCAGGTCGGTCGGCTCCCGACCGAGGGACGCGCGGAACGCAGGGCTCGCGTACTGTATCCGGCGGTCGCGGTCCAACACCACGATCAGGTCGGTCACGTTCTCGAGGAGCAGCCGGAAGCGCTCGTGGCTCCGCCGCAGGGTCTCCTCCGTGCGCAGGCGCTCCTCGACGGCGCGGCGCTCGGTGGTGTCGCGGATGGCGGCGAGGGTGAACGGGCCGTCGGGTGTCTCCACCGGCGACAAGCTGATCTCCACGGGGATCTCGACGCCGTCCTTGCTGAGCCCGTACAGGTCTAGCCCGACGCTCATGGGGCGCGTGTGGGGCTCTCGGGAGTAGGTCGCGCGGTCCTGTACGTGCTTCGTGCGGTAACGAGCCGGGATGAGCTTCTCGACCGGCTGGCCGATCAACTCGGACGCGAGGTACCCGAAGATCACGTGCGTCTGGGCGTTGACCTGGCGGATCCGGCCCTCGGCGTCGACGACCAGCAGGGCGTCCGGAGCGGCCTCTACGATGGCGCGATGGAGGGCTGCGTCGCGCCGGGCGTCGATCAAGGCTCGGTGCTCCACCTCGAGCGAGCTCAGCAGGGAGGCCCGCTCGTTCGACTGGAGGTCGAGGTCGTCACTGGCTCGCATGACACCGCTCCGCTTGGTTAGCCCAGCCTAACACTTTGATAAATGTGCGCGGACGGTGCGGGATGTCAAGCGGACGGAAGCGCCAGAGCGCCCGGGCCCTGCCCTTCGACGGCCGACCAGCGCAAACGCTCGGACAGGCACACGAGCAGCACGACCTGCTGCAGCCCGCGCACCCCGGCGGTGAACTCCGGGGCGGGGGCGAGCTCGTGCAGGCCCGAGACCACCGCGAGCGCGACCTGGCGCAGGGCCTCGGCGTCGACGCGACCGCGGATCGCGAGGCGCTGCAGGCGGGCGTCGGCGAACGGGGCGTGCTCGACCTCGAGCCCGGGCACCTTGCCGAGCGCTTCGACCAGCGGTTGCAGGCGGAAGCTGTTCAGGGCGAGCACGTCGAGCGCCAGCTCGGGCTCGGGACCGGCGGCTCCGTCCGGGGGCAGCGCGCCCTCGGGGCGAGCACGGAAGACCAGGTCGGCCACGTCGCGCTGCGGCAGGATGCTCTTTGCGCGATCGGCCTCGCGGTCGCGGAGGCTCTGGTCGACCTGCTCGGCCGAGTGGCCGCGCTCGGCGACGTCGCGCGCGACCTTCCAGTGGCGTCGCAACGCCTCGTCGGGATCGAGGAACACGGTCAGGTCGAACAGCCGTCGCTGCGCCTCGTGCAGCAGCGTGTGCAGGCCCGAAAAGACGATGACCTGCCGGGGGTCGACGACGCTCTCGGGCGTGAACGCGCCGCTGGCGTGGTCGTACGTGCCCTTGACGATCGACGCCCCGCGCGAGATGCCCACGGCGTGCTCGGCCTGCAGGTGCAGGTCGTTGGCGCGCACGTCGAGGTGCGTGTAGACCTGCCAGGCCTCGTGCCCGCGCGGCCAGCGGTGGTAGTCGTCGCCGGACACGACCAGGCTGTTCGCGCGCCCCGTCAGCGCCACCAGGTCGTGCGCGAGCGTGTCCTTTCCCGCGCCGCTGTCGCCGGCCACGCCGACCAACACGGGACGGACGCGCTCACGGTACGCATCGTTGGAGCGCACGCCCACCTGGTACATCTCGAGCACCATCAGGCCCATGGCGGCCAGCAGGACGGCGAAGGAAAGGTTGCAGAGCACGCCCGGGAGGCTCGCGGGCAGGACGCCGGCCAGCCACGACGCCGGGCTCCCGAGCGCCGCGACCGACGGCGCCACGAGCGCCAGCGCCTCGAACGCGTCGGAGTCGGGACGCAGCAGGAAGTAGCCGAAGTAGGCCACCGTGTAGACGTGCAGGACGACGCGCCGGCGCCCCTGGCCCGAGGCGTAGAAGAGCACCAGGAACGGCAGCGACCACAGCACGTAGCCCGGCTGCGGCGGTGCCAGCGTGAGGAACACCGAGAACCCGAGCCCGAGGAAGACCATCAGCAGGTCCCAGTTGATGCGGGCGTAGGACAGGAAGCGCAGCCCGAGCACCGCGAGCGCGAAGGGGGCGAGATAGACGAGCTGCGAGGCGTCGAGGGGCAGCGCGAACGAGAACACGCGCAGTTGCTCCTCGGAGCCGAACACCATGGCGCGGAACCCCGCGCGGGTGGCGTAGGGCATCAGCGCCGCGACGTACACCGCCGCCAAGCCCGCCGCCAGGCCCAGCGCGCGCGCACGGCCGTACCGCCGCCAGGCGTAGATCACGAGGAACGGCACGGCCAGGAACAGGTGGCTCTTGGTGGCCAGCATGAGCCCGAACAGCACGGCGGCGGGGACGAAGCGCTCGCGGCGCAGGAAGTGCAGCCCGACGAAGAGCAGCGCGGTCGGCACCAGGTCCAGCTGGCCGTGCCAGTACGTGACGTAGATCAGGAGCGGCGAGGCCCACAGGCCCACGAGGATGGCGCGGAAGCGGTGCGGAAACCAGGCCGCCAGGACCAGCGTGAGGGCCAGGTCGGAGGCCAGCAGGGGCAGGCGCGTGACCAGCAGGTGCAGGGGCGTGACCGTCCAGACGCCGGGGTCCAGCAACGGCCCGAGCAGCAGGCGCGGGAGCACCATCACGTAGAGCATGACCGGCGGGTACGGGAACTGGGCCGCGTGCCCGCGCTCGGCGAACCACGCCCACGGGTCCGCGAACCAGGACTCGGCCGTGTAGGACAGGAACGGCGCGAACAATTCGCGCAGGTAGTGGGAGCCGACGAACGTGCCGAGGACCAGCTTCAGGACCAGCACGCCCCAGAACAAGCGGCTGCCGGCCAGGCGGCGAAGGATCCCGCTCATCGCACCCTCCCGGCGCGCAGGTCGACGATGAAGCGGAGCATGTCGGCGATGTGCCGTCGGCGCGAGGCCAGGCTGAACGCCCAGCGGCTGGTCCCGTGTTCGCGCGCACCGAAATGCACGGGGATCGTCAGCACGTGGATCCCGGCACGTCGCGCTGTGTAGAGCACGTACAGGTCCAGCTGGAAGCCGTCGGGGGGCGCCGTGAGCCGCTCGAGCAGGGAGCGGTGGAAGACCTTGGGCTGCGCGTTGCTGTCGAACAGGGGCAGGCCCAGCAGGCTCGTGGCGACCAGCGACATGCCCGCGGTCAGCAGGAAGGCGTCGACGCCGCGCCACGAACGCCGCCCCTTGACCAGCCAGCGCTGCGGGTCGTCCTGCGCCGCGAGCAGCGTGTGGGCCCGGAACACGTCGGCGGGGGGGCACTGCAGGTCGGCGTGGGAGAACGCGAGGAAGGCGCCGCGGGCGGCGCGGAGGCCGGCCATGAGGCCGTGGCCGTAGCCGACGTTGGCGGGCACGCGCACGACCCGGACGAAGGCGCGATCGGGGCGGGCGAGCTGCTCCGCGAGCACGCCGGGGGTGTCGTCGGTGGAGCCGTTGTCGACGCAGATCACCTCGACGGCCAGGCCCGCCGGCAGCGCCGCGGCGTAGCCCTCGAGCAGCGCGGGCAGGGACCGCGCCTCGTTGTAGCAGGGCAGGACGATGGAGAGGCTCGGGTCGTCGCTCGTCATGCGCTCTCTTCCCCGGATGGCGGGGCCTGGGCGGCCCGCGCGCCATGAGGATGGTACGGCAATCGGCGGATCGCGTCGTCGAAATAGTCGAACGTGGCCACGTCGTCCGGGGTCCCGAAGCAGGCCAGCCGCTGCACGTCGAACACGCGGGCGGTACGACCCGACTGCACCAGCACGTCGACGGCGGTGTCGACGTAGAACTCGCCGTTGACGCGCAGGTCGGCGCGGATCATGGCGTCGGCCGCGTCGAGGAAGGTGCGCGCCTCGCGGAACCAGAACGCGCCCACCAGGCCGGGATCGCCGCGCACGTCGTCGTGCAGCGGGACCTTGCACGAGATGCCCAGCACGCGGCCCGAAGCGTCGGTGCGCGCCCAGCCGTACTGGCGGGGGTGGCGGTTCGCGTGGGGGTGGTCGCGGAACGTCCAGACCAGGGCGTCGGGGCCGCCCGGCCCCGTGGCCCGCGCCCAGGCGTGCTCGTCGTAGCGCACGGCGGCGTCGCAGGGGCCGACGAAGAGCGGCGCCGCGGGGTCGATGAGATCGCGGGCCAGCAGGCAGGTGGCGGCCTGGCCCTCGGTGGGCCGCTCGACCGACACGACGCGGAGAGGACGCCCCAGGGTGGCCAACTCGGCGCGGAGCGGCGTACCCGCCAGGTGCTCGGCGCGACAGAGCGCGATCGTGCTCGACGTGAGCGGGAAGGACTTCAGCGCGCGCCGGACCATGGAGCTCCCCGCGACCGGCACCAGGGGCTTCGGGACCGCGTACGCGTCGAGGAAGCGTCGGCCCTCCCCCGCCATGGGGATCACGCTGACCCCGGGCGCGGCGGGCAGCGAGGGCCGCCAGTCGACGCCTTGGGCGAACGCGTCGGACCACGCCTGGTACTCGCGCAGGTCGTCGGGCGTGCCCCACTGGAAGAAGCGCTCCTGCAGGTAGATCTGCACGTCGCGCCCGTCCTGCACGAGCAGGTTGTAGGGCGTGCTGCAGTAGAGCTCGCCGTTCGTGCGCAGGTCGAGGGCCACCGCGCGTCGGAACGTGGCCTTCAGCAGCGCCCCGTCGCGGAAGTAGTAGGCCCCCGACGAGGTGACCTCGTCGCGCGGATCGGCGGCGAAGCGGTGCTTCTCGCGGATCTCGAGCAGCTCGCGGCCCCGCGACCGCATCGTCGCGTAGAGGTTGCCCGCGAGCAGGTGCGGGTGGAAGCCGCGGTAGGCCGCGACGCAGCCGTCGCAACCCTGCTCCTCCATCGTCCGGCAGAAGTCGGCGAAGCTCCAGACGACTCCAAAGTCGCAGTAGCTGACCAGCGTGGGCAGATCGTCGCGGATGGCGTTGGCGGCCTCGAGCACCGCGTGGACCGGCCCCTGCTTGTGGGGCGCGATCGGCACGATGACCCCGTCGGGCACCAGGCGTCGCAGGGTGGCCTCGAGGGGCGTGGCGGCCAGGTGGTCGGCGGCACAGACGAACACGAAGCGCTCCGCGCCCGGGTACATGCGCACCACGTGCTCGATCATGGGGCGGCCGTCGACCGGGATCAGCGGCTTGACGTCGCGGTAGCCGGCCCGCACGAAGCGGTCGCCGCGGCCCGACATCGGGATGACGATCTGCACCTAGCCCTCCAGCACGCCGCGGCGGTGGCGCTCGGACTCGAGGCCCTCGAGCCCGGCCACCAGGAGGGCCGGGAGCGGGATCACGCGACCCCGGCGCGCGGCCAGGCGACGGATCAGCAGGTTGGCCAGCAGCACCTCTTCGAGGGCGTCGACGCTCGCGGCAGACGGGCCAGCCAGGACGACGCCGGCACCGGAGACCGCGATCGGGCGGGCCGGGAACGGAGCGCGGGCTCCCCGGGCCCAGGCTTCGGGGGCGGTGTCGACCACCTCTAGGCGGTGCACGCCGTAGACCACGTCGTCGGGGACGAGGGGACGACCGTCGAGGCCCGCGGCCGAAGCGGATTGGGCGAGGGCTCCGAGACGCGCGGCGCGCACGATGGCCGGCGAGACCCCCGACGTCCCGACCGCATTCCGGGCCGCCGACGCCCAGCGTTCGGCCGCGACGGGGGGCTCGCGGGACGCCAGGTCGAGCGCGTCGAGGCCGCCGAACCAGGCTTCGGCCCGAGCAGCCGCCACGGTGGTGCGCGCGAGGACCAACGCGGCGTCGGGCCCCGCCACGACCCAGCCGTGGTTCCCGAGCAGCAGTTCCTCGGCCCCGTCGGGCAGCAGGCCGACCCGGGCGGCCTGCACGGCGGCGCAGAGCGGCCAACCGGGCAGGCACGCCGGAACGGACGGGATCGGCCGCCCCAGGCAACGCGCCAACTGCTCGGCCCCGTCCGCGAGGCACGCGAAGGCGTTCAGCGCGATGGGGTGCGTGTGCAGGACCACGCGCCCGAGCACGGCGTGGAAGCCGGCCTCGAGCGAGGGCCGGAGCGCGCCGGGGCCCTGCACCGCGGCGAGCAGGTCACGGCCCGCGGCCAGGGCAGCGTCGGCGGGCGGCAACGCGGCCTGCGCGAGCGCCTGCAGCGAGGCGCGCAATCCGACCAGGTCGAGGGCCACGTGCCCGGCGTCTTCGTGTACATCGGCCAAGCGGAGGCCCGACGCCTTGATCCACATCCGGCGGCCGTCGGCGGACTTGATCGAGGCGTTGCCGCCCCCGGCTTGCACCAGCCGCACGCCGCGCCCGGCGACCGCGCAGACCTCGGCGAGCTCGGCGAGCGCGCTAGCCACGGACCCACCGCAGGAGCTCGGCCCACGAGCGCGCGATGCGTTCCGGGGGCCGCGCGGGCAGGGGCGCGTCGGCGGGGCGCATCCACAAGAAAGGCAGCCCGCACGACTCCGCGGCCGCGCCGTCTTCGACCAGGCTGTCACCCACCACCCAGGTCGAGGCGTCGGCGCGCGTCCCGAAGCGGCGTAGCGCGAGCAGCAGGGGCGCGGGATCGGGCTTCTCGGCGCCGGCCTCCTCGCTGGTCACGAGCAGGTCGACGGCGTCCCCGAGCCCCAGCGCCTGGAGCTTCTCGATCTGCCGCCGGGTCGTGAAGTTGGTCACGAAGGCGAGCCGCAGCCCTTCCCGGCGCAGGCGCCCGAGCACGGCACGGCAGTCGGGGTCGGGCTTCATGGCCGCGAAGTAGCCCCGCCAGTACGCGGCGTCGAGGACGAAGGCCTCCTCGGCCGGCACCCCCGCACCCCGCGCCTCGCACATCGCCTTGAAGTACAGCAGGCGGCAGTGGGAGGCCGCGGTCGGACCGGCGGCGGCCTTCACCTCGTCGCGCGCGGCGTTGTACGCGCCCACGAAGCGATCCCGCTCGGCCCAGGCGTCCTCGAAGCGGGCGGCCACCACGAACGCCGCTTCGAGCCCGGCGCGGTGCGCCGGCGCATACGGATACACGGTGTTGTCCAGGTCGAGCAGGAGGATCGAGGGGCCCATCATGGGTCAGCCTTCGCCCGGCGACCAGTCGCCCGGAAAATCGGTACAGACCGCGTCGATCGGCAGGCCGCGCAGCCGCGCGCGGAACTCGGAGATCCACGCACGGGGATGACGCTGCAGCTCGGGCGAGACCAGGCAAATCGCGAAGTGCGCGTGGAGGCTTTGGACCGTCGCGGGCTCGAGCGGCAGGCACGTGAAGCAGTCGACCCAGACCCAGTCGACCTTGCCGGCCAGCGCCAGCGCGGCCTCGATGGGCTCCAACTCGGAGAACCGGGCCGCCGCGTGGCGCTCGCCCCGGAGCGCGCGGCTCACCAACGTGGCCGGCGCGGAGTCCAGGAAGAAGTACTCGCGCACCCCGAAGCGCGCGGCGAGCTCGGCGATGCGCGGCTCGAGCCCGTCGCACTTGACGTTGAAGACCGCCAGCGCGTGGCGGTACTCGGCCAGGTAGTCTTCGAGCCGCTCCCCGGTCGTGAAGGGCTCGTGGGTCAGGCGCAGGTCGCCGTCGTAGTCGCGGACGTCGAGCTCGACACCGCACTCCGGCGGCACGCGCCGAAGCGCCTGGACGGAGTTGATCCGGTGGTGGATGACCAGCATGTCGCGGCGCCCCTTTTCCACGTCGGGGTATGGTATCATAGGAAACAACCGATTTCACCACGCCGGGGGCTGCCATGCCGACCGAACCCACCAAGGAGTGCTGCCCGAGGTTCGATCCGGCTCCGTGGGACGGGACCGAAGTGACCTGGGAATCGCGCCCGTTCGTCCGCGAGCGCGTACGGTGCCTGTTCCACATCCCGCTGAACTTCGGCGGGATCATGGTGCGCACCCTGGCACGCGCCGAGGCCGCCAAGGTCGTCGATCCGAACATGGTCGTGCTGGCCGACGCGGGGTCGCCGTGGGGCATGGATCTCTACATCGGCACGACCGGCGACGTCCCGGGCGCCACCATGGCGCGCCTGTCGGGCACCTACCTCTGCAAGGTGTTCGAGGGGCCCTTCCAGCACGAGGGGCGCTGGCGCAACGAGATGGATCGCTTCGTCGCGTCGCGTGGGAAGGCCGCGAGCAAGGTCTACGCCTACTATACGACCTGCCCGAAGTGCGCGCGGAAGTACGGCAAGAACTACGTGGTGCTGCTGGCCCAGGTGTAGCGGCCAGCTAGACCAGGAGCCCGACCAGCGCCGGCGCCACGAACGCCTCGACCAGCGACGCGACCACCAGCAGGGCCACGCCACCGAGCAGGATGCGCGCCGACGCGGTCGCCGCCTGCCGGAACTGCGCCGAGCCCCACTCGTAGCGCGCGACCGTCTTCGACAGGAACACGCCCGCGGTAGCCACCAGCACGTAGGCAGCGGCCTCGAGCGCGAGGTGCGGCGCGATCACGACGAGGGTCTTGCCCAGGGTGACGAGCACCCCGCCGGCTCCGACGTCGGGGCCCGTGCGGGCCAGCCACGGAAAGACCACGCCCCACACCGAGGCGTTCCAGGCCAGCACGAGCAGCAGCCCTCCATGGCGATAGAGCAGCGCGAACAGGAAGCCGACCAGCGCCACGACCAGGTTGTGTCCGAGGACCACGCCGGCGCCGTCGAAGCGCACGTCGGCCAGGCTGCGTCCCCCGTACATGCCCACCTGGCGCGCGAAGGCCTCTGCCAGACGCTCCCGGGGCAACACCAACGCACCCACCACGTACGCCACGAACACGCCCGCGAAGATCACGCAGAGCGCCACCGCCAGCCGCGCGTTCGCATCGCGCGGCGTGCACAGCTGGCCCCAGATCTCGTCGCGGTTACGATCGAGCAGCGCGTGCACCGTACGCGCCTGGCCGAGCGCGACCAGGAAGACGCTCACGAGGCCAGCCTCGGCCGGGAACAGCAGCACGCCGGCGGCGAACCCGAAGGCCGCGAACCCGAGGCTCTGCACGAAGAGCGGACCAAGGCCCAGATCGGGCGGCTTGCCGTCCTTCTCGAACAGGAACATCACGGTCTGGTGGCTTGCCATCGGTCTCCGAATCGGCCTGCCTGCAGGAACGCCAGGCAGCTCGTCGCCGCGTTCAGCGCAGGACCGGGGCGAGATTTTCCGCGAAGAACGGCGTCTGCTGCAACGCCTCCAGTCCCCGCTCGCGCGGCACCAGCGTGCGCAGGTACTCCTCCATGGCCGGTCCGTTTTCTCGCAGCAGCCGCCGGGCTTCGGCCGTGTTGCCGAGGCGGGTGATGCGCGTCTGGAGCTCATCCCAGCGTGCGAGCCTGGCCGAGACGTCGTTCAGGCGCAGGCAAACGGGCGACTCGGGATCGGCCTTGCACCCGAAGTACTCGTTCGGCACGGTCTTGCGCCAGAGCCCCGTGGGACCGGTGACCGCGTAGGCCAGCTCGTTGAACGCCTCGGCCAGTTGCAGCGGATCGTCGGGGGGATTGGCCAGCTCGTCGGACCACTCCTTCAGGTACACCGAGCCCGTCGGCTCCAGGGCGTGCCACAACTTCAGGTGGAACTGGCGCTCGGTCGGATCGACACGACCGATGGCCATGCCGGTGGGATCGGGACGAACGCTCCACAACACCGCGCCGGCCACGGCCAGCGCCGCCACGCCGACAGCCACCACGACGACGCGATCCATGCTGCCCCCCGCTCTCGCCTGGAACCGTTGGGCCCGAGTCTACCTCAGTACGGCATCATCCGATCGGAGAACTTATGCAGAATCTGGAACGTGGGCCCGTCGAAGCCACCCTCGACGGCGGCCATGATCCCGAAGCAGATGAGCCCACCGAGCAGCGACGCCAGCGACACGCGCAGGAAGATCTCCCAGTTGCGCCGCGGCTCGGGCAGGTCGGTGCGATCCATCCAGGCGTACACGAACCACGCGTAGGGCAGGAACGCGCCGAACCAGGCCGCGTAGTTGATGACGGGCACGCCCAGGAAGGCGGGGGGCAGCAGCTCGTTCCAGCGCCAGAACACGCCCGACATCGAGGCGAGCGGGTCGAGCTGCGCGTCGAGCGACAGCGCCAGCAGCGTCGTCGCGAACGCCCGGCGCCAGACCCCGCGCTTCAGCCAGGGCACCCAGTCGGCCAACTGCTGCACGACCGCGATGGTCACGTAGAAGACCACGCACCAGCCGAGCATGGTGCAGAACGGCGCCGGCAGCGGGCCCAGGTAGAAACGGAAGCTGGGCTCGAAGAAGAAGTGCATGATGATGCCGGTGTTCTCGAGCAGCAGCCCGTACACGAACGTGACGCCGAAGAAGAGCACCAGCGCGTGCCACCCGCGCGACAGCACGATCTGCAGGCCGAGCAGCGCCACCCACACGAACTGGGAGACCTCGAACATGGTGGTGAGCTGGTCGTGGGTCAGGGGATACGGCACGTGGAAGGCCACCACGACGAGCGGTACGCCGAGGACCAGCCCGGCGAGCGCGAGCCAGGCCTTCCAGGGCGAGGGCAGGCGCTCGGAGTGCCGGATGCGTAGCACGAAGAAGACCGCCACCCACGCCATGGGGAACAGGACGGTGGGCGCGAAGGCCAGCCGGGAGATGCCGAGCGCGTCGAAGCTCGCCTGGGGGAAGTTGGCGAGCGAGGCGTGCAGCAGGCCGATGGCCTCGAGGTAGATGAACCAGATCGGGAGGTAGCTCACGAGCTCGCGCGCGGCTCCGCGCCGCGAGAAGACCGGCAGGCTCGGCGACTCCATGGCACCCCCAAGCGAGCCGGTGTTGGTGATCCGGCCCGCGCGAGGAATCTACTTGCCCCCCCTGCCCGCTCGCAATAGGTTTTCGGCTTCCGGAGGGGGCCCCATGACGCCGCGCTTCGCCCTGGTTCTCGCCGTGCTCGGCTGGTTCACCGGCTCGGCCCGCGCCAACCCGCAGGACACCTACGGCCTGGGCGCGCGCGCCATCGGCATGGGGGGAGGCTTCACGGCCGCCGCGGAGGGCACGGAAGCGTTGTATTACAACGTGGCGGGGCTGGCCGGCCTCTCGCGGCCCCTGGCCACGGTGGGGACGCTCGTGTCGCGACGCTCGTTCCGCGTACGGGGCACCCCCGACCGCGACGAGACGCTGGCGCTGGTACAGCTCGGCCTGGCCACCCCCCTGTCCCTCGGGCGCGCGCTCGAGCGCCGCGTCTTCCTGGGGCTGTCGGTCAGCCTCCCGACCAGCGCCCTGTACGACGTCGTGCTGCCCGACGACCGCGCGCCGGCGTTCCCCCTCGTGGGAGACCGCGATCGACGCCTGGTGGCGGCCGTCGGCCTGGCCGGGCGGGTGTTCGACTGGTGGCAGGTCGGGGTGGGCCTGACGGTGCTGCCCGACGTGCGCGCCAACGTGCTGGTCGACCTGCGCCACGTCGGCGGCCGGAACGAGTCGCGCATCCAGGTCGAGCCCGCGCTCGCCGCCATGGCCGGCATGAGGTTCCACCCGCTCGAGTGGCTGTCTCTCGGCGTCACCTGGCGCAGCGCCCACCACACGCGCATCGATCTCTCGCCCGTGAAGGTCGACGTGGCCTCGAACCTCGATCCCGTACAGGCCGAGATCACCGCTTCGAGCTACTCGCTCCCCCACGAGGTGGCCCTGGGCGCCGAGGCGCAGGTCGGATCGGACTGGACGGTGGCGGCCGACGTCACCTGGTCCCACTTCGGCGGATGGCGCGTGGCCTCGCCCACCCTGGCGGTCTGCAAGACCTGCCCGCGCGACTGCTCGACAGGGCAGTGCCCCGACTACTGCCTGGTGGGCGTCTGCGAGTCCGAGTTCCGCGACGAGGCGGCGCCGGTGTCCTTCACCGACACGTTCGCGCCGCGCGCCGGCGCCGAGTGGCGTCCCCTCGACGGCCTGGCATTGCGCGCCGGCTACGGCGTCGTGCCGTCGCCCGTGCCCGCCCAGACCGGCTCCACCAGCCTGCTCGACGGCCTGCGCCACGTCATCGCCGTCGGCGCGGGGTACGTGCTCCACGACCTTCCCGAGCTGTGGCCGTCCACGGTGGCCGTCGACGTACACGCCCAGGCGCAGATCATGCCCGAGGTGGGCTGGGCCAAGAGCACCGCCGACGCCGACGCCGACGGCTCGCCCGATCTGTACCAGGCGGGCGCGTCGACCACGTGGCCCACGGTGCGGGGCTCGGCGCTGCTGTGGTCGTGCGGCCTCGACGTGCGGATGGAGTTCTGATCATGACGCGCGCCCGCTTCTTCCTGCTGCTCGCCTCGGCGGCGCTCGCGGCCTGCAACCCGCTCCCGGGCGCCGACAGCGACGGCGACGGGCTGACCGACGGCCAGGAAGCCGAGCTCGGCACCGATCCCGCCAACCCGGACACCGACGGCGACGGACTGCCCGACGGCACCGATCCGCGCCCGCTGGTGGCCCCGGGCGCTCCCCCCACGTTGACGCTGCGGATGGCCGGCTTCGACGTGACCCCGCCGGGGCTGCAGGCCACCGTGCGCATCGAGCTCCGCGCCGGCGACGACCGGCCCATCGAGGGCGCCGGCGACGACCTGACGGCCGTGGCGGACCAGGGAACCCTGGGCCCGGTCACCGAGACGGGCGGCGGCGACTACACCGTACGGCTCGAGAGCGACGAGGCCCTGTCGGCCACCATCACCGTGAGCTACGACGACCCCCTCGACGGGTACGCCGCCCTCAGCGCCGACGCCGAGGTCAGCCTGCTGCCGCCGGATCGCCTGCCGCTACCCGGCGTGAACACCGCGCCGTACCAGGGCGCCGGCCCCGCCGACGGGACGCTGCACGTCTTCGCCGTCGACGCCACGGGGGCCCTGCACCCCGACTTCCCGCCCGCACCCTACGCCGGCGCCTGGGTGCAGGTCGACTCGCCCGAAGGCACGAAGCGCGGGCTGACCGACGCAGTGGGCACGCTCACCCTCGAGGGCGTCACCGGCCCCTTCGACGTCACGGTCTCGGCGCCGGGGCACCGCTACGTCACCCTCGTGGGCGTCGACGCGCGCTACGTGTCGCTGCCGGTGGTGCCCCTCGACCCGCTGCCCGGCGTCGACGACGACGTGAACGGCGTGGTCACCGGCGAGGTGTCGGGCTTCGAGGGCGAGCACGGCCTGGCGCCCTTCCCCCCCGGCGACAACATCCTCGACGAGGCCAGCATCGCCATCGTGAACGCCAGCATGGTCAACGTGCCGCTGTCGCAGATCAGCGCGGGCACGCTCCTGCAGCACCCCGAGGCGGGCGGCAGCGGCTTCCTGGCGCTACCCCCGAACCTGGCCATCCACACCGCCAGCGTGTCCCGCCCCCGCTACACGCTCACCAGCGTGTCGCCCGGCCGTCACCTCATCTTCGCGATCGCGGGCCGGGCCAAGGACGCGCCGGCCGCCGCGTCCGACCCCTACGCCCTGCAGTTCGCCGCGCGCGCCATGGCCGTGGCCATCGTCGACGTGAACCCGGGCGAGACCGTCGAGGCGCCCCTGCACCTCTCGATCGACCTGCTGGCCGACGAAAAGTTCGTCTCGGTCGACTTGGCGCGCGAGGCCGTGCCCATCGATCCCGTGACCGACGCGACCCTCGAGAACGTCCTGGTCATGCCGGTGCTGGACACCGGGGCCTACGGCTTCCTGTTCGCCGACGTGAACGGCACGTTCAACCGCGACGGCTTCCAGAACCCGACGCGTCTCCCCTTCCCCACGGCGGCCGACTTCGCGGGCGTCAGCGACGTGGTGCTCACGCCGCTGGTGGTCGCGCTGGGCGCTCGCGCGGCCTTCAAGGGCGCCGACCCGCCCGGCATCTCGGTGCCCATCCTGAACGGCTTCGCGCCGGGCGACCACCTGAGCCTGACCGATCCGGCCTCCTGGTGGAGCCTTCCCGTGGGGCTGGAGCCCGCGCCCGCG